>Ga0209172_10005684_pt1 | contig 14776 bp, 11 predicted proteins | sample LarsenN4metaG_FD_184113 | JGI IMG/M metagenome (GOLD analysis project Ga0209172, IMG submission 184113) | Hot spring sediment bacterial and archeal communities from British Columbia, Canada, to study Microbial Dark Matter (Phase II) - Larsen... ... | reverse complement strand
AACGGTTGTGTTCACGCATACCCGCCGCCGTTGGGCTTTTGTGCGTGGGCGTTTGTCGGCGGGTTGGCGTGAACACGGTGTTCCCTGCTCCTTTTTTTTATTTTTTTATTTTTTTATTTTTTTTGTCGTCGTCATAACAGTTTTTTTTATTTTTTGTAGTCGTAAAAATGGCTTTTTTGTTGGGGTTGGTTTTTTATACCCCCCTCAGTATTTTTGCCTTTTTTAAGGATTTTTGAGTATTTCAATCACAACAACTCTTGTTTTCTTGTATTGGCGGACATTTTACTGTTCCATAACTACAATAAACACAACAATCGCCTTCTTTTGGTTTCAATACTTTTTTACAATTGTCACATTCATAAAAGTATTGACAAGCATCTGTCGGCATTGTTTCTTCTTTTTTAAATCCGCAATTCGGACAAGTCAAAACGGATTGAAGTATTACAGTTTCCATTATTTTTTTATTATTTTGTATTCTTCTGCCTCATAACCTGTGCTATCTATGGCTTGTTGAATTTGGTTAATATTGACTTGTTTCGGGTCAAATTCTATTGTTGCATTATTATTAGCGTAAGATGCTTTTACGCTTTGGATTCCTGCTAATTTATTGACTTCACTTGTTATATGATGTTCGCAACTTTCACAAGTCATTCCACTTACTTTAAATTCTATAAGTTCTGTGTTGTTATATTTTATTTTATTCTCTGTCGGTGTTGCTGCTATCAACTTGTTTGAATAATATGGAAATGCTGTTAATAATAGTGCAAATGCTGTTACTATTCCTAAAAAGTTTTTGCTCTGAATAAAACTACTTTTTTTATTTTCTTCTATTTGACAGCAATCTGCAATTTTCAGCTGCGGTTTTAATTTTTGATACCATGCAAAACCTAAAATCAAAAATGTTGAACCAACCAAATAAGGTCTTATCGGTTCAATCCATGAAAAATTTGAGGCTATTCCGCTTGTCCCTGCTAATAATGCTAATATCGGTGTGATACAGCAAAGCGAACTTGCTAAGGCTGTTAAAATACTCAATCCTATTGCCGATTTTTCAAATTTCATCATTTTATTTTTTTATTTATATTTTATTCATTTCTAACGTTTATTTATGTTTTATATTTTTACTTCCTTTCGTTCAATCGAAGAACGGTTTTTTTTATTTTTAGTTGCAGGGAACTACCTTATTCCCGAAAACGGATAAGTAAACATGCATTGCGCTTTCACTTAGCCGTTTTCGGGAATATCACCAGTAGACACGCAGAACGAGCCTTTTTGCTTGTTTTGCTGACTAAGTAAATATGCAATGCGTGTTTACTTAGTCGCTTTTCTCTTGCGTGCAGCAAAAGTCAGAGCAAAAATAGTCCGATGATTCAAATATCCAAATCATCTATGGGGCTTTTTAATTTATCCCATCCCTTGCGAGTTATATGCGTGTATATTTCAGTGGTTTTGCTGCTTTCGTGGCCGAGCAACTCTTGGATGTAGCGCAAATCAACTCCTTTTTCGAGCAAATGGGTAGCGAAAGAATGGCGCAGCGTGTGCACTGTAGCATGCGAATTTATTTTCGCGCGGAGTTTCGCCCGAGTGAATATCTCCTGTACGCTACGCGAACTGTACTGCCCGCCGTTGGCCCCTTCAAAAACCCACTCCAATGGCTTATGGACTTCTAAATAGTGTTTCAGCCTCTCCCACGTTTTTGGCGCCAGAATCGTACATCTGTCTTTTTTCCCCTTTGCTCCTCGCACGAAAAGGCGGTTTTTTTCAGGCTGCAAGTCAGTCAATCGCAGCGCGACGACTTCTCCCAAACGCAATCCGGCAGAATAAACAAGCATCAGGATGCATTGGTGTTTAGTGTTTTCGATAGACTTGAGCAGTTTCGTTACTTCCTGCTCCGTCAGCACGGTCGGTATTTTTTGAGGGTTTTTAGGACGCCACAAATTCATCACTTTATGTTCCTGCTCTACCACTTCAGCATAAAACATCTTGATTGCACTCAAAATCTGATTTTGATGCGACTCACTAATGTTTTTGCTTTTAATCAGATGCGAGACGTAATCGTCCATTTGTTTGCGCGTGAGTTGGCTCGGCTTCGTGTCGTCGTAGTGCCGGATAAATTGCCGGAAACAATTTTTGTAACTTTTGATGGTGCGCCAACTGTATCGTTTCAGCAGCAGGCATTGTTCCAAAGCCGTCACCGCTTCTTCATATCGGGCTGGTATTACGGTGGGCTGAACCTTTCGCTCCGGCGGCGGCGCGTCCAATCTTTCGGGTATGTCGTTCGCGGGTGTGAATGCCCATTCCAGCAAGTTGGCCGGGAAGTATTTTTCTAAAAAACGGAGCGTGAGTTTGGTATAAGGCACTTCCCAACATTTCAACTCGGGGTTCCAGCGCCGCCCGTGTATATTTTTCACCGTAGCAAGGTGTTGCTCCGTCATTTCTTTTGGTAAATAAAGACTGAAATAGTCGGATTTGCCCGGATGTGGGCAAAGTGTGATGACATGCCCCTGTGTAGCATTTTTTGCTTCTGATGACAAAGAAATGGAAGGGCTGCTGGCTTGGTCGGTCAATATGTTGCCTTCTCCAAACAACCGTTTCAAATCGGCATAGGCCGTTTTGTTGTATGGGACAATCCATGCTTTTTGTTCGGGAATCCATCGCGCACCGGCTATCTGACGCATGGTGGAAGGGAAACTGGCGTCGAAACCCTCGATGCGGACTGCGATGCAGTCCTTGTTTTCAAAAGAGGCGGGTGCGATTTGGATTTTCATGCGGGTACGACAGATGTCAAACAGGGAACTCACCCCAATGATGAAATCGGTGACAAACATAAAAGGTGTGTTTTATTTTTCCAAATCCCATCAGCATAAAATTATTGGGAAACACCCTCTCCCGATCGCAAGCAATACATTGTTTGAAAGGGTACACATTTTCTTCAAGCGCAGATATTCCATGTTTTTAAAACATGGAATATCTCTTGTGCGACCGGAGCCAGGAAAAATGTGTACCCTTTCAAAATACATTTTTCAGGCTACACCCTGTGCGCGCCCACTTTCACCCTGCCTCTGCATGCATTCACCTTGCAGTGCGTCACACATACCCTTCTGCTGAGAAAATTCACTCCGCACTTCTCCGGCCACACCGTACCTGTAGAAAAATTTACCTTCTGTTTTTTCACGCTCACCTTGCTGGTGGAGCAATTTACGCTGCCATTGTCAGGCGACAGCTAACTCCCGCGCGTCCCAGGGTTTCGACCCGTATTTGTCGGGTGATTTTTTTCACACGCAAGGTGATTGCAAAAAAAGTTTACCCTGCAAATGAAAATTTTGTATAAAATCCGACAGGCTTGTGTTAAAGTTTGGCCTTCCCTCTTGCGTCCAATGAAACGATGCAGTTAATTTTATTCGCGCAAAACAAATACAAATGCCAATCCTCCCACTTTCACCGATTTTTTAACGCAATCAAAAACGTATCGTTATGAGAAATGTCAAAGTTTCAAGGGCGTTCAATCGAATGAACCCTTCCGATCTGCTGGCCTTCACGTATGCCGTTAAGACCAACTTAGCCAACCACGCGCGCTACACTTCCCTGCAACCGCTGAACACCGAACTCGGCAATGCCTGCGATGCTTTCACGGCTGCCGAGGCAGCAGCCAAAGAAGGCGGCACGGCGGAACGTATCCTCCGCGACGCCAAAATGGTGGATATCCGCGCCATGCTGGAAAAAATCGCTTTGCAGTTGGACCTGATGGCTCATCCGGAGCAAGATGAAACCGTCATCGTGGAAGCCGGCTTCCGGGTGCAGGGGGTGCCGGGCGCCCGCAACCGCACCCCGCTGGGGCGCGCCGAAATCCTGACTATTAAAAGAGGTAAAAAAAGCGGCAGCATCCAGGGCAAATGCCGCCCGATGCCCGGCGTGGTGAAGTTTTCCCTCGAATGGTCGGACGACAACGGGGCGCACTGGCACAACGGCACTTACAGCCAGGGTTCTACTTTTTTGCTCGAAGGACTGAACTCCGAAAAACGTTATTGGCTGCGCGCCTGTCCTCTGGGCACACACCGCCGCACGGGCGACTGGAGTGAACCGGTGACGTTGTTTGTGTTGTGAGGGTTTAAGTTGAGAGAGGTTGAGGAGGGTTGAGAAAAAGTTGAGAGGGTTGAGGGACAACGCTCTCAACCCAACTCAACTCTCCTCAAACTCCCTCAATCAGAATGCTCCGACACCTCGGGGGCGCCGCGCCCGCGATTGGGTGGAATACGCTGGCGCAGATAGTGCTCGTGGATGGATGTTTCGAGATTTTTGTACAGGATATGTACGTTGCCGAACAATCCGACGGAGAGCGGTCTGCCGAGATGGGTGACTAAGGAAAAAACGAAGTAGTCGTGGAACTCGCAGCGTTTCACAAATTCAAAATCAGGAGGTGTGTCTAAGTTTTTGAACCCTTCCATCATCGTGGACGCGTGGTATTTTTCGTCCGGATTCATTTTGATTGCCGTCACCACAAGGGCGAGCGTCAGTAAAAAATTAGCCTTGATTTTCATGTTGTAGTGTAAAATTGAGTTAGTCAATGTTGCGGTCTATGGTTTTTGGAACGTTGTTGCCGGCGGTTTTCAACAGGTGTAGCAGAGCGTCGAACGATTCGTTTTCCTGCAGGGTAATGGCATCGCAGTAGCCGGCGTCTTTTGTCCTGAACGTGTGGCGGATAAGGGCCTCGCGCAGATCTTTGGTGATATCGGACGGAGCGCCGTTGTGCCGCCAGAACAGGTGGATGTAACCGTCGAGTTGCGCCACTCTCCGGGACAGAAAATGGATTTGCCAGTTGGTCAAATGCGCCCTGCCACTCCAGAACAGGTATTGGAACAGCGGCAGTACATAGACGCCAATCAGGACAGTCACTAAGGAAAAGCAAACGCCCATCAGTGATACCGGCAATTCCACTTTTTTGATGATGGATTCCGAATCCTCGACTACGATAGAGCGTATCCAAAGCATCATCAGAATGACGGCGAGGAAAAGTCCAAACGCAAGCAGAAATTGCAGAATGCGGCGCAGGCGCGACATTTCGGTGTCATACTGGGTCAATGCGCCGGCTTTCTCATGGCGTTTCCATAATTCCCACTTGTGAAAAGCACCGGTGTCGAAGCATTTTGCCAGTTTTTCGCTGGCTACGATGGCCAGGATATTGACGCCAACCCCGATGGGGTATTTGAGTATTTCCGGGTCGCCGAATTCGATGACCTGCGCCGTTTGCAGGTAAAGCGGCATCATCAGCATGATGTCCACACCGATAAGGGCGAGGGTAGCGAGGCCGAGAAAGACCACATCGCTCAGCGAAAAAATCTGCTTCCATTGGTCGAGCAGGCGTTCGATTTGTCGCTGTTGCAGTTTTTTGTCCCGACATCGGGAGGCCAGGAATCCGGCCTGTTTGCCGTAGTTGCCGGCAGTGGAAAGGTGAATTTGATTGATTTCAGACATAGCAGGTGTATTTATTGAAAAGTGAACGATTGCAAAGTGCGCGTCAGGGCCTGCGGCGATTCGAGGGCTATCCATTCCGGGTTGCCCGTTGGGTTTTTCCAGCCGCAGGTCAGTACTTTTATACGGGTGAGCAGCAGGTTGGGGCGTATCACGGTATCGGTCAGCAAGGGGTGTTGCACGTCCTGCCAGCCGTCGGTAGCGGTGAAGTAAAAAGGCTGGTAAACGTCCATGCCGGGTTCGCTGAAAAAGGTGGAGACGTCTCTGAACCGGCCATTCACGTGGGTGTGCTGGTGGTCGCGGTGCCGGCGAAGCAACTCGATGCATCGCTCCACAAAATCGCCAGTTGCCAGGTCGTTTTCCCGTTGCAGCGAATCCCTCAGTTGCCGGTAACGAATGCGGTCGAGGTAAGTGCGTTGCGGGCCGGGTTCCGGCAGGGCATGAAAGCTCTGGCGTATCAAAGCGCCGGTAGAGTCGGGATTGCCGATGAGCCCGAACGCGATGATACCGCCTCTTTCGGCCACAAAGGCAGCCCATTCGCGCAGCAACGTTTCGTCGGGCGGCGGCACGTGGCGGAAGGTTTTGCTGATGTCGTGGGTAATGACGAGCGCGGGCGGTTTGGAGGATTCTGACGGTGGCGGCAGGGTAGGAGCGGAGAGTTCTTCTCCATAGCAGGCGCCGAACAACAGCAGCGCCGAGACGTAGAGCATTTTTGTTTTTGTCATGGATGAAAAGTTTTGTTTGGAAAATGAAAACTAAAGAAAATGTTGGTATAAAGTTAATGTAGTAAAATTTTAATTAACAATACTGTTGATTTTTACAAATAATTACACGGAATTGCACTGCAGGCCAAACGCGCTCCGGGCAGCCTGTTTTAAAGATTGTTGGGCTTGTTACTGCTAAAATTGTGTCCCTGTGGAATCCGCCTTTTGAAATTACATGTAATTTCGCGGTAACGTTTTCTTTAAACCTGTGAAATTTCATGCCCGACCAGGACAAAACCAATCAGCATGCCCCCGAAGAACGACATGAAAGACCGGAGCCTACGCTGGAAAGAATCCGCCCTTATTACGAGGCGTTCAGGCGCTCCAAACTGGAAAAAATAACAACCCAAAAAGACCTGGCCGAATCGGCCGACCTGCGGGAAGCGGACTTTAGCGCCGTTTTCGGTTTCCTCAAAAGAAATGGCAAAGACAAGGAGGGCAACCTTCTGCCGGAACCGCAGCCGATTCAAATCAAAAATGTCTTCGACTGTCTGTACGACTACTGGGAAATTGACAACAACTACTTGGTACGGAAAGGCAGCGGGACGCGCGTGGTCGCCCCGGCCATGTCTTTCAAAAATGAGTCGCCGCTTACCATCCACCGGGACTACAACGAGGCAAGAATCGGCGCGGCTGTCAAAAACGACGGCCCGGAGGTCTGGCTCATCAATACCTACGTCGCCAGTAAAATGCTCGATATCGAGGCCTCCGAAAATGACGAGGAAACGATTAAAAACTGGCTGTTCAGGCAAAACAAGAAGGTGAAAATCCTCATTCTCCGCCCCGACGGCAAAGGGATGATGTTGCGCACCAAATCCAAATTGGACATCAACGGCTCGGCGTTGGCCGAGATTCTGCTGCGGCAATTAAACGACCTGCTCGGTTATCAGAAACGTTTGCCGGAAGGTCAGTTGGAAATCAAACTGATGGACGAAATACCGGGTATGGCGGCAGTGATTCTCGACAGTTGTTTGTTTTACGGGCTTCATTATTCTTTCGGCCACACCGAGGCTTCCTCGTGGTTTGAAATTACCGACCCGGCGCATTTTTCGTATCAAGATATTAAAAGGCATTTTGAAGCCATCTGGAACGACGACACGCGCTCTTTCACACTCACCGAAGAAATCCTCGACAATATCACCCGCGCCCTCAACATCGTCCGGCGCGAACTGGATTTTTTGGTGAACAGCAAATGGCGCGTACACCTGCATGACCTTTCCGATGTCATCAAAGGAGAAAAAGAAGCGCCTTATGGCGCCACGACCGGCAATATCATCCACTGGCAATTGGAAATCACGAAACCCGAACGGGGCGTTTATCTGCGCGCACAACTGACAGTACCGGGTCTCTCCAAACCGCTCAAAGCCAACGTTGTGTCCGAAAAAATCGGCGAGCGCAACTACGCCCACATTCGTTTTCCCGAATTCGGCCAGATTTCCATTCACCTGTCATTTCATGGCACCCAGGAGGAGATTCAAAAAGGACTGCTACTCGGCCACTTTGTCATTTCTTCCGACTCCGACAGTTGCTCCGGTTATATCGTGCTACAAAAAACGGCTTCTTTCGAGGAAACAAGGCCTGCCTTGTCGGTTTACCTGCACCGGATTCTTACTTTCCGCGACAGCAGTTACTACAGCCTGGCAAGGACGCGTTCGGAAATGATGAAGTTTAAAAGTTTTCCCCATGCGGGCACGTACAAGATTTACTCTTACGGAGGCGAAAAAGGCGGCAGTAAAAACATCAAAATCAACTGGTTGCACATTGACGAATTCGGGGTGGCGCGCTATAAAAACCAGAACTTTCATGAACTCATAGGCCGGGTAACGCACATTGTCCCCAATCTGCACATCGTATTTACTCATTTCAGGGACAAGGAGCCGCAGCGACGCAGCTATATGATTATCAGTGTTCATTCTTCCGAGCCAGAGAAAGGCGTTTATTATTCGGCTGTGCATCTTGGCGTCAGCTGGAAAAATCACATGCCGACCGGCAAGCGGTTTATCATGGAATATTTTGGCGAGGATGGTTTCGATACTGCCAAACCGGAAATTATTTCCCTGCATTCGCTTGAATATAAAAAGATAGAGCCGGACGAACTGCGTTACCTGCTTTCCGGAAGGGTCAAAAATCTGTTGGGCTTTTTACGAAAAGAGGGGCGGATATTTGATATCGAGGATATTAAAGACGAATGGGAAGGCTCGATTCGTATGAATGAAGTATTCTACGACAGCGCGGTGCAAAATGCGCGGCGCGGCAAATACGACCAGGCAGCCAAAATGATACTTCGGGCCGTCAATCACGGACGCAATCGAATTGATGACTTCGAGCGGGAAATAAATGCGTTCGATCCGGGCGCGGCGGTAAAAATCAGGGAAGAGCGGGATTACAAAAAAGTACTCGAAATTCTCGGACTGCAATCCTGACGGCCTCGTTTTTCGGCCTTTTCCGCAAGTTGTTTTTTATTTACGGCCAAACGTCGCATGGCAAGCTCATTGCTTTTTGAAACTTAAATTCGCAGGATAGGCGACAAGGGCATAAATTATTTGTCGGGTGTAGTGTATTTCCCGAAAGTGTGTTGCTACATTCGCAGCAATTTTTTAAACATCTAAAACTTTCCTCGCCTATGAAAAGAATCTTACTTCTGCTCGCCTTTTGTTGCGCGGGCTGGATTCCCGTTCATGCACAACTCGCCAACGGCTCCATCGCACCCAACTTTACTGTGACCGACCTCGATGGTAACACCTGGACCTTGTACGACTTGCTCGATGAAGGCAAAACGGTATATCTCGACTTTTTCGCTACCTGGTGCGGTCCCTGCTGGAACTATCACAACACGCATGCTTTGAAAGACCTTTGGGAAGAATACGGCCCTCCCGGCACCGATGAGGCCTTCGTCTTTTCCATCGAAGGAGACGCCAACACCAACAACGCCTGCCTGTATGGCCCTGCAGGTTGTGTGGGCGGCACACAAGGCAACTGGGTGGACGGCACGCCTTACCCTATCGTGGAATCTTCTACTGTAAGAGCCCAGTATGCGGTGGCTTTCTACCCGACGATTTACATGATTTGTCCTGCCAACAAGAAAATTTACGTCGTGGGACAACAGAACAAAAACGGACTCTGGAATCAGCGCAACAGTCTTTGTCCCGCTCCGATAGTCGAAATTAACGTCAACAATGTCAAAAACGTCAAGTGCTACAACACCAGCACCGGCTCTATCGACATCACGCCTTCGGGTGGCACACCGCCCTACACCTACGTCTGGTCGAATGGCGCCAGCAGCCAGGATTTGAACAATATTCCCGTAGGCTCCTACTCCTGCACCGTCACCGCCAGCAATGGCTGGATGGGTGTAACCGACCCTATCGACGTATTGGAACCTTCCGAGCCGCTCGACGTCAATATTGTAGAACAAACCCCGATGGGCTGCAACGGTATTCTCGCTTCCGCTACGGTAGAAGCCGTCGGTGGCTGGTCGAACAGCTATACCTACAAATGGAGTCACGGCCCTTCGGGTGAAGTGGTAGCCGGTCTTTCTCCGGGCAACTACACGGTGTCAGTGACCGATGCAGGGGCCTGTACCGTTACAAAAGTCATCAATGTCGCACCTGCCGTATATCCGACTGCCAGCATTGTTCAGCCAGGCGTGCTCACCTGTTTGCAACCGAGCATGGAACTGGATGGGACCAATTCCAGCCAGGGCAACGAATTTTCCTATCAGTGGTTTGCCAACGGCGGCGGCAACATCGTTTCCGGCAACAATACGCTGACTCCTGTGGTGAATGCATCGGGCAACTATGTTTTACAAGTGACCAACACTGAAAACAACTGCATATCCTACGCAACCGGTATTGTGACTGCCAATATTGTATTGCCCAATGCGAACGCAGGGCCTGCCGGTGTTGTTTCCTGTGCCGTGCCTTCCACCGTACTGCAAGGAAGCGGTTCCATTGGCGCCAATTTCACCTATCTGTGGACGGCTTCAAACGGCGGCAATGTTGTCTCCGGCGGCAATACGTTATCGCCGACGGTAAATGCAGGCGGTACTTACACCCTGCAAGTGACCAACACGACGACGGGTTGTACCAAAACCTCCACAACAACCGTGTCGGGCAACAATGCAGCGCCCACTATTTCTACCACCAATGGTGTGCTGACTTGCAATGTTGATACGGTTGCACTCACAACAACCACCAACTCGAACCATCCCACTTTTGCATGGACAGGCCCGAACGGCTTTAATTCCGTTGTGCAAAGTCCTGCCGTGACTGTTTCGGGTTCCTACAATCTTGTTTTGACCGACACAGTAACGGGATGCACCAGCACCGCTACCGCCAATGTCACCACCAACTTCAACACGCCCGGCGCAGCGGCTACCGGCGGCGCACTTACCTGTGTGGTCAATAATGTAACGCTGACAGGTTCGTCGCCCGACACAACGGCCACCTTTGAGTGGACAGGCCCGAACGGCTTCACTTCCCAGTTGCAAAATCCGAATGTGAACGCAGCAGGCCAGTATGTACTCGTCACCACCAATCCTGCCAATGGTTGTACATCCTCAGCCAACGCGACGGTGGATTTGAACAATGCACCGCCCGTAGCGGTCGCCGCTACGCCCGGCAACTTGAACTGCAATACGAACCAGATTCAGCTCAACGGAGCGGGCTCGTCGCAAGGCGCGAATTTCAGCTACCAATGGAGTACCGCCAACGGCAACATCGTCTCCGGTGGCAATACGCTCACCCCGCTTGTAAATGCTGTCGGTTCCTATGTTTTACAGGTAAATAATTCGAATAACGGCTGTAGCTCTACGGCTTCTGTCAGTGTGGCGCAAAGTCCTGCTGTCACAGCTGCTGTTGGCGCACAAAACAATGTGTCTTGTCACGGTGGCGCCAACGGCGCTGCGACGGTAACGCCCGGCGGCGGCAATGGCACATACAATTATGCCTGGAGCAATGGGGCTAACACAGCATCAATCTCGAATCTGAGTGCAGGCTCTTACATCGTTACTGTCACAGACGGTGAAAATTGCACCGCTTCCACCTCCGTCAGCATCAGCCAGCCAGCGCCGTTGGCTGCAAATGCTTCCGCTACTGCACAAACTGCAAATGGTGTCAATGACGGCACTGCCACTGCCAATCCAAACGGCGGTGTTGCAAATTATACGTACGCCTGGAGCAACAACGAGACCACGCAAACCATCGCAAATCTCGCGCCTGGCAGCTACACCGTCACCGTGACGGATGCGAATGGATGTACCTCGATACAAACAGTTACCGTAAATTCGTTTAACTGCGCTCTTTCCGCCACTATTTCCGGCGTCAATGTGAGCTGTTTCGGAGCCAATAACGGTGCTGCCTCCGTAGCACTCGCAGGCGCAGCCGAGCCGGTCGCCTACTCCTGGAACAATGGCGCGAACACGGCCTCCGTCTCCGGGCTTGCCCCCGGCCAATACACCGTCAGCGTCGTGGATGACAACAATTGCCCGGCTTCCCTGAGCATCAACATCACCGAGCCGGCATTGCTGGCGGCCAACGCCACTGCTACGCACGAATCGGCAGCCGGAGCCAACGACGGTTCCGCTACCGCCAATCCGACCGGCGGTACCGCGCCTTACACTTATTCGTGGAGCAATGCCGCCACTACGCAAACCATCACCGGACTTGCTCCCGGTACTTACACCGTTACAATCACGGATGATAACGATTGCACCGTCGAGCAGACAGTGGTTGTGAATTCGTTCAACTGCGCTATTTCCGCTGAGCCGGCTATTTCCAATGTGACCTGTGCCGGCGCAAACAATGGTTCCGTCACGCTGAACCTGAACGGGGGCGCCGCGCCATTTACCTATCTCTGGAGCAACGGCGCCACCACATCCACTATTTCCAATCTGTCCGGTGGCACTTACACAGCCTCCGTGACGGATGCCAATGATTGCCAAATTGTGGCTACTGCTGTAGTGTCCGAACCGACGCCTTACTCCGACTGGAGCGTTGAAACGCTTAGCCCTGCCTGCGCCAACGACCCAACCGGCTCCGCTACGGCTACCATCACCGGCGGAACAGCGCCCTACAACTTCCTTTGGAGCAACGGGCAAAACTCTAATGTAGCGACCAACCTGACTGCTGGCAATTACAGCGTCACTGTCACCGACCAAAATGGCTGCCAGTCGAGCACATCCGTGCAAATCACAGCCGTTGACAATGTACCGCCGACGGTTTCCGTCCAGAATGCGACCGTGTTTATCAACGCATCCGGTTTGGCAGAAGTGAACCTTTCTGCTTTGGCAGCACAAATAGCCGATAACTGCGGGGTCGCTTCTTCGGTCGTTTCTCCCAATGTTTTCAACTGTGGTCAGCTTGGCCAGCAGGAAATTACGGTCACAGTCACCGATGTGTCGGGTTTGACAGCGACGGCAACTGCTGTCGTAACGGTTGTGGATGACATCGATCCTGTAGTGACTTGTCCTGCGAATATTACCCGTTGCGCGAGCGACAATGTGGTCAATTACGACGCTCCCGTCGCTGTTGACAACTGCCTCGGCAACGGCGGCCAGTGGAAATTGGAAAATGGCCTGGAAAGCGGCTCCGTCTTCCCCATTGGCTCTACCACGCAGACTTACTCCTACACAGATGCGGGCGGTAACATCGGGGCCTGCTCGTTCTCCGTGACGGTGGTGGATGAAGTCGAACTCAATAATGTCGTCGTCACCAATGACTCGGACGGGCAAGGTATTGGCGCTATTGACATTACTGTGAGCGGCGGCACGATGCCCTACACCTTCGAATGGACAAAAGAAGGTCAGGTTGTGGGTGAAACGGAAGACCTGGACAATCTGGGAGAAGGTCACTACACGGTTGTTGTCACCGATGCCAACGGCTGTATTGTGACCAAAGAAGATATTTACGTGGGTAATCTCGTCGGCGCCTCAGAGCCTGCCTGGCTCCAGGGTGTTCGTTTGCAACCCAACCCGACGAACGGTATTACGCAGATTATCTTCAACCAGTTCATCGCCTCGCAACTCGAAGTCAGTGTGATTGACGCGACTGGTCGGGTGTTGCTGACCGAAATCAGCGACAATCCTGCCATTGTTACGCTCGATTGCTCCAACCTGCCGGAAGGCATGTATCTCGTGCGTTTCCGCACCGGCGCTGAAGTCGGCGTACGGAAACTGATGGTGAGCCGTTGAATATTCCGATTAAAAGCGAGAGGGTTTCTCCGATACCGGGGAAACCCTCTTTTTATTTTGGTTGAAAAAATCAGGATAAATACCGCTCGCGAATCACTTTTAAGTGGTGTGTTTCATGTCCCAATATCAAAAATCCGAGTGCACGGACGCTGGCTTCCGACCGTCCTGCCGTACCGCGCCGCAACAACATTTCTTCATTCAAACTTCTGAACAACATCAGCGACGACACCCTGACGGCGCTGTATTCCTGCAAAATATCCGCCCAATCGCGCTCATTGGCCTGGCTCATTTCAGCGTATTTGTTCTGGTCAAAACCCTGTAGCACCGTCGTATCGCCGCGCGAAAAACGCATGGCTCGATATGACAAAACCCGTTCCGTGTCAATCACATGCTGCCACATTTCCTGGATGGTCCATTTTTCAGGTTGATAACGGAACAGCAATTTGTCCGAAGGCAATTCTCTCAAAAATGCGCTCGTTTTTTGAAAAGAATCTTCCAGGCCGTTCAATAATTCAGAATAAGGCACGAGTTCAATCTCCGCAGCGTACCACTCCGGGTACTCGCCGCGTTCGGGACGGCCAATAGCAAGTATGTTCCTGGACATGATATTTTATTTGCTCAATGCCTTATGCGCAGTTTTTCCAGCATTTTCGCCGTCAGACTATCAGAGTACATTCCATAGGCATCTGTCAAAACGCCTTTCATGCCATTTTTGCCCTCGATGGCGTACACCACGTTGCTGTCGCCGGGATCATTGGCGCCCTCGAAGCGATACACTTCCGTGATTTCAAAATCATCGGGATGGAGTTCGAGTTGATGGGCTGCGCACTCGATACAATGCGGCTGCAGGTCAAAGTCAGCAGTATATCCCCGGCGTTTGAGGTCGTCGAGGGCTTCGGTAAGTGTGGCGTAGTTTGTCATATTTGATTGGAAATTATCAGGTTGCAAAAAATAATCTTGTTTCAAACCAACCTTCGGTGCCAACTTTTGCCGAACGGTACAAGCCATTTGTCGCTCAAATCCCGCTTCGTTTGCGCCAGCGTATTCACCACTAACGTTTCTTCCGGAATTTTTCCCTCCGCCACTTTTGCCGAAAATTCGGCGCGGTCGGCAAACTGCATTTTTCCGTTTTCAACCCAGGCGAAACGCATTCTTTCAAAAAAATCAACCCCTGTTTCCTGCCCCAATCCTTCCAAAAAGTGAACGGATTTGTCAATCGAACAGCCGCTCGCACCCGCCCGCGTCTCGTCCACCATGAGGATAACGAATTGATTTTGAAAAACTTCGGCTTTCGCTTGCAAGGCCTGGTGGTGCGCCGTCCATTGGCGGACGAAAGTATCCAACGCCTGTTGCG
>Ga0209172_10005683_pt1 | contig 14777 bp, 15 predicted proteins | sample LarsenN4metaG_FD_184113 | JGI IMG/M metagenome (GOLD analysis project Ga0209172, IMG submission 184113) | Hot spring sediment bacterial and archeal communities from British Columbia, Canada, to study Microbial Dark Matter (Phase II) - Larsen... ... | reverse complement strand
CTGCGCCAGGAGAGAGAGGAGGCCCTGCGGCGCGGCAACGGCTTCAAGCGCTGGCTCTACGGCACCAACGCGGTGCTCTCCGGGAGCTGGCGCGACGACGTGGGCCGCGGGCGCTGAGGGCGGGGGTGGGGTCCGGCCGGCGGCGGCGCGGCCGTGGTGATGGGGAAGCTACGTGCGCTCGGGGCGGGCGGAGGGGTCGAGCCACTTCTCGATCTGGACGGAGGTGCCCTCCCCGTAGCCCAGCCCGGCGTAGAAGCCGAGCACGGCCTCGTTGCCCTTGCGCACGAGCAGGTTGACCTTCCACACCCCGCGCGAGCGCAGCCAGGCCTCCGCGGCGGCGACCATGTCGCGGCCGAACCCGCGCCCGCGGCAGGCGGGATCGACGCCGACGTAGTACATGGTGCCGCGGTGGCCGTCGTGGCCGACCATGGCCGCCGCCACGATGCGGCCGTCGGCGAGGCCCACCAGCACGTCGGAGCTGGGCCTGCCCCGCGCGAAGGCGAGGTCGCGGGCGGGATCGTTCCACGGCCGCGTGAGCCCGCACGCCTGCCACAGGGCGATGACGGCAGCCTCCTCGCCGTCGGCCAGCGGGCGGATGACGAGCGCGGGCTCGGTCATGGTCGCGGCCCGGCTCAGGACAGGACCGCGACCGGCGCGCCGATGCCGACCTCGCCCCCGGCCACCACCTTGGCGTAAAGGCCGAAGTCCTGGTGGCCCAGGGTGCGCACCAGGTGGGCGGGAATGGCCATGTCGCGCACGCCCCGCTCGGGGTCGACGTTGGTGGCCTCGCAGCGCGTGGTGCGGGCGAACACGGCCAGGCGCGCGCGCCCGATGGCGAGGGTGCGGTCGAGCCACCCCAGCTCCGCCCACGGCGGCAGGCCGTCGAGGTAGAGATTGGCGCGGAAGCGCAGCGGATCGACGGGGCGGCCCAGGGTGCGCTCGAGCTCGCGCACGCTGGCGAGATTGACGACGTGCACGCACTTGGCCGCCACGTCGGAGAAGCTGTGGCCGGGCGCGTGCACGATCTTGGGGGGCCCGCGCAGCTCGCCCTTCATGTAGGCGGCGAGGAACTGCTCGACCAGCTGGCGGCCGAGGGGGGTGGTGAGCTGGCCGCGCACGACCGGCTTGCCGTCGCGGGAGATGGTGAGGGTCTCGCTCGCGTCCTCGAAGCGGCTGCGCAGGGTGGCGAGGCGCTCGTCGCGCATGAGCATGAGGAAGTTGATCTTGGGCAGGTGGCGAGGGGCGGCCGGGTCGAAGCGGCCGGGCCCGTTCTCGATGGCGTAGGCGCGATCGAAGGGCAGGGTGTCGCCCACCTTCAGCGCTGCGCCGGCCATCGACTCGGGCGTCAGCCCCTTGACCGGATAGCGGAAGAGACCTGCCAGGCGAGGTCCTTGGCTGTCGGGCATGTCGGGCCCCACTCTCCTCGTTGCGCTTTGCGTTAGATCATGCCCTTTCGAGGCCCTGCGGGCCACCCTATATCTGCCGTCGAGAGGCTTTGGGCCGGGAATGCCGCAGCGCGGGTTCCCGGCCAGGCCTCGCTCGATCCTGTCAGACGACGGCTGCCGCGCGCCCGAACGGGGCGGGCTCCCGTGCCGAGGAGGGATTTATGGACTTCGAGAAGTACACCGACCGCGCCAAGGGCTTCGTGCAGGCGGCGCAGAGCCTGGCGCTCCGCGAGGGGCACCAGCAATTCGGCCCCGACCACCTCCTGAAGGTCCTGCTCGACGACCCCGAGGGCCTGGCGGCGAGGCTCATCGAGCGCGCGGGCGGCCGCCCCGGCGATGCGCTGGCGGCAGTCGAGCGGGCGCTCGCCAAGCGGCCCAAGGTGTCGGGCGGCGGCGCCGGCCAGCTCTATCTCGCCCCCGAGCTCGCCCGCACCTTCGACAGCGCCCAGAAGATCGCCGACAAGGCCGGCGACAAGTTCGTCACCGTCGAGCGGCTGCTGCTGGCGCTGGCGATGGATGCCGCCAGCGAGGCCGGCAGGGCGCTCAAGGACGCGGGCGTCACGCCCGTCTCCCTCAACGAGGCCATCAACGACATCCGCAAGGGCAGAACCGCCGACACCGCCTCGGCCGAGCAGGGCTACGACGCGCTCAAGCGCTACGCCCGCGACCTGACGGCGGCCGCGGCCGAGGGCAAGGTCGATCCCGTGATCGGCCGCGACGAGGAGATCCGGCGCACCATCCAGGTGCTGTCGCGGCGCACCAAGAACAACCCGGTGCTGATCGGCGACCCGGGCGTGGGCAAGACCGCCATCGCCGAGGGGCTGGCCCAGCGCATCATCAAGGGCGACGTGCCCGAGAGCCTCAAGGACAAGAAGCTGCTGGCCCTCGACATGGGCGCGCTGATCGCCGGCGCAAAGTACCGCGGCGAGTTCGAGGAGCGGCTCAAGGCGGTGCTGTCGGAGATCCAGGCGGCAGGCGGGCAGATCATCCTGTTCATCGACGAGCTGCACACCATCGTCGGCGCCGGCAAGGCCGAAGGGGCGATGGACGCCGGCAACCTCTTGAAGCCGGCGCTGGCCCGCGGCGAGCTGCACTGCGTGGGCGCCACCACGCTCGACGAGTACCGCAAGCACATCGAGAAGGACGCGGCGCTGGCGCGGCGCTTCCAGCCGGTGTTCATCGCCGAGCCGACGGTGGAGGACACCATCTCGATCCTGCGCGGCCTCAAGGAGAAGTACGAGCTGCACCACGGCGTGCGCATCACCGACTCGGCCCTGGTCGCCGCCGCCACCCTGTCCAACCGCTACATCTCCGACCGCTTCCTGCCCGACAAGGCCATCGACCTGGTCGACGAGGCGGCCTCGCGCCTGCGCATGCAGGTGGATTCCAAGCCCGAGGAGCTCGACGAGGTGGACCGCCGGCTGATCCAGCTCAAGATCGAGCGCGAGGCCCTCAAGAAGGAGCAGGATGCCGCCTCGCGCGAGCGGCTGGGCCGCATCGAGAAGGAGCTGGCGGGGCTCGAGGAGCGCTCCAAAGAACTGGCCGCGCGCTGGCAGGCGGAGAAGGGCAAGCTGGGCGAGGCGCAGAAGCTCAAGGAGGAGCTCGACGCGCGGCGCATCGAGCTGGAGCGGGCGCAGCGCAAGGGCGACCTCACGCGCGCGGGCGAGCTCGCCTACGGCGTGATCCCGGGCCTGGAGAAGAAGCTCAAGGCGCTCGAAGCCGGCGACGGCAAGGGCGGGCAGATGGTGGAGGAGGCGGTGACGCCCGACCACATCGCCCAGGTGGTGTCGCGCTGGACGGGCATTCCCGTCGACCGCATGCTGGAGGGCGAGCGCGAGAAGCTGCTGCGCATGGAGGAGGCGCTGGCCCGGCGCGTGGTGGGCCAGCGTGAGGCGGTGGAGGCGGTGTCGACGGCGGTGCGGCGCGCGCGCGCCGGGCTGCAGGACCCCAACCGGCCGATCGGCTCGTTCATCTTCCTGGGGCCCACCGGCGTGGGCAAGACCGAGCTCACCAAGGCGCTCGCCGCCTTCCTGTTCGACGACGAGACGGCGATGGTGCGCCTCGACATGTCCGAGTACATGGAGAAGCACGCCGTCGCCCGCCTGATCGGCGCGCCGCCGGGCTACGTCGGCTACGAGGAGGGCGGGGCGCTGACCGAGGCCGTCCGCCGGCGGCCCTACCAGGTGGTGCTGTTCGACGAGATCGAGAAGGCGCACCCCGACGTGTTCAACGTGCTCCTGCAGGTGCTCGACGACGGCCGCCTGACCGACGGCCAGGGCCGCACCGTGGACTTCAAGAACACGCTCGTCATCATGACCTCGAACATCGGCTCCGACTTCCTCGCCAACCAGAAGGAGGGCGAGGACAGCGAGGCGGTGAGGCCCTACGTGATGGCCGAGCTGAGGACCAAGTTCCGGCCGGAGTTCCTCAACCGCATCGACGAGGTGATCCTGTTCCACCGCCTGAAGCGCGAGCAGATGGCGGCGATCGTGGACATCCAGATCGGGCGGCTGCAGGCGCTGCTGGCCGACCGCAAGCTCACGCTGGAGCTCGACGAGGCCGCGCGCACCTGGCTCGCCAACAGGGGCTACGACCCCACCTATGGCGCCAGGCCCCTGAAGCGCGTGATCCAGAAGCAGGTGCAGGACCCGCTCGCCGAGCAGATTCTCGCCGGCAGGATCAAGGACGGGCAGAAGGTGACGGTGACGGTGAAGGGCGGCGCGCTCGTCATCAACGGCGAGCCGGTGAAGGCGGCGGCGTGAGCCGGCCCGCCCGAGGGCCGGCGCCTCAGCCGAACCAGCGCAGATACCAGGGCCTGAAGTCGACCGTGTCGACCTGACCGAGGCGGTGCACGACGAGCTGCACCCTGCGCCGGCGCGCGGTCTTGCGGGCCACGCTCTCCGCCTCGCTGAAGGTCTCGTAGTGGCCGAGGTCGCGCCCGGTCACCTCCTCGACGATGGCCCAGTCCTCGGCACTGGTGGGCACGAGATGGATGTTGTAGCCCCAGGCCATGCCGCCTCCTTCAGCGGCCCGCTGTGCCGCCCGCAGGCAGATCCGGCAGGAAGTTCGGCATCGAGCTCCTCACGGCGGACGGGGCGATGGTCGGGCAGGGCCACGGGCCAGCGGGACACTATTACGCCCCGCGCACCGATCAAAGGGCCAAGCCGACCCCCGGGGCGGCCCCATAGGGCATCGGCGGGGCGCCGGCAAGCGGGAAGCGGCCGGAGGGTGCCGGAGCCTTCAGCGCCGCTCCAGCTGGCCGTAGACGGCGTTGGCGACGGCAAGCAGCTCATTGCGCGGAAGCCGCCCGGCCAGGGCGTAGGCGAGCGGGCGGTCGATCCAGTAGAAGGCGCCGTAGCCGTTGCGCTGGTAGAAGCGGAAGGCGGTATTGTCGAGGCCGGTCTCCTTGCGGATGTAGAGCGTGAGGCGCCGGCCGCCCGCATCCTCGTACATGAACTGGGCCGCCGGCGCGCCCGCGTCGGGCAGCAGGCGGCCGCCCATCAGCTTCCAGCCGAGGTCGGAAAGGGAGGGGGCACGCACCGGCGCGCCCACGCGGTTGGCAAGCCAGCGCACGAGATGCTCCTCGGCCGCCCGCACCTCCACGGGGTGGCGCACCTCCGGCACGTAGACGCTGTGGGCGCCGATGGCATTCTCGACGAATGACGGCTCCGGTCGCGGCGCCTCGGCGACGAGGCTGCGCACCGCATATCCCACCGCCGCACCGGCCAAGCCGACGAGAAGCCCCGCCACCACGGCCGCCTGGCGGGTGGCAAGCGCAGGCGGCCAGCGCGGCACGCGCCCGAGCAGAGCCAGCATGGGCGCCGGCAGCGGCTCGGCAAGGCGGGCGGCATAGCGCGCCCGCATCGCCTCGTTGAGCTCGCGGATGTCGTGCACGTAGTCGGCATCTGCCGGGGACGCGGCCAGCCGCCCCTCGACCTCGTCGCGATCCTCGAGGGCCAGCTCGCCGTCGATGTAGGCATTGACCTCGGCCTCGCTCAGTCGCTGCCCGGGAGAGGTCATTTCACCCTCCGCAGAGCCGCGCGGCCGCCCTTGTCGCCGCCCTCATAGTCCATCAGCACCCGCAGCCGGCCGCGCCCGCGCGCCAGCCGCGACATGACGGTGCCCACGGGGATGTCGAGCACCTCCGCGGTTTCCGCATAGCTCAAGCCCTCGAGGCCGACCAACAGGACGACCTGGCGCTGCTCCCCACTCAAGAGCTGCAGGGCCTGGTCGAGATCGCGGCCGCTGGCGCCGTCAGCCGGCGGCGCCGATTGCTCGATGCCGACGCTGTCGAGGCCGACATGCGGCGGCCGCCGCGACTTGCGCCGCAATCCATCCACGTAGAGATTGTGGAGAATGGAGAACAGCCACTTGCGCGGGTTTTCGCCGTCCCGCCACTGCTCGAGCCGGGCCAAGGCTCGCTCCAGGGTATCCTGGATCAGGTCGTCGGCCTCGCCGTCGTCCCCGAGCAGGGCCCGCGCGTAGCGGCGCAGCCTTGGAATCTCCGCGGCGACGGCTTCGCGGCGAGACGGCAAGCTCACACCCTACCCAAAATGCGGCACATGACCTGAAATGGCGCGCGACTGAAGAGACGACGGCAGGCCCTCACTTATTCCACGGCCGGGCGCCGGCGTCACACATCAGCCAATCAAAAAAAAGTGCGCGTCCCATACCGTTTACTGGCAGAGAGTGCAGGCTAATGTTCCTCGCGCGGGCGCCGGGGCCCGCGCGGGGATGGGCGGGCACACGCCGGTCGCTCCTGGGGGCGGCGGCGCCAGCGTGCGTCCGCGGGCAGCTTACCAGGAGGAGACACATGCTTCGCATCATGGCCGTTCTTGCCGCAGTCGCCATCGGGGCGACGGCCGTCTTGGCTCAGAACGCGGCAGGCATAGCCGCACGCAAGGAGGCGATGAAGGCGTTCGGGGGTGCGCTCAAGGCGCCGGGCGGAATGGCCAAGGGCGAGGCGCCGTTCAATCTCGACGCCGTGCAGGCCTCGCTCAAGACGGTGCAGGAGACGGCGGCCAAGGCCAAGGGCCTGTTCGGCGACGACACCAAGGAGGGCGACACCGACACGCTGCCGGTGGCCTTCGAGAATAAGGCCGACCTCATGGCCCGCTTCGACAAGCTCGCCGCCGACGCCAAGGCCGCCTCCGCCGCCATCAAGGACGAGGCGAGCTTCAAGGCGGAGTGGCCCAAGGTGGTGGGCAACTGCGGCGGCTGCCACAAGGAATACCGCAAGCCGCCGGCCAAGAAGTAGCCGGCCGCAGCCGCTTCCGACGAGGTGTGGCCGTGCGCGCGGGGCAGCCGCCCCGCGCGGCGGCCTTGCACGCTCCCGCCCCGCTTGCCGTGGCCCTCGTTCGGCGCCACGCTGAGCGCAGCCGAAACGACGCGGAGGACTGAGCCATGCGGCGGAGCACCCTGGCGGCGGCGCTGGCCATGCTCGCGCTGGGCGGCGGCCTCGCCTTCTACGCGCTCACCGCTGCGTCGCCGGCCGTCACCGGCGCGCTGCCGCCACGCCAGGCCGATCTCGCCAACGGCGAGACCATGTTCAACATCGGCGGCTGCGCCTCCTGCCACGCCACCCCGCAGCAGGACGACCGGCACAAGCTCGGCGGCGGGCTCGCCCTCAAGACGGCGTTCGGCACCTTCCGCGTGCCCAACATCTCCTCCGACAAGAGGCACGGCATCGGCGCCTGGAGCGAGGCCGATTTCATCAACGCCATGGTGCGCGGCGTGGGCCGGCAGGGCGAACATCTTTATCCAGCTTTTCCTTATACGTCTTATCAGCGCATGCGGCTCGACGACCTGCGCGACCTTTTCGCCTACCTCGGCACGCTGCCGGCGGAGAGCACGCCCTCGGCGCCGCACGAGCTCGCCTTCCCCTTCAACGTGCGGCGCGGGCTCGGCCTGTGGAAGCGCCTCTATCTCGACGGCCGCCCCTTCACCCCCGACCCGGCGCGGAGCGCCAAGCTCAACCGCGGCGCCTACCTGGTGGAAGGCCCCGGCCACTGCGGGGAGTGCCACAGCCCGCGCGATGCCCTGGGCGGCATCATCGAGGCGCGGCGCTTCTCGGGCGGCGCGGACCCGGAGGGCAAGGGCTGGGTGCCCAATATCACGCCGCACGAGGACGGGCTGGCGAGCTGGTCGGAGAAGGACATCGTCTACCTCTTGGAGACTGGGCTCACGCCCGAGAACGACGCGGTGGGCTCCACCATGGCCGACGTGGCGCTCAACACGGCGCGGCTGTCTGCCGCCGACCGCGAGGCCATCGCCGCCTACCTCAAGGCTCTGCCGCCGCGGCCCGGCAAGGCGCCGCGCAAGGAGTGATGCGGGTGGCCGGGGGCGGCGCGCCGGCGGCTCGGCCCCGGCCCGGAGCGGCGCTGGCGGCGGCCACCATCGTGGGTCTGCCGCTCGGCTCGATCTATGCCTTCAGCGTGCTGCTGGCCCCGCTCGAGGAGGCGCTGGGGGCGAGCCGCTCGGAGCTTGCCTCCGTGTTCGGCATCTCGGCGGTGTTCTTCACGGTCGGCGCCAACCTGGGCCCGCGCCTGTTCGGGCGGGTGGCGGCGCCCGCGCTCGTCGCGCTGACGGGCGCGCTGGCGGCCGCGGGGGTGGCGATCGCCGCCGCCGCCCCCTCGCTCGGCTGGCTGATCCTGGGCTACGGGCTGCTCTTCGCCACCGGCGGCGGCATGGCCTACGTGGTCGTGCAGCAGTGCGTCAACGCAGCCCCGCTCGCCCGGCCGGGCCTCGTCAACGGCTATCTCGTGAGCCTCTTTCCGCTGGGCGCCATGCTGGCCGCGCCGGCCTTCGGCGTGGGGCTCGAATGGGCCGGCGTGCGCCTGACCCTGGCCGCGCTCGCGGCGGCGGTGGCCGCCACGGGGCTGGCGGCGGCGGGGCTGGTGGCGCGCGCCGGCGTGGTGCTGGCGCGGGTCGGCCGCATGGCGGCGGCGCGGAGCGCGGACGAGCGGGCCAGCCTGCGCGCCACCTTCTGGAAGCTCTTCACCGTGTTCTTCCTGGCGGCGTCGGCGGGCCTCATGGTGCTGAGCCAGGCGGCCGGCATGGTGGCGGCCTTCGGCGCCGGCCGCTCGGCCTCGCTGGCGGCCACCACCGGCATCACGGCCGCCATCGCCGCCGCGCGCCTCGCGGGCGGCTGGCTGATCGACCGCCTGCCGGTGCCGCTGGTGGCCGCCTCGGCGCAGGCGCTGGCGCTGCTCGGGGCGGCCGCGCTGACCGCCCTGCCGTCGGCGGAGATGGCGATCGCGGGCCTCGGGCTCATCGGCGTGGGCTACGGGCTGATCTCGGGCGTGACCGCCGGCGCCGTGGCCTGCTACTGGCCCAAGGCGGAGTTCGGCCGCATCGCCGGCCGCACCTACATCGCCTGGTGCCTCGCCGCCCTGGCACTGCCGGTGCTGGCCGGGCGCCTCTACGACCTCACCGGCGGCTACGAGGCGGCGGTAGCGGTGGCGGGCGGCGGAAACCTGCTCGCCGTGCTGGTGGCGCTGACCCTGCCGCGGCAGCGGCGCGTGGGGTGATGGCGGCGAGCTTGTCGAGGCACCGTGCCCTGACGTGTTCGTCCCCCGGGATCAGGTCACATCGACGCGCTGGTTCGGGAAGTCGACACTGAGCCGGCGAATGGGAAAGAAGTCAGGCCCCACGTGGCCGTCAATGTCGCGGCCGTAGCGCACGGCACCGAACACGTAGCCCCTCACCGGGGCCTGATGGGTCCACCAGTCGATGTCGAGATAGATGGCCTGCGCATCATGAGTGCTGCCGTCGATCAAGGTGATAGGGACAATGGGACCCCAATAGAGCACGCGGACCTTTTGCAAGGCGAGCGGATAGAGGAGAAAGGAGATGCTGGTGTTGCCGACCGCCGTCGTGCCGAAGTCGAGAAGACAACACAGCCTCGCGGAAGCGCCGCCATCGGCCTGCGCGAGAAACTGCACACACGGACGACGCCCCGCATAAAACGGGTGGCTCGACGGGACCGGCAATGGGCTTAGTCTTTGGCGAGGGTGAAGTAGCAGGCGGTTTGGAGCGACTTCTTGTAGCGGCGGAAATGTCGTTCCTCGATCTCTACCATGTCCTCACCAATGGTAAAAGTCTCTCCCGTCTCGTCGCTGCCGTCGACGAGCACGAGCGCGGGAGCACCCTTGGCGAGCGCCTCATAGCGCTGCCGGTGACGCTCGAAGACCAGCCGTGCCGCCTCACGGCGCGCGCTGAGCTCAGCGGGCGTCAGCACCTTGCCGTCGGTCGGGAGAGCCAGCCTTCTGGTCATGGCGATCCCTCTTCTAAGATCAGAGGGAGCACGCGAGCCGGTCGCGCGAAAGCCGCCGCGCGGAAACGCATGCCGAGGCCACGGACATCGATCAAGTACGTCGCACGCCTGCTCAACGTGGCACCGAGGTTGCGGGCACGTTCCCCCGTTGGGGACACGTTGCCTGAGCCGCCCCGGCCAGCCCATCCGAAAAATCCATGAGTGCAAGAAAATGTTCCCATCGTGGCAAATTTGCAAGGGGAGGGCCTCACTCGTCTGGCGCACCCTTCTGAAACCATTTACTTTATGCGGCGATGGCGCGGCAGCAAGGCGGGCGACGCAGGCCGGTCCCCTCGGCGCGAGGCGCCCGCCGACCCGCCTGTAGGTAGGCCGATCATCCGAGTACACGGAAGGCGCTGGCGCTCAGTCCGCGGCGATGATGCCGGCCCCGCGGAAGCCGCCGTCCACCGCCACGATCTCGCCCGTCACGTAGCCCGAGCGCGTCCCGTCGAGCAGGAACTCGATCACGCTCGCGATCTCGTCGGGCTCGGCGTAGCGCCGCATGGGCACGTGCCGCAGCCACAGGGCGCGGTCGGCGGCGGTGTGCACGGCCTTGACCATCGGCGTGTCGACCGGGCCCGGGGCCACCGAGTTGACGCGGATGCCGTAGCGGGCGAGGTCGTTGGCCAGCACCTGGGTGAGCACCACCACCGCGCCCTTGGAGGCGCCGTAGGCGCTGCGGCCCTTGCCGCCGCGCAGGCCCGACACCGAGCTCAGGTTGACGATGGCCCCGCCGCCCGCCGCCTTCATGATGCGCGCGGCGGCACGGGCGACGATGAAGGTGCCGACCACGTTGACGTCGAGGACCCGGCGGAACAGCTCGACCGGGGTGTCGAGGGCCGGGATGTCGGCGGCGATGCCGGCCGAGTTGACGACGCCGTCGAGCCCGCCCAGCGCCTCCGCCGCCATGGCCACCACCTTCTCGGCCGCCGGCTCGTCGGTGACGTCGAGGGGCGCGGTGAAGGTGCGCGAGGGCGGCCCCAGCTCGCGCGCGAGGGCCGAGAGCGCCGTCGCGTCGCGGTCGACGGCGGCCACCTTCCAGCCCGCCGCCAGCAGCCGCCGCACCGTGGCGAGGCCAATTCCCGACGCCCCGCCGGTGACGAGCGCCACTCTCTCCCGGCCTGCGGACCTCGCCATGCTCCTCCTCCCGTTTTGGGCTATGGTCGGCGGGGCGGCCTAGACCGCGTGCTCCCGCCTTGCCTCCCAGCCAACCGATGCTGTTCCACTCGCAGGGCTTCATCCTGGTCTTCCTGCCTCTGGTGCTCGCCGCCTACTACGCGGCGGCGCCCCGGCCGCTCCTGCGCGAGTGGGTGATGCTCCTTGCCTCGCTCGTCTTCTACAGCTGGTGGGACCCGCGCTTCCTCCCCGTGCTGCTCGCCCAGTCGACCGCCACCTGGGCGGCGGTGGCGCTCCACCGGCGCAGCGGGCGTCCAGGGTGGCTGTGGGCGGGCGTGGCCGTCAACCTCGCCTCGCTCGCCTTCTTCAAGTACACCGTCTTCATCGCCGGCTCGATCGCCCAGCTGGCCGGCCTTCCCCCGCCCGCCGTCTCGATCGTGCTGCCCATCGGCATCTCGTTCTACACCTTCCAGCTCGCCTGCTATCTCGTCGACGTCGCCCGCGGCGACGCCCACGCCTATCCCTGGCGCCGGGTGACCCTGTTCGTGTCGCTCTTTCCGCACCTGATCGCCGGGCCCATCGTCCGCCATCACCAGATCATGCCCCAGCTCGACGCCGACCCGCTGCGGCCGGGGCTTGCCGAGCGCTTCGCCAAGGGCTTCGCCTTCTTCGTCGTCGGCTGCGCCAAGAAAGTGTTCCTGGCCGATCCCATGGCGCGCTTCGCCGATCCCATCTTCGCCGGGGCGGCGGGCGCGGCGCCCTCGCTCGCCGACGCCTGGCACGGCGCGCTCGCCTTCACGTTCCAGCTCTTCCTCGACTTCTCCGCCTACAGCGAGATGGCCATCGGGCTCGGCCTGATGCTGGGCGTGCGCTTTCCCGACAACTTCGACATGCCCTACCGCGCGAGCGACCTCTCGAGCTTCTGGCGGCGCTGGCACATCACGCTCTCCCAACTCATCCGCGACTATCTCTACATCCCCCTCGGCGGCAGCCGCCACGGCTGGCCCACCTACGTCAAGGCCACGCTCGTCTCCATGGGCCTGTGCGGGCTGTGGCACGGCGCGGGCTGGACCTTCGTCGCCTGGGGGCTGATGCACGGAGTGGGGCTCGTCGTCTGCCGGGCCTGGCAGCGCACGGGCCCGCCGCTGCCCGTGCCGGCGGGGTGGGCGCTCACGGCGCTGTTCGTGGTGGCGGGCTGGGTGCTGTTCCGGGCGCCCGACTTCACCACCGCCGGCCACATGCTGATGGGGATGGCCGGGCTCGGCGCCGGGCTTGCTCCCACGATCAGCATCCGGCCGGTGCTGGCCGCGGCATTCGCCGCCTCGGTGCTGGTGCCCTCCACTCAGGCGCTGGTGGAGGGCGGCTGGCTGAGGCCCGTCGCCTATCAGGCGGTGGGCCTCGGGCTGCTGCTGGTGGCGTGCGTGCTGGCGGTGGGCCAGGGCCAGCCCACGGCCTTCATATACTTCCAGTTTTGAGCGGGGTAATGCCGGCGGCTCAGGGCCCTTGCACGGCGCGGCGCAGGGCGGCGCGGGCGAGCAGGCGCGTGGAATCGAGGGGGGGCAGGGGCGAGTTGTGATCGCCGATGATGAGCGGGATCTCGGTGCAGCCGAGCACCACCGCATCGCAGCCCGTCTCCTTCATGCGGCCGATGACGCGCTGGTGGAACGCCACCGCCTCGGGGCGGAAGATGCCGCACACCAGCTCGTCCATGATGATGCGGCTCACCTCGTCGCGGTCGGCGGCGCCGGGCCGCACCCACTCGAGGCCGCGCCGGCCGAGCTTCTCGGGGTAGACCTCGCTGTCGACCAGCCAGCGCGTGCCGAGGATGCCGAGCCGCCGGAAGCCGCGCCGGGCCGCCTCCTCCGCCACCACCTCGGCGATGTGCAGCCAGGGCAGCGGCGAGCGCGGCGCCGCCAGCGGCAGCGCCTGGTGGAGGGTGTTGTCCGGGCAGATGAGGAAGTCGGCGCCGGCGCCCGCGAGCTTGCGGGCCGAGGCCAGCATCAGCTCCGCCACCCCCTGCCAGTCGCCGCGCTCGAGGCAGGCCACGTAGAGGGCGAGCGAGGGCGTGTGCATGGTCACCTCGGGGTGGGCGTGCGGCCCGAGGAGGCCGGCTCCCTCCACGCAGATGGTGCGGTAGCAGAGGGCGGCGCCCTCCGCCGAGCAGGCGACGATGCCGATGTGCCGAGGCATGGGGCTTGTCTAGGGCGCGGCCCCGCGGCGGGCAAGGGCGGCGGCCCCGCGCCGCGGCCGGCGGGGCAGCACGCGCTGTGCAGCCGCCGCCAGCGCCGATAGACTCCGGGAATGCCGAGCCAGGACACCATCTTCGCCCTCTCCTCCGGCCACGGCCGCGCCGCGGTGGCGGTGATCCGCATCTCCGGGCCGGCGGCGGGGATCGTGCTCGACCGCATGGCCGGCCCGCGCCCCAAGCCGCGCCGCGCCGCCCTGCGCCGCGTCCGCCATCCGGCGAGCGGGGAGGCCCTCGACGACGCCCTGGCGCTGTGGTTTCCCGCGCCGGCGAGCGAAACCGGGGAGGACGTGGCGGAGCTGCAGGTGCACGGCGGCCGGGCGGTGATCGCCGCCGTGCTCGACGGAATCGGTGCGATCGAGGGCTGCCGGCTGGCCGAGCCTGGCGAGTTCGCCCGCCGCGCCTTCGAGAACGGCAAGCTCGACCTCACCGGCGCGGAGGGGCTCGCCGACCTCATCGATGCCGAGACCGCGGCCCAGCGCCGGCAGGCGCTGAGCCAGGCCGGCGGCGCGCTCGCCGAGCTTTACGCCGGCTGGCGCCAGCGCCTGCTCACGGCCACCGCGCTCGTCGAGGCCGCCATCGACTTCTCCGACGAGGCCGACGTGGCCCACGACGCGGCGGCCAAGGCACGGGCCGAGGCAGCCGCCCTGCAGGCGGAGATCCACCACCATCTCGACGACGACCACCGCGGCGAGCTGGTGCGCGAGGGCTTCCGGGTGGTGCTGGCGGGCCCGCCCAACGTCGGCAAGTCGAGCCTGCTCAACGCGCTGGCCCGCCGCGATGTGGCCATCGTGTCGGAGGAGGCGGGCACCACCCGCGACGTGATCGAGGTCCGGCTCGACCTGGAGGGCCTGCCGATCGTGGTGAGCGACACGGCGGGCATCCGCGAGGCCCCCGGCAAGGTGGAGGCGGAGGGCATCCGCCGCACCCTGGGGCAGGCCCGCGCCGCCGACCTCGTGCTGTGGATGGTGGACGCCACCGACCTCGGAGCCCCGGCGCCGGCGCTGGAGGTGCGGCCCGACCGGCTGCTGGTGGTGGTCAACAAGTACGACCTGCTGGACAGCAAGGTGCTGCAGGTCCTGCCCGAGGGCGCCATCGCCGTGTCGGCCCTGACGGGCTTCGGCCTCGACCGGCTCACGCGCCGGATCGCGGGCTTTGCCCAGGCGCGCATGGGCGGGGAGGAGCGGCCGGTGCTGACCCAGGCCCGCCACCGCCAGCAGCTGCTGCGCTGCCGGGCGGCGCTCGCCACCTTCCTCAACTCGCCGGCCGACGAGCTCGAGCTCAGGGCCGAGGACCTGCGCCGCGCCGCCCTGGCCCTCGGCCGCATCACCGGCGCGGTCGACCCCGAGGAGGTGCTGGGCGAGATTTTCGGCCGGTTCTGCATCGGGAAGTGAGGATCGCGCGGGCTGCCGGCGCTTGCGAGCCGCCGATCCTGAACGCTGGATTGTTTCACGTGAAACAATTCAACGTTCAATTCCTAGCCCCCCGGCTGGAAGGGTGCGGGCATCCTGAACGCCTACCGCCCATCCCCTAAGCAGAGATTCTTTGGCTGACCAACGGATCGACGCTTCGCTCCCGATTGAGGGCCGCCACGGCGGCGTGAACGGCCCGCTCCAGGGCGGCAGCGTCGGTGAAGGTCTGGTGGGCCAGATGATGG
>Ga0209172_10005679_pt1 | contig 14784 bp, 13 predicted proteins | sample LarsenN4metaG_FD_184113 | JGI IMG/M metagenome (GOLD analysis project Ga0209172, IMG submission 184113) | Hot spring sediment bacterial and archeal communities from British Columbia, Canada, to study Microbial Dark Matter (Phase II) - Larsen... ... | reverse complement strand
GGCTTCCTGCTGCTTCAAGGCTCCAATGATCTGCTCTTCGGTGTATCGCTTCTTCTTCATAGTCCTTCCAGGTTCTTACCCGGTCAGACTAACTCTGCAAACGCTATGGTTTTCGGGGGCGGCACCAGTGAAGGCCGCCTCGCCGCAGACTTTGACAGGAATTGGCCGCAAAAAGGCACAGAAGCCACAAAAATCCAAGACCAACTGCAAACGGCAAACTTGAAACCAGGATGGCAGGTTTCACGCAAAGGGCGCTAAGGACGCAGAGGGCAGAACTGCTAACGGCAAACTTGAAACTTGAGACCCGAAACCTGAAACCGCAGGTTCACACGGAGGACACGGAGAGCACAGAGGGGTTTGCGTTAATGCGAAATTCTGAATTCGAAATGCGAAATAAAGAGGCCAACAATCAACAATCCGAAATCAACAATCAGAAATCCAAGATGGCAGGTTTCACGCTACGGACGCGAAGGAGGGAGAAGTTTGGCCGCAAAAAGGCTCAGAAGGCGCAAACACCCAAGACCAACTGCAAACTTGAAACCTGAAACCGGGGTTCTCCCCCCCCCTTCGCCGCCGCCTGCGCCAAGGCTATGGCGGGCCAGGCCATCGCGCGGTCCGCCTTCGCTGAAGCTACGGCGGGACGAGCCAGCGCGCTCCTACGACAAACTTTGCGTTCTCTGCGTCTTTGCGCCTCTGCGTTGAATTGCCTTTTGAAAGCCACCCCCTATGCCGCCGCCTGCGCCAAGGCTGCGGCGCGCCAGGCCGTCGCGCGGTCCGCCTTCGCTGAAGCTACGGCGGGACGAGCCAGCGCGCTCCTACGACGAACCTTGCGTTCTCTGCGTCTTTGCGCCTCTGCGTTGAAATGCCTTTCGGCCGGGACGGGAGAGGAAGACGATGAGGGAGAGGGAGATTCTTACTCGGTGCCCTGGAGTTCGCGGACTTGGGTGGGGTCGGCGGGGGCAGACTCGGCGGTGCGGTCGAATTTCAAGGACCCGGAGCGGGCGAATTTGGCCTCGATGCGGCGGGCGACTTCGGCAGCGACGGCGTCGTGGCCAAAGCGGTCGAGGACTTCCTGGAAGAAGCCGAGGGCGATGAGGTGGCGGGCGACGCCATCCGGAATGCCGCGGGCGCGCATGTAGAAGAGTTCCTCGGCATCGATCTGGCCGGTGGTGGCGCCGTGGGAGCACTTGACGTCGTCGTTGAGGATTTCCAGGCCGGGCATGGAATCGGCCTCGGCCTCGGGGTCGAGGAGGAGGTTGCGGTTGGTTTGGTAAGCGTCGGTCTGGCTGGCGCCGGGATCGACGCGGATGAGGCCCTGGAAGATGGCGCGGGAACGGTGGTTGAGGGTGTTTTTGTAGAGCAGATCGCTGGTGGTGTTGCCGGCGGCGTGGGTCTGGAGGGTGCGGAGGTCGATTTCCTGGCGGGCGTGGCAGACGGAGAGGCCGAGCATGTCGCTGCGGGCGCCGGGGCCGGTGAGGCGGCTGTGGCTCTCACCGCGGACCATGCCGCCGCCGAGGTGGACGTTGAGGTATTTCCCGGCGGCATCACGGGCGACGGTGACGGAGTTGAGGTGGAGGGCGGTGGCGCTCTCGTCCCACTCCTGGATGGAGAGGTAATCGACCTGGGCGCCGGGGGCGAGGATCATGTCCTTGACGCCGCAGGCGAAGCCGGGGAAGGCGCCGGCGGAGGCGAAGGCATCGATGAAGGTGAGCTGGCTGTGCTCTCCGGCAATGATGAGGGTGTGGGGGAAAACGGCGGCGCCGGGGGTGGCGAGCCAGTGGAAGGCGGCCAGGGGCAGCTCGACGCGGACGTTTTTCGGAACGATGAGCACGGAGCCCGCACGGCACCAGGCGCGGTGGAGGGCGGCGAATTTGGCGGAGCCGAGCTGGGACTCGGCGGCCATGAAGTGTTCCTGGATGAGCCCGCCGTGGTGGCGGACCGCGGCTTCCAGACTTTCCCAGACCACGCCCTGTTTTTTCAGGGCTTCCGGAAGGGGGGAGAATTCCAGGAGGTGGTCGTTGGCGAAGACGGCGCGGGCGGCGGTCTCGAAGGGGAAGGTGGAGCGGGCGAGGACGGCGGCACGTGCATCGTCCGGCAGGGGGGCGTGGGGGTTGAAGCCTTCGAGCCGGAGGGCGCCGACGTTGGCGAAGCGCCAGTCCTCGTCCTTGCGCTTGGGCATGGGCAGTTCCTGGAACTGCTGCCAGGCGCGGGCGCGCCCGGCATGCCACCAATCCGGCAGGCCGGCATCGGCCACGGAGGCCGGAGTCCAGGAGGCGAGGCCGGAGGGGACGGTGGACGGTTCCAAGGTGGCTTCCATGGCGGGTGGGAGGCGCGGGCCGGAGGCGGGATCAGGCGCCGTCGCTGCCGATGGCTTCGACGGGGCAGCCTTCCATGGCTTCTTTGCAGAGCGCTTCTTCTTCCGGGGACTCGGGCTGCTTGTACACGTAGGAGTGGCCGCCGTCATCGTTGCGGGTGAAGTTGGCCGGAGCGGTTTCGCGGCACAGGTCGCAGTCGATGCACTGGTTGTCCACGTAGAATTTGCCGGTGATGTTGTCGGCGTATTTGTTTGCGAGGTCTGCCATAGGAGTCGGTGGAATGGATTTCCGGTTGAAGGTTAAGCCGAGGAGAATTACCCGACGGACCCCTCCATTTCAAGATCGATCAGGCGTTTGAGTTCGACGCTGTATTCCATGGGGAACTGGGCGACGAGGTCGTTGACGAAGCCGTTGACGCTCATGCTCATGGCCTGGGCCTCGGTGAGACCGCGCTGCTGCATGTAGAATATCTGCTCGGCGCTGACTTTGCTGACGCTGGCCTCGTGCTGGACGGAGTTGCCCTCACCGCGGACGGTGATGGCGGGGTAGGTGTCGGTGCGGGAGTCGGTGTTGATGAGGAGGGCGTCGCACTCGGTGTTGTTTTTGCAGCCTTTGAGGTGGCGGGGGATGTGGACGAGGCCGCGGTAGGAGGAGCGTCCGCTGCCGACGCTGATGCTCTTGGCGGTGATGGTGGAGGTGGTCTCGTCGGCGGCGTGGATCATCTTGGCCCCGGTGTCCTGGTGCTGGCCGTTGTTGGCCAGGGCGATGGAGAGGACCTCGCCGCGGGCTTTGCGGCCTTTGAGGATCACGCCGGGGTATTTCATGGTCAGGCGGGAGCCGATGTTGCAGTCGATCCACTTGACCTCGGCTTCTTCCATGGCCATGGCGCGCTTGGTGACGAGGTTGAAGACATTCGCGCTCCAGTTCTGAACGGTGATGTATTGGATTTTGGCGCCTTTGAGGGCGACGAGTTCGACGACGGCGCTGTGCAGGGTGGCGGTCTCGAACTTGGGCGCGGTGCAGCCCTCCATGTACATGACCTCGGAGCCTTCATCGGCGATGATGAGGGTGCGCTCGAACTGGCCGAAATTCTCCGCGTTGATGCGGAAGTAGGCCTGGAGGGGGTGCTTCACTTTCACGCCTTTGGGGACGTAGATGAAGCTGCCGCCGCTGAAGACGGCGCTGTTGAGGGCGGCGTATTTGTTGTCGGCCGTGGGGATGACCTTGCCGAACCAGGGGCGGAAAATCTCGGGGTATTTTTGCAGGCCCTCGGCGCTGCCGACGAAGATGACGCCCTGGTCGGAGAGGGCGGCCTTCACGTTGGAGTAGGCCGCTTCACTGTCGAACTGGGCCTCGACTCCGGCGAGGAATTTGCGCTCTTTCTCCGGGATGCCGAGGCGTTCAAAGGTGCGCTTCACGTCATCCGGCACCTCGTCCCAGCTGCGCTTGGGCACCTGGCCTTTGGAGAGGTAGTAGCGGATTTTTTCGTAGTGGATGTTTTCCAGGTCCTTGGTCGCCCAGTGGGTGGGGTTGGGCTTGGAGCGGAAGACGTTGAGGGCATTGAGGCGGAACTCGCGGATCCAGTCGGGATCGCCTTTGACGTCGCAGATGTAATGGATCGTTTTCTCGTCCAGGCCGTAGCCGGCATCGAAGGCGTAGTTCTCCGGATAGGAAAAGTTTCCGTTGTCGATGTCCAGGCTGAGGTCGGGTTTTTCGCTCATGGCAGTGCTCAGGCAGCGGCGGGTTCCTGGGATTCCTTGATGATCCAGTCGTAGCCTTTTTCTTCGAGTTCGAGGGCGAGTTCCTTGGGTCCGCTGCGGACGATGCGGCCCTGGACCAGGACGTGGACATGGTCGGGGACGATGTATTCGAGCAGGCGCTGGTAGTGGGTAATGACGAGCGCACCGAGGTTCGGGCCGCGGAGTTTGTTGACGCCGTTGGAGACGATGCGGAGGGCGTCGATGTCGAGGCCGCTGTCGGTCTCGTCCAGGACGGCGTAGGCGGGTTCCAGCATGGCCATCTGGAGGATCTCGTTGCGCTTTTTCTCGCCGCCGGAGAAGCCGTCGTTGACCGCGCGGGAGGTGAAGGACTTGTCCATCTCCAGCATGGCCATTTTCTCGTAAAGGCGCTTGTAGTAGGCCACGGCGTCGATTTCCTCGCCTTCGGGCAGACGGGCCTGAAGGGCGGCGCGGATGAAGTTGGCGATGGTGACGCCGGGAATTTCACTGGGGTATTGGAAGGCGAGGAAGAGGCCTTTGCGGGCGCGCTGGTCGGCTTCCAACTCAAGGATGTTTTCCCCATCGAGCAGGACTTCGCCTTCGGTGACTTCGTAATCGGGATGGCCGGCCATGACTTTGGCCAGGGTGCTCTTGCCGGAACCGTTGGGGCCCATGAGGGCGTGGACCTCGCCCTGGGGCACGGTCAGCGAGAGGCCTTTGAGGATTTCCCGGCCTTCGATCCGGGCATGCAAGTTTCTGATTTCCAGCATATAACCCCAAGAATATAGGGCGGCGTGGGATTGTTGCAAACGAAACCCATTCTTGCTGGTCCAGATAGCAGGAGAAGGATGGCCCTGCAGCAGCGTCCAGTAGCGCCGCTTATTTTTCAGCCCTTTTTGTCGCGTTTCTCGATGAGTTGCTGGAGGGCGGCCACTTCCGCGGGGTCGAGCGGGCCGGGGAGCAGCAGGCGGCCCGAGCGCAAAGGCATGTCAATGAGCGGGGCGTAAACCACCCGGCCGTTGAGCAAAACGACCATAATCCGTCCCTGATTGGAGGAGGTGATGGTTTCCAGCAGTTTGGTTCCAGTTCCGTTGAACAGGACCATCATGCCCCCATCCGGCGTGGGCATGACAGATGCCACCTGGTTTTCGCCCAGCTCGGCATAACGGCCCACCTGGATGACCTGGTCCGGCCGGGTCAGGGCGATGGAGATGATCTGGGAATCCGATCCGGAGGACTCGGCGCGCTGCAGATGGACCCGGAAAGTGATTTGGGGCCGGCTGGCCCCGGCAGGGAGATCGATTGGGGCCAAACCAGCCAGGAACAGAGCCAGGAAAATCACGCGCATGGATACAGGCTGCCTTCGAAAGAGCCCGCTGCCAAGAGCGGATGCGGCCCGCAAAGAAGATTGAATTGGCCGCCCGGACGCCTAGTCTTAGAAGGATGAAAACAACCCTGGCTGCCAGCTGCGTGCTCCTCCTCGCCGGAGCGGCCCTCGCCATCGACATCAGCCCGAACCGGCGCACCGTGCCGGAAAAATTCATCAATCCCCCGGGCAAGCGCTTCAGCCTCTTCTCCGGCGACCCCGAACGCATCCAGCGCGCCAATGAGGTCAATCTGGAGGATTTCAAAGCGGAATGCAGCCTGGAACCGGCGGCCCTTTCCCTGTCCAATCCCACTGACAGCCAGGGGAACTCGACCACCGGCGTCAAAGTCACTCTCCGCATCCAGAACATTTCCAAGAAAAAACGCTACCCCCTCTCCTTCCCGGACGCGCAGCGTTACGACATCGCCCTGCTCGGCCCCGGAGACGAGCTGCTCTACCTGTGGTCGGACGACAAAATGTTCACGCAGGAATCCGATGCGATCTTCGTCAATTCCGGCGAAGTCATCAGCTACAGCGACCTGGTGCCGAATGCGGCCCTGGCGAAGGCGGGGCCGGGCACTTACAAAATCATGATGGTGCTGTCCAACTACCCCGAGTTGAAGGACGTCAAAGAACTGGTGGTCAAGCCCTGACCGCCCCGCTGCCGCGGGTTTGCCGCGAAGAGCGCCAAGGCAGCGAGGCCCATTCATGTTAGGATAGCCGGTTCTGAAGCCGGCGGGCTTGTGTTCCACCCGATGGGATCAAGGCGGAATGGTTTTCGAATCTCTGGCCGGCCCCTTGTTTTCGATTCGCGGCAGACTGCTTCTTTCCGGCCAGGCTCTCCCCATTCAGCGGATATCGACCAGCGTGATGCCCGGGTGGAGGGTTTTGGGGTGGCGGTTGGGCATGGCACAGGCCACTTTGCCCCCGCGCAGCAGGGTTTGATAGAATTCCGCCCTCCTGGCAAAGAGCGGGTCCGCCCGCAGTGATTGGTCCGCGGAGCCGTCCACGTAGCGGTGGAACACCTCGTAGCTCACCGCCACATGGGTGATGCCCCGGCGGCGGAGATCATCCACCGTCCCAAGATCGGCGGCAAAAAAGGATTCCTCTTCCACCCGGGCCGGAGGCAGCTGGATGAGTGCGGGCTGATCCCGGGCCAGGCGCCAATCGGAAGTGTCCTGGCGGGCCAGCCAGGCCGAAAGCAGCTCGCGGCTGTCTGTGGCGAATCCCTCACGCCGGGCCTGGAAATCGGGCCACTGGCCGGCGGACAAGACCAGGGCCCCAAGCAGCGCCAGGGCCGCCTGCACCAGGCCGGCCCGGGGGAGCCGCAGGCGGGCGGCCAGCAGCGGCGGCCCCACACAGGCCAGCCAGGCCAGGAGCCAGGCCACCGGCACCGCGTAGCGTTCGGAAAACTTGGCCGTCCAGGCCAGCGCGGCCAGGGCCGCGCCCACATTCCAGAGGCACCAGGCGCCGCCGGGCAGCCCTCCCCGCCACCTGGCGAACAGGGCACAGCCCGCCGCCAGCCCCAGCCATTCCAGCGGCCAAAAGGTGCCCAGCAGTTCCAGATAACGGCCATGCGGCACTTCCACCCCCGCGGCATAGTCCCCCTGCCACAGGGCCTCCCATTCCTCCCGCCCGGTCAGGGCAAAGACTTCCCAATGGGTCCAATAACGAATCCCTGCCGCCAATACCACGCCGGCAAAAACCGCCGCCAGCAGGGCCAGGCGGCGGCGCGGCAGCCCGCGCAGGCCCGGCCAGGCGGACGGCAGGGACAGGAGCCAGGGAATCCATCCGATCCATTTGGCCCCCACCAGCACCCACCCCGCGGCCAGCCAGCCCAGGGCCCAGCCCGCCCCCCCATGCCGCCTCCACCCGGCCAGGGCATGCAGCATCAGCGCCAGGCCCAGCAGAAACAGGGAGTCCTCCTTGAAATAATGCGCCATCTCGTAGGACGGCCCGTGCAGCAGCAGCACCGCCCCCGTGGCCAGCCCGGCCCAGGGCCCCGCAGCCATCCAGGCGGCATCCGCCATCAGCACCACCGCGGCCGCACCATAGCCAGCCGATGCCGCCCTTCCCCACTCCGCCACCTCCTGCGGCTCCTGCCGGCCCGGCACCACCGCCTCGGCCAAAGCCACCGCATCCAGCATCAGGGGGGGATGGCGGTAGTTCCTCCAGCCTTCCAGAATTTGCCGCACTTTCGAGGGCTCGTCGTTGTGGTAAGTCCAAGGGAAATCCGCCCCCTCCCGGTGCAGCACCACCCCCGCCACCAGCAGAACCGCGGCCCACAGTCCGCGCACCGGCACCCGGGCCGCCCAAGCCTGTGCGCTCACTCGGATTTGTTCAGAATTTCCCGGACCTCGTCCATCGAAAGCACCCGGCCCTCCGCGCCCTCCTTGGCCTTCAGGGCATCGTTGATGATGTCGATCTCCCGGGTGCGGCGCTTCAACTCGGGCCCGTCATAACGCTTGTCCGCACCGGCAAAAGCGCGCTCCCCCATCGGATTGAGTTCGCGGCCAAACGGCTCGCTCCCGCCCACCTCGGCCTTTTTCCCGGAGAACGCGGAGGTGCCGGAGAACATGCGGGCCTCTCCATTGAACGTGCTCGTTCCAGTGAAGACCTCCGCCACCGGACGGCCCAAAGAGCGCCCGCCGGGGTCAAAAGTGCGGTTGGTGCGGAATTCTTTGTTGGCATTGAACGCCCCGGTTTTGAACTCCCGCAGCCCGTTGTATTCGCGGGCCTGGAACTCGCGGGTGTTGAACTTCAGGTCGGCCATGCTGTTGGCCTTGGTCTCATCGATGACCAAGATGTCCTTGAGCGCGGCGGAAAGCGGGGCCGCGCAGGCCAGAATCAGGAAAGTGGCGCAGAAGTGCCGGAACATCGGAATACTATGGAGCAAAACCGCGGCGGCAGCAATCCTCCGTTGCCCGCTGCGGGACTCCGGGGTGTAATTGAGTTTGGTAGCACTGGACATCCTTGGGGGGGGAATGAACAGACGCTGGCATACTGGCCTTACCGACCAAGCCGGGGACAGTTTACCCGCCTCAGGCGGGTAAACTGTCCCCTTTGTGGACCCGCAGTTGCCCCCAAACTTGATTACACCCAGGACTCTGGTCCACAGTGCCCCATGGCCGCAGTGCACGATGAAGGCGTGATCGTCCACATCCTGCCGTATTCTGAAACCAGCCTGATCGTGGTCTGGCTGGCGCGCGGCCATGGCATCCTCCGCACCCTGGCCAAAGGCGCGCGCCGCCCCGGCCAGGCCCTGGCCGGACGGCTCGACCTTCTCCGTGCCGGGCACTTCTCCTTCATCCTCTCACGCGCTTCCCAGCTCCACACCCTGCGGGAATTCCAGCCGGAAGTCCCCGGCCCCCGGCTGGGGGGAGACTACGCCAAGCTGCTGGCCGCATCCTATTTCTATGAAGTGATCGCCCGCCTGAGCGAGCCCCAGGCCGAGGTGCCGGAATTCTACCGCATCTACCGCGGCGCCCTGGACTGGCTGGAAACCCACGCGCCGGACCGGCGCCTGGTGGAGCATTTCGAACGCCGCGTTTTTGAAACCGCCGGGCTGCTCCAGGCCGGGGCGGCCCCTTCCGTGCTCCGCCGCCGCCTGCTCCAGCCCCCGCCCAAATCCTGGGAAGCCCTGGCCCGCCACCTCAACGCATAAGCCGGAATGATGCAGTTGGTTAACCACAGAGGACGCAGTGAACACAGAGAATGATTGGCTTAAATTCTTCGTCACCGGAAAGTGAATCGCCATTTCTGTCAAAATCGACCCATCTCTCCTCTGTGTCCTCTGTGTCCTCTGTGCTCTCTGTGGTTCAACTGCATTTTTCCGGATAAGAGCCTATCCGGAATGATGCAGTTCACCGCGAAGGACGCAAAGAACGCGAAGCAGAAGCTCGTGATCTCGAATCGATTACAAATCCACCCAACAGCGTTGCCATGGGATGGAGGCTCACGGATCGGTGAATCGAGTTTTGATCAGCCAAAAGCCGTATGCCTTCGCGAACTTCGCGGTGGACCAACTGCATAGTTGCAGGACGGTCCACCGCGCGTCCGGGCGCTCAGCTGCAGCCCAGGCTGGCGCCGCAGTTCAGGCAGGTGGCGCAGGACCCGGTGTGCTTGATCTTGCTGCTGCCGCATTCCGGACAGGTCAACCCATCCCGGAAGCGGATGGTCAGCTCATCCGCCTCGCCCGCGCGGGAGGACTTGAGCATGACGTTGCGGTGGTGCGCCACCTGGGCGTCCCCCTCAATCGCCAGGTCGCCCACCGGCTTGTTCAGGGCTTTCCGCTCCGCTTCCTGCACTTCCTTCAGCGGCAGCTCCTGCTGGCGGGCGTTCGGGCTGTTGGCCTCGCGGTAGCCCTCGATGAACTGGTTGCCCAGCCAGCGGAAGATGTAATCGATGATCGACTTGGCGATCGGGATGTCCGGATTCTTGGTGAAGCCGCTCGGCTCGAAGCGCGCATGGGCGAACTTCTTGACCATGGCCTCCAGCGGCACTCCGTATTGGAGTGAGAGCGAGGTAAGGGTTCCAATGGAATCCATCAGGCCGCCGATGGTGCTACCTTCTTTGGCCATGGTGACAAAGAGTTCGCCCGGCTGCTTGTCATCGAAAAGGCCGACGGTGAGGTAGCCCTCGTGGCCGGCGATGTCGAATTTGTGGGTGATGGAGATGCGGGTGTCGCTCATCCGGCGGCGCACCGGCTGAGGAATGCCCGCTTCCTGGGCCAGGGCGCGGGCTGCCTGTTCCTCCGTGGCGCCCATGTCCTTGGTCTTTTTGACGTTGAGCGGGGCGGAACGCTTGGAGCCATCCCGGTAGATGGCAATGGCCTTGAGGCCGAGCTTCCAGCCCTCGATGTAAGTGGCCACGATGTCCTCGATGGCGGCTTCCTGCGGGAGGTTGACGGTTTTGGAGATGGCGCCGGAGAGGAACGGCTGGGCCGCGGCCATCATGCGGATGTGGGCCATGTAATGGAGGGAGCGCAGGCCCTGGGCGGGCTTGAACGCGCAGTCAAAGACCCCCAGGTGCTCCGGACGCAGCCCGGAACGCACCGGGGCGCCGTCCACCTCCACATCCTCGATGGTGTCGTGGGCATCGATGTGGGCGATGATCGCCCGGATTTCCCCTTCCCCATAACCGAGCGAACGGAGGGCGGCGGGCACGGTGGTGTTGACGATCTTGAGCATGCCGCCCCCGGCCAGGAGCTTGTATTTGACCAGGGCGATGTCCGGCTCGATCCCGGTGGTGTCGCAATCCATCAGGAACCCGATCGTGCCGGTGGGGGCCAGAACGGTGACTTGGGCGTTGCGGTAGCCGTGGGCCTCCCCCGCGGCCAGGGCGCGGTCCCAGGACTCGCGCGCCGCCGCCCGGAGTTCCTCCGGACAGGAAGCATCGATCTGCCCCACCGCATCCCGGTGGCGGCGGATGACCTCGAGCATCGGCGCCACGTTGTCGGCAGCCTCTGGCTGAGTGACACTGAAGGTCCGGGCATCCCGGTAGCCCGGGAACGGCCCGGCCTGGCGCGAAATCTCCGCGCTGACCGCGTAGGCTTCTCCGGTCATGAGGGCGGTGATCGCCCCGGCCAGGCCCCGGCCTTCATCGGAATCATAGCCGTGGCCGTGGCTCATGATGAGCGAGCCCAGGTTGGCGTAGCCCAGGCCGAGCGTGCGGAAGATGTGGGAGTTGGCCGCGATCGCCTCGGTGGGGTAGCTCGCCCGGTCCACCAGGATTTCCTGCGCGGTGATGAACACCCGCACCGCCGCCCGGAAGCGCGCCGCATCGAAGCCGCCGTCCGTGCGCTTGAATTTCATCAGGTTGAGCGAGGCCAGGTTGCAGGCCGTGTCGTTGAGGAAAAGATACTCCGAGCAGGGATTGGTCGAATGCTGCCGCCCGGTTCCCTTGCACGTGTGCCAGGTGTGGATGGTGTCGTCGAACTGCATGCCCGGGTCCCCGCAGGTCCAGGTGCCCTCGGCGATCTTGCGCAGCAGCTCGCGGGCGTTCTTCTTCTCGCAGGGCTTGCCCTCACGCACCGTGCGCGTCCACCAGTCGCCCCCCGCCACCGCCGCCTCCATGAAGGCATCGCTCACCCGCACGGTCAGGTTCTCGTTCTGATACATCACCGAGCCGTAGGCCTCGCCGTTGAACGATCCATCGTAGCCTTGCTCGATCAGCGCCCAGGCTTTCTTCTCCTCCTTCATCTTGCACTCGATGAATTCCTCGATGTCAGGGTGCCAGTCTTTGAGCGTGTTCATCTTGGCGGCACGGCGCGTCTTGCCGCCGGACTTCACCACGTTGGCAATCTGGTCATAGACCTTGAGGAACGAAAGCGGCCCGCTAGGGCGCCCGCCCCCGCTCATTTTCTCGCGCGTGGAACGGATGGTGGACAGGTCGGTGCCCGTGCCGGAGCCGAACTTGAAGAGCATCGCCTCACTGCGCGCCAGCTCCATGATCGATTCCATGTTGTCATCCACCGACTGGATGAAGCAGGCGCTGCACTGCGGGTATTCATATTGCGTGGCCGCGCGCTCCACCCGCCCGCTCTCGCGGTTGAAAAAGAAATTGCCCCGGCAGCTGTCTTTGCCGATGCCGTATTGGTGGTAGAGGCCCACGTTGAACCAGACCGGTGAGTTGAACGCGCCGTATTGGTTCACGCACAGCCAGGTCAATTCTTCGTAGAACACCTCCGCCGCCGCCTCGCTGGCGAAATACCCGTCCGCCAGCCCCCAGTCGGCGATCGTCCGTGTCACCCGGTGAACCAGTTGCCGCACCGAGCTTTCCCGGCCCCCCTGCTTCGGATCGGTGCCCTGCGCCAGATCACCATAGAAATATTTCGAGACGGCGATTTTCGTCGCCAGCAGGCTCCAGGACTTGGGCACCTCGACATGCTCCTGCTTGAAAATCGCCTTCCCGCGGTCATCCGTGATCTCCGCCGTCCGCAATTCCCACTCGATCTCATCAAACGGGTGCAACCCGGCCTTGCTGAAAACCCGCTCAAACTCCAAGCCGGACCCCATCCCGGATTGGGTCGCGCGGAGCGGAATTTTGATGCGGGGGGTGGAAGTGGCATCCAGGGTGGCAGTCGGACTCATGACAGGTTCTCCTTAACGGTTGGGGCGGACAGGGTTGCGCGAATGGCCGGCAAAGCCAATCCCACCCCAAAAATCAATATATGGTGGGATAAACGACGATGCTAATACTATCCCTAGGGGCGTCAACCCGTTTTCAAAAATCGGCGCAGTTATTAATTTGGCTCCCAAGCCCATTCGCTAATCCACCTTGGCCGCCCCAGAGCCGCAGCGGTGCAGAACGCCCCTCCATCGACGCGCCCAATCACGCTGAACTATGCTGGCAGCATGCTGGATCAAATCAGGGCCTTGCTCAAAGACCCGGCTTTCACTCCTTTCAAAGTGAAGCAGGCCAACGGCATCAGCTACTCGGTCCCAACTCCCGATCATGCCTGGATCACCCCGGGTGGCCTGGGGGGCGTCTGATTGTCGGCACCGATGATGGCCTCGCCCACATCGTCTCCCCCTTGATGATTGAGGAAATCGAAACCCAGCAAACCTCGTCGCCGCGCTGAACCCAGGGGTTCAAATCCAGTTGGATTGCCGCTGCGCGGCGGGCTCCTTCGGAGCGCCGGGATTTCTGGCTCCCGCCACGGTGCGGTTTGCGCTCCGCGCTTTTCCTTATGCCGCTCGCGCGGCACGCGCTGAACCCAGGGGCTCAAATCCAGTTGGATTGCCGCTGCGCGGCGGGCTCCTTCGGAGCGCCGGGATTTCTGGCTCCCGCCACGGTGCGGTTTGCGCTCCGCGCTTTTCCTTATGCCGCTCGCGCGGCACGCGCTGAACCCAGGGGCTCAAATCCAGTTGGATTGCCGCTGCGCGGCGGGCTCCTTCGGAGCGCCGGGATTTGAACCCGGGATCTCTTGGTCCCAAACCAAGCGCGATACCAAGCTTCGCTACGCTCCGGAAAATACTACTTGAACCTACGGGCTTCCACGGCATTGTGAAGAGCTATTTTCGTCCCCCCTATGAAGCAACAAATGGTCCAAGAAGCCCTCGGCAGAGTCGAGAACCCCCAGATCCTCATCAACATGGTCTCCAAGCGCGTGCGGCAACTCGGCCAGGGCTTCCGCCCCCTCGTCCCTGTCAGCCCCAAGATGACCTTCATGGATGTCGCTCTCAAGGAAATCGCCGATGGCAAGCTGACCTACAAGTCCCTCGACGAAGAGCCCGCCGCCGCCGAATAAGCCGCCCGCGCCTTCCCCGTGGCTTGGGCAGGGCCCAAGATTCCCACCCCTTGGGCCCTGCCCAAGCACCGGTCCCGCTGGCCGCCGCCCGCGGCCTCCTCCCCGCCCCATGAGCACGCCCGAAGTCCACAATAAAAAAGCCGGGCGCGACTACCACATCCTCGAAACCCTCGAGTCCGGCATCGAACTCACCGGCACCGAGGTCAAATCCCTGCGCACCAGCCAGGCCAGTCTGGAAGAAGCCTACGCCCAGATCGACGCCCGCGGCGAGGCCTGGCTCCACCACTTCCACATCGCCCCCTACGACAAAGGCAATCGCGAGAACCACGAGCCCAAGCGCCCCCGCCGCCTCCTCCTGCACAAGGAGGAAATCCGCCGCCTGCACGAGGAACTCGCCACCGCCGGCAAGACCCTCGTCCCTCTCAAAGGCTATTTCAACGCCAAGCAGCGCTACAAAATCCTCCTCGGCCTGGCCAAGGGCAAAAACGTCCGCGACAAACGCCAGGACCTCAAAAAGCGCGACACCGACCGCGAAATCCGCCGCGTCCTCACCCGCCGCCGCTGAAATGCCATTTGCACGCGAAGGACGCGAAGAGCGCGGAGTGCGGTTAGCCGGAGGATAAAAAATTCAAATCCTATCGCCCCGTTTTTCCCGGATTTGCAGCCTCGCATAACCAGCAAGGCCACGGCATGCGGTCGTGCCACACCTTGGGAGACAGAGCGCATGCGTGTGTCATCACGTTTGGCAGCAGGTGCGGGCACACCCAGGGGACAGTTTACTTTGCCGCAAAGTAAACTGTCCCCGGCTGGGTCGGTAAGACCGGAATGCCAACGCCTGCTCATCCACCCAAGGCTGTCCGGTGCTGCTAAGAGCCTATCCGGATAACTCCCGTGACCCGCGTGATGAGTGCCACCCGCCCGAACCCGAGGCGGAGCGACCGCGCATATCGGGACGAGATACGCAAGGGAGCGACAACGAAGGGGGCGGGCGGGTGCCGCCATCACCCTCTGGGCTGGGGCCAAAAAGCCGCCCCGCCACGTTGCTCGTCGGTCACGTATCGCTTCCGATATGCTCCCTCCTCGCGCCTCGCGCGGCGGCTTTTTGACCTCCAGCGCGGGCCACGCGAGTTATCC
>Ga0209172_10005677_pt1 | contig 14793 bp, 11 predicted proteins | sample LarsenN4metaG_FD_184113 | JGI IMG/M metagenome (GOLD analysis project Ga0209172, IMG submission 184113) | Hot spring sediment bacterial and archeal communities from British Columbia, Canada, to study Microbial Dark Matter (Phase II) - Larsen... ... | reverse complement strand
CATCTGCTCGATCGCCAAGAGCACGCTGGAACTGTTCCTGCGGGGCGAGATGAAGGATTTCTGCGGGGCGGTGTTCAGCTCGATCTGCGACGTGGCCCGCAACCTGGCCAGCGTCGTGAAGCGCAACACCGCCGGCCAGCTCATCGAGTACCTGCACTTGCCGCAGAACCCCGACAGCAGCCGCGCGCCGGCCTACACGCGGGCCGAGTTCGAGCGCTTCCGCACGAACCTGGCGAGGCACCTGGGCCGGCCGATCTCGGACGCGGCCCTGGCCGCCAGCCTGGAGACCTACAACACCGTGCGTCGCCTGACGAACGAGCTTTACGAGCAGCGCCGCCGCCGGCCGGAGTCGATCTCGTCGGCCGAATTGTGCGTGCTCACACGGGCCGGCACGCGGATGATGCCGGACGACTACATCCCGTTGCTGCGCGACGCGCTGGAGCAGGTGCGCGCCCGTCGCGGCCGGCCGCGCGACAGCGTGCAGGTCGTGCTGGAGGGCGCCTTCTGCGAGCAGCCGCCGGTGGCCCTGATCGAGACGGTCGAGGCGGCCGGCTGTCAGATTCGCGACGACGACCTGGCGGTCGGCTGGCGGCTGTTCCCCGCCGACGTGCACGGCGACGGGGATCCGCTGGGCGCCCTGGCCGAGGCCTACCTTCAGCAGAGCCTGTACACGTCGGTGCGTTACGACCGGGCGCATCCGCGGACGGCCGGGTTGCTGGAGCGCATGCGGGCGGCCGGCGCCGGGGCGGTGATCTTCGCCCCGGCCAAGTTCTGCGAGCCGGCCCTGCTGGACTACGTGCTGTTCCGCCAGACGCTCGACGCGCAGAGCGTGCCGCACCTGAAGCTGGAGTTCGAAGAGAAGATGTGGACCTTCGAGACCAGCCGCAGCGAGGTCGAGACCTTCGCCGAATCGATGCTGTTCGATTGAAAGGAGCGCCCATGAGCGCAGTCGCCCCGGCCCCCGCCAGTCAGGCCAAGGAGTACCGCGGCGTCGTTCACGACCTCTCCAGCGAGATCATGACCGCCTGGCTGGGGCAGCTCCGCGAGGCGGCCCGCGGCGACGGCCGGCCCAGCGCCTACCTGATGATCAGCGGCAACTGCGTGGAGATCCTGCGCTGCTTCGACATCCTGCCGATCTTCCCGGAGATCAACGCGCTGCAACTGGCCATCCGCAAGAAGTCGCTGCCGTACATCATGAAGAGCGAGGAGGTCGGCTACGCTTCGGACAACTGCGCCTACGTCAAGGCCGACGTGGGCTTCACGCTCAGCGGCGGGGTTGGGCCGGGCGGCAACATCCCGCGGCCCACCATGATCGTCTGCAACTTCGTCGGCTGCAACGTCTACATCAAGTGGTTCGAGCACTGCGCGGCGATGTTCGGGTCGCCGCTGGTCATGCTGGACATCCCCTTCGTCCGCGGCGGGCGGCCCAGCCGCGCGGACGTCGACTACGTGCAGGCCCAGCTCCGCGAGCTGATCGCCCGCTGCGAGGAGCTGACCGGCCGCAAGTTCGACCTGGACCGGCTGCGCGAAATCCTGCGCTACTCGGCCCGCGCCGAGGAAGGCTGGTCGCGCTGCAAGGAGCTGTGCAAGCAGCGGCCGGCCCCCTTCGACGCCTACTTCGACAGCATCAACATGATGGGCCCGATCAACGCCCTGCGCGGCACGAAAGAAGCCGCCGACTTCTTCGACCGCGCCGTGACGCACTATTCGGACCTGGTCGCGCGCGGCGTGGGCGTGCTGCCCGAGGAGCGCTTCCGCATCGTCACCGAAGGCCCGCCGCCCTACCCCTACTACCGCAACTTCCGCAACCTGTTCGAGTCCTGGGGCGCGGTGGCGGTGCAGAGCACGTATTCGACCGTGGGCGGGACGTGGGAATTCGGCTTCCGCCACGACCCGGACCGGCCGCTGGAGTCCATCGCCGAGCAGATGCTGGTGCACAACCTGTGCAACCGCACGTTGCTGGATCGCTACCAGCAGATCCGCGCGTACGTGGAGGAGTGGCAGGCGGACGCGCTGGTGATCCACAGCATCAAGAGCTGCCGGCTGTTCTCGGCCGGCCAGGGGGACATGCGCGAGTACTTCAGCAAGGAGCTGGGCGTGCCCACGCTGATGGTGGAAAGCGACCTGGAGGACCCGCGCTACTACGCCGAGGCGCAGATGAAGAACCGCATCGACGCGTTCTTCGAGGCGCTGCAATACAAGCGCCTGCGTGGTGCGGCAGCGAGAGCGGCGACGGACGAGACGCACGGGTCCGCAGCGCGCGTGCCGCTGCCGTGCGAAGGCTGCGCGGCGGCGCACGAGAAGACGCGGCTTCTGCCGGGAGGTGCTTCATGAAATACGCCGTCGGCATTGACGTGGGCAGCACACAGACCAAGGCCGTGATGCTTGACCCGGCACGGGCGATCCTGGCCCGGGTGCTGCTCAACACCGGCGCCAACGTGAAGCTCGCCGGGCAGCGGGCGCTGGAGACGCTGCTGTCGGATTCGGGCGTGCCGCGCGAGGAAGTGGGTTTCGTCGTCGGCACGGGCTACGGGCGTTACAAGATCGAGGCCGGCGACACGCAGGTGACCGAGATTTCCTGCCACGCCCGCGGGGCGCAGATGCTGTTCCCGGGCACGCGCACCGTGATCGATATGGGTGGGCAGGACACCAAGGCGATCAAAGTCGGCAGCGAAGGCGACGTGCTGGACTTCTGCATGAACGACAAGTGCGCCGCCGGCACCGGCCGCTTCCTGGCCGGCGCCGCGGAGGTGCTGGGGATGAAGCTGGAGGAGATCGGCCCGGCCGCGCTGAAGGGCGCGCGGCCGATCCGGCTCTCCAGCGTCTGCACCGTCTTCGTCGAGTCGGAGATCCTCGGCTACCTGGCTGCCCGCCAGAGCATCCAGGACATCCTGGCCGGCGTGCACGAGGCCATCGCCACACGCACGGTGGCGCTGGTTCGGCGGGTGGGGATCGAGCCGGAGGTCACGTTTACGGGCGGCGTGGCCCGCAACGTCGGGATGGTGCGAGCGCTGGAGAAGAAGCTCGCCCAGCCGCTGAACGTCAGCCCGGAGGCGCACTACATGGGCGCCCTGGGCGCGGCGCTGTTCGCGCTCGATCACGTGCTGGCCCGGCCGGAAGCGGCCAGCGTGGAGGACGTGCCGGCCGCCTGGGTGGGGCAGTGAGCTCGTCCGTTGAGGTTTCAGTCATGGACTTCGTTGCCGGCGTCGATCTGGGCAGTGGGACGACCAAGGCCGTCATCATGGTCGAAAGCGGCGCGGTCGTCGGCCGCGGTTCGCGCCGCACGCGAGCCGACTTCGACGCGGCCGCGGAGCACGCGCTGAACGAGGCGTGCCAGCAGGCCGGACTGGCCCGCGATCAGATCGTCTACGTCGCCGCGACGGGGTTCGGTCGCTACAGCTTCGCGGCGCGCGACATTCAGATCACCGAGCTGACCTGCGCCGCCCGCGGCGCTCATCTGCTCTGCCCGCAAGCCAGCTTCGTGCTCGACATGGGGGCGCAGAGTACGCGTGCCATCGCCCTGCGCGACGGCGGGAAGGTCAAGGCCTTCCGCACCAACGAGAAATGCGCCGCCGGCAGCGGCGGGTTTCTGGAGCGCGTCACGCGGCACCTGGAGGTGCCGCTGGAGGAGATCGGCCGCATCTCGCTGCAGGCCACCGATCCGCAGCCCATCAGCAGCGTCTGCGCCGTGCTGGCGGAGTCCGAGATCATCAACCACGTCTCCGACGGCCGCAGCGTGGCCGACATCATCTGCGGCGCCCACCGCTCGCTGGCCGACCGTGCCCTGCGGCAGCTCAAGCTGGTCGGCTTGTGCGGGCCGCTGGCGTTCATCGGCGGCGTAGCCCTCCAGGAGGGCATGGTGGCGGCCTGCCGCGACCTGTTCGGCCAGCCGGTCATCGTGCCGGAGCACCCCGACTACGTCGTGGCTTACGGGGCCGCCGTCCTGGGCCTGCGGCGGTTGCAGAAGCGGCGCACTGCGGAGGTGGGTGCAGCGCACTGAACGTGACCGCCAGCGCTTGGGAGTCGACGCATGCACGCGACCGGATGTCTGCGCGCCGAGCACCGCGTGATCGTGGGCGTGCTCGATTGTTTCGAGGTCGCGCTGAACCGCGCCGCCGAAGCCGGGTGCGTCCGCCGCGGCGCCTTCGACCCGTTCATCGACTTCTTCCGCGGCTTTGCCGACCGCTGCCACCATTGCAAGGAGGAGGGCAGCCTCTTCCCGATCCTTGAGAAGAGCGGCATCCCGCGCGAGGGCGGACCCATCGGCGTCATGCTCGAGGAGCACGAACAGGGCCGCCGGCACGTCCGCGCCATGGCCGAGAGCCTGGCGGCGGCGGACAAGGCGGACCCGGCTGCGGCGCACGCCTTTCTGTCCGAGGGACGCCAGTTCCTGATGCTGCTGCGGCAGCACATCGACAAGGAGGACCAGGTCCTTTTCCGCATGGCCGACCAGGTGGTGCAGGGCGGCGACCTGGCCCAGTTGACCAACTCGTACCGCAGCGCGGAGAGCGAGTCGAGCTACTGCGACGCCTTCTCCCGCTGCCGCATGATCGCCCGCGAACTCGCCGCAGCCTATGGGGTGCCGAACCCGGGGCTGGCCATCTGAGGCGTGCAGGGGGGCTTCTCCACATACACGTCGTCCGCAGTGTGATGCTGCCATGGTTCGCCAGCGCCCTTCCGCCGCTGGCGCGGCGCAAAACCCGCCCGGCACGGCGTGTTTTTCCATTGCCGCCGGGCGGTGCCCTGATGTACCATGACCGTCGCCCTCCCGAAGGAGGGGCGCGTACATCTCAACAGCGGGGAAGGGGCCCGTCGCAGACGGCCCGGGGAGCAGGTCATGTGCCGCGGAACGCCGTCTTGGATCGTCGGCTCGGGTCTGGTCTGCGCGTCGATCTTGTGGGGTGCGTGGGGCAGCACGGATGGGCCGGCGTTCGCCGTACAGCCGCCCGGCTTGAGCGTACCCACCGGGGCGACCTCCGCTGGAGGAGCCGTCGACGACTCCGGCGGCCAAAGAGGGCGCACGGAGGCCTGCTGCTTCCCGGACGGCTCCTGCTTGGATCTTGAGCGCTCCGTCTGCGTGGCGCAGGGCGGCAACCCACAAGGCCCCGGCACGTCCTGCGCGACCACGACCTGCCCGCGCGTGATCCTCGACTTCTTCTATACCGCCGACCCGAGCTTCGTCGCCTTCGGCGCGCCCGGCGGCATGTACCCGCCGATCCCGGCTGACTTCTTCGGGCCCGGGTCCGAGCCTTTCGCCGGCATCGTGTCCCTGGCGGGGCGGCCGCTTGACCCCCCGAACCTCGGCAACACCAGCACGGTTGTGCGCCGCTCTGGCGTCCCGTTGCAGCCAGACGATCCGCCGGGCGCGACGGGGGCGGTCCCGATCGAGCTGGTGCAGCTGAGCTTGGTCTCGATCCAACCGATCACGGTGCGATCCTTCGGGGAGCCTAGTTTCTGGGATGTCTTTGTCGATCTGGGGCCCTCGCCGGGCCCGCAAGGCATGCTCCAGGCCACCAAGACGCACCCGAACGGCGGCACGTTCAATGCCTTGCTTCCGGTCCAGCCGCGGTTCACGTTCACGGAGGTCGGCGACCCGAACAACGTGCGCGTTCTGGATACCGGGGGCATCCTGCCGCCCCTGCCGTTCCAGATCATGGACGCGCCCTGGGTGCACCAGCTCCATCCGTCGATTGTGATCCTGCACGATCCCGCGTCGCAGTGGGTGCCCGGCGTTGAGGAGACCGTGCCCGGAGACCCCAGCTCGCAGGTGCCGCGGATCTTCACCGCCGACGCATCGCCGGACGCGGTGCACAGCGTTTGTCCGGCCGTCCCGCCGGGAGCATGCTGCCTGCCAGATGGCGAATGTCGGGTGACGATCGAGCAGGACTGCGCGACCGCCGGCGGCGCGTGGCTGGGTCCGGGCACCACCTGCGACCCGAACCCGTGTCCGCCCCCGACCGGCGCGTGCTGCCTGCCGGACGGGACGTGCGCCGAGCTGACGCGGGCCGAATGCGCCAACGCCAACGGCGCGTACCAGGGCGACGGGGTGCCGTGCGGTCCGAATACCTGTCAGCCGTGCGGCCAGTGTGGCCCCGGTCCGCACTGGATTGACAACCCCCCCTGCCCACCGGGAGTGGACAGCTTCCCCAGCGGCGCGCTGGTGGGCGTGGACTTCAACTTCGACTGCTTCGTGGATCTGAACCTGGTGATGTTCGGGCCGACCACCGTGCGGCGCAGCGGACCGATGGATGACTCGACCCAGTACCCCGGCACGCGCCCCGTCGACGGCCACCTGGATGTGATCGACACCGAGATGCTCTCCCTCTCGCTCACGGGTGGTGGAGTCACGCTGACCGCCGGGGCGGGCATGGGCCAGGGCGGCGTGCTGTCCCCGACGCTGGGGAACGTCGCGGAACAGCCCGGCGATCCGACGCTGGCGGACAGCTTCTTCGACGTGTTCTTTGAGGTGGACCTGGGCGGCGGGCTCTTCCTGTACAACCAGATGCCGTTGCGCGTGCAGGCCACCATTAGCTGCGTTCCGCCGGACGAGGTGTACTTCCACCCGCTGAATCTCTGCCTGCCGCTGTACACGTCGCCGGTTCCCGGCCAGGGTCAGCACGTGGCCAACCTGGTGTCGGCCAACCACGATCCGTTCCCGCGTGGGGCCTGCTGCCTGCCAACCGGTGAGTGTCGCGTGACCACGCTGGAAGACTGCAACTTGGCCGGCGGCGCGTGGCTGGGTCCGGGCACGGACTGCGACCCGAACCCCTGCCCGCAGCCGCCACAGGCCTGCTGCTTCCCGGACGGCTCGTGCGCGGACTTTAGTCTGGAAGCCTGTCTGGAAGCAGGCGGCAATCCGCAGGGGCCCGGCACCTCCTGCGCCACGACGTCGTGCCAGGGGCCTACGGGGGCCTGCTGCCTGCCGGACGGCGCCTGCGGGGAAATGACGCTGGATCAATGTGCACAGGCCGGCGGCGTGTACCAAGGCGACGGTGTGCCGTGCAGCCCGAACCCGTGCCGGCCGCCGTGCAAGGGCGACCTGGATGGCGACGGCGTCGTGGGGCTGTCGGATCTGGCCATCCTGTTGGCGGCCTACGGCAGCTCGGCCGGCGGCGACATCGACGGCGACGGGGACACCGATTTGGAGGACCTGGTGTTGCTGCTGGCCAACTACGGCGACACGTGTCGCGACGGGGACGGCGACGGGGTGCTGGACGACCAGGACAATTGCCCGCATACGCCCAACGAGGACCAGGGCGACATCGATCTGGACGGGGTCGGCGACGTGTGCGACAACTGCCCGGTGTTCCCCAACCCCAGCCAGGTGAATTCCGACGGGGACTACTGGGGCGACGCGTGCGACAACTGCCCGCAGGCCAACGATGACCAGTTGGATATCGATGGAGACGGGCTGGCAGACGCCTGCGATCCTGACGACGACAACGACGGCTTCACCGACCTCGTCGACAACTGCCCCGACCACTTCAATCCGGATCAGACCGATTCGGACAACGACGGCGTGGGCGATGTGTGCGATGCCAGTGACTGCCCCGATCCCCTGCCGCCGGGCTGCACCGCCGACTGCCCCACGGGGATCACCGTGGGGGTCGTGGGGGCGATCGGGGCTGGGGCCGGCTGCCCGGCGGGCGGCGCCGCCCACGGCGCGCGGTTCGAGTACACGCTCCAGCCGCCCATGGATTACTGCGTCGACATCCGTGAGATCATCATCGGCCCGGCCATACTGGATGGTTGCAACTGCACGGTGGGCAGTTTCATCCTGGGCATCAACATCCTCTGCGACCCCTCCATCCTGGACGACATCACCAACACGTTGCCGCCGGCCGGCGGACTGGTCTGTCCATGCACCAGCGTGAATATCCAGGTGTTGCAGTGCAAGCGCAAGGAGGCGGCCGGCCCGTGGGTCACCTTCGCCATCAACATCCACGTCTGGCAGCGACGCAACGTCTTGCCGGGTGCCGGCCCATGCGGCGACGCCTGCGAAACGATCCGCACGCGCGTGATCCACGTGGCCGACGGCGGCGGACTGCTGATTCCGCCGGAGGTGGACACCAACAACGCCGCGGAGTAGCGGCGGCGGACAACGGCCAGACTCGCAGGGCCGACAGGGCAGGCGGGGAGTGCGCAGCTCGAGCGTACCTCACGGGCGGGGATGCTTCCGTCGCCGCGAGACTCGCGGAATGGAGACGACACCGGGCTACCGCGAGCGCCGCGGGCGCGGCCAGTACACCAGGTCGCCGCGCTCCAGCTCCTGGCCGTCGACGCCGCCGTCGTCCACCCCGTTCGCGCCCGCCGAGTACAGCACGAAGCCGTCGCCGTCGCGGCGGTAGACGAACGGCTGCTCGGTGAACGGGTCGATCGCGGTGCCGGTCGGCAGCGCGTCGAGTGAATCGGGATACACGCCGTGCTGCTGGCGGTGGGCCTGGAGCTGCGTGACGAGCAGCGTCGCGCGCCGGGTCGCCTCCCCGCGCGTATGCAGCTTCTGTGCCTTGCTGATGGACGGCAGCAGAGTGGCCAGGAGCGGGTTTCGAAGCCGGAAGCCCGGCTGGCCGAACTGCTCGTCCAACTCGTCGAGCGTCTGGCGGGCTTGCGGATAGAGTTCGAGAGTCGCTTCGGTCATGCGGTCGTACTGCTCGTTGGCCTGGGCCACCATGCGCTCGAAGCCGACTGCACCGAGGATTACGGCCGCAGCCAGCTCGCCCAGGGGGTCGTCGCTCATACCCGTCACCGCGTTGATCAACTGCGGGACGTCGTCCGCCACGCGGTACATGCCCGTGTCCGGGTTCCAGTCGTAGGCGCGCTGCATGACGTCCAGCACGATTGCGCGCTCAAACTGTATCGTCTGCGCGATCGGCCGCGGCGGCGCGTACGACCGCTCCAGTTGCTCGGCGAGCGCGGCGTAGTCCAGCTTGTGTCCGGCGGCGTACGCGTCCAGCAGCGCCGCGGACGCCTGCCGCTGCATCGCGACACCGACCAGGTTCTCGATCAGCGTGACGCCGGCGCCGGCGTGTGCGCCGGCCGCGAGTGCGTCGATGTAGAGGTCCACCGCTTCCACCGCGCGGCCCTCGCTCTCCAGCCGCTTGCCTTCGACCACCGACACGTGCGTCAGCTCGCGCATCGGGCCGAGGCTGGGCAGCAGCGCGCTGATCAGCATGCCGTCCGCGGCCTTCAGCTCGATGCCGCTGTACTCGTAGCGCGTCGCCTCGCGGAACTGCGCCAGCGCTTCGCGGTTCGCCTCCAGCCACCCGAGGACCGATGAATCGGCCAGCGCGTCCGGGTCGCCCTTCAACGCCCGATCCAGCAGTTCCCGGTCCAGGTCGGCGGACACGTGCGCCTTCGCTGCGGCGTCGTACAACGGCGCGGCCGACTCACCTTCGACCCGCGTGAACTCGTTGGTCCACGCCAGGTAGTCCACGCGATCCTCGCCCGGCCGCGGCAGCGGCACCGCCACACCGGTCAGCGCGCTGATGCCGGCCGAATCCGTTGGTCGAGGGGGAGCAAGCGTCTGCCCCTCCTCCGCCGCCTCCGCTTGGCCCGCCGGCGGCGTCAATGAGTCATCCAGCGCCGCGGCAACCTGCACGCTGGGGGCCGGCGGCTGTTCTGCGGCCTGCCCGGCATCACCCCCGCCTTCGATTCCACCGGCCGCGGCAAGCCGCCAGGCCTGCGCGATCAGCTCGTCCAGTTTCCCCGGCGGAATCTCGCCGTGCTCCGCACGGTACTGCTCGATGAGCTGCTGCAGGACATTGAAAAAGGCGTCCTCCGCCGCCCCATCCGCCCCAGCCGCGTCCGCTCCCGGCGCGACGCGCTCCGCGAGCATCTGCTCCGTGACGTTCAGGATTGCGAGCACCTCCGGCGGAATCTGCGACGCGTCCGCGACGCCCGGCCGCCGCTCGTCGCGGATCAGCTCGCACTTCTCCAGATCGATGCGGACCTCCGTCCCCCACTTGAGGCGGATCACGTACTGCGGCGGCGGGCCGTCGAACGCGAACTCGGCCCCGTTCAGCCACTCGATCATCCGGCCGCGGGCGCTCACGTGCGGCCAATCATCGCCGTCCAATAGTTCGCGCAGTGAGAACTCGCAGCGCTTCTCCCCGCGGGCGCCGTAGACGACGGCCGCATGCGCCGCGCCGCCGCGACGGAACTCATCGAGCGTGATAACGAACCGGCCGTCGTCGCTGACGGAGGCGTGCGTCGGTGCGGTCTCATTCGCGAGCTTCGCGCTCCAGACCGGCCGCAGTCGGCCGCCGCGGCGCTCCAGCAGCGTCGCGCGGCACGGTCGCGAAGTCGGCCGTCCCGCTCGTCCGGGCTCGACCCGCAGCTCGTAACGGCCGTTGTCGGACCGCGCCGCCCGCAGCGGCCGGTCGGCTGGGCTGTCGGCGAAGGCACCCGCAACGTGGACGCCAACCACCCAGGCAGTCACAAGCTGGAGTCGAGTACGCACCAGCGAGCCTCCCCGCGCTCCCTGCCGTCGTGCCCTGCGCTGCCCCGTCGGCCGACGGCATCATTCTATCGCGACGTGCGACTGGCAGGTCTCCGGCGTCCGCACAAGCTTGGCGGCTGCGACCCGCGCGGCTGCCACAGGCTGGTACAAAAGCGAGCCGGGCCGTCGTCGCCTGAAAACTCGACGCGGCCCGGCTGCGCGGATGTCGCCGTCCCATGCGGGAAGGAAGAGGGACCTGGAACGGCGAGCCAAATCCCTTCGTGGGGCGCTCATAGATGTCCGCCCTGCGCCCGGTTATTGCACGCACCGGGCGCCCAAAAGCGCCGTCCTCGCCCTGAGGCAACCAGCGGATTTCCGCAATCAGCCTCCCCGCGGCCGGAATGTAGCATTGACAACCGTCGGCGGCCGCCGCGACGTTCGCGGCGTCGCACGGTCCGGTCGAGGCAATGGCATGGGACGGACGTCGGCCGCGCGGGAGTTCCTGGAGCTGCTCGAACCGGTCCAAGACGCGCTCTATCGGCACGCCCGGCGTGCGGCCTGGCGCCCGGACCAGGCGGCGGACATGGTGCAGGAGGCGGTGATGACGGCCTGGCGCGAGTTCGGCCGCTTTCAGCGCGGCACGAATTTCCGCGCCTGGATGTTCCGTATCCTGACCCACACGGTCTACGGCTTCAACAAGTGCTCCGCCCGGCGCCGGGAGGCGCCGCTGGAGGACGCCGAGCACGAGTGGGCGGCGGTGATCGAGCGGGAGGACGCGTGGGAAGCGCTGCGCGACGATCCGGATCGGCTGCGGGAGATGCTCGACCAGCGGCTGGTGCGGGCGATCGAGGGGCTGGGTCATGACGAGCGGCAATGTTTTCTGCTGCGGCTGGTCGAGGGGTTCAGCTACCGCGAGATCGCCGGCATGCTGGACATGCCGCTGGGAACCGTAATGTCGCACGTGTTCCGGGCGCGGATGAGCCTGCGCGAGCGGCTGGCCGCGCTGGCGATCGAGGAAGGCATCGTGAAGGAAGGCTGCGCATGAACTGCCGCGAGGCACGCCGGCGCGTGAGTCCCTACCTGGACTCGGAGCTCGGCCGCAGCGAGACGTTCGAGCTGGCCGAGCACCTGCGGGCCTGCCCGGAGTGCGCGCGACGCTTCGAGGCCGAGCGGCGGGCGGAGGCGCTGATGCGGGCGCGGCTGGCGGGTGAGACGATGCCGGCCGAGCTGCGGGCGCGGCTGGCGCGTCATGTGCTGACGCCGGCGTGCTTCCGCGTGCTGCGGGGCTGGCGGCCGCTGGCGGCGGCGGCGGTCGCGCTGATCGCGTTGGGGGCTGCGGCTCTGCTGCGACCACGCGCCGCGCCAGCGCCGGGCGCGCAACCGTGGATTGTGCGCGAGTTCGCAGCGATGGCGACGGACGAGGCTGCGTTTCGGCCGACCGGGCAGCCGCCGTCGCTGGCGCAAGCGGTGGCGAGCGTGCTGAATGCGGCGCTCACGTTCGACCCGGGGTCGGGAGCGCACCATGCGATCGCGCTGGTGGACGTATCGCGGCGGACGGACGCGGACGGGCGCGAGTACTACGAGTTCCGCGTGAACTGCTGCGGGCGGCCAGCGCTGCTCGTGCTGGCGCAGAAGCAGGACGGCCGGCTGCCGGCGCCGTTTGAGGGCCTGCATCCGGACGGCGGCGGGCGGGTACGCGATTACGACGGCGTGCGCGTGGGCGCCCGGGAGGTGGCCGCCATCTACGCGGTGGTGGTCGCGCGGCACCCGATCGACGAGTTGCTGCGCGGTCTGGCGCCGCGCAGCGGATAGGCTGCAACCTGTGAAATGACAGGAACTTAATGCGCGCGGCCTGTCTCGTCGGCGGCGCAGGCGCGGGTCCGGCCTCTTGACAGCGGGTGTCGTGCGCTAACGATAGGACGATGAAAGTGACGGCGACGGGATCGCCGTGGATCCCGACAATCCTTTACCGGTGCGGGCGATTTTCGAAAGGAGAATGAAATGAGGACGCTGTGTGCTAGTGTGATGGCGCTGTTGCTGGCGGCTCCGGCCCTGGCCGAGTGCACCTGCAAGACCAACAAGACTGCCGGCGGCTGGTGCACCGACTGCAAGCTCGGATACGTCAGCGGGGTGCAGGTCAAATCGCAGAAGCTCTACGACGCGCTGCAGGGCCAGGCGGTCAACGAGGCGGAGCTGAAGTGCCCGAGCTGCAAGACGGCCTTCGCGAAGAACGACGCATGTAGCGCATGCAAGGTCAGCTACGCGGACAGGAAGTCCTTCAAGTCGCCGTTCGCCGCTACGCTGGCTTCAGGCAAGGCCGTGAAGGCCGACGACATCAAGTGCGCGACCTGCAAGGGCAACGTCGACAAGCAGGGCTGGTGCGATAGCTGCAAGGCCGGGATCGTGCACGGCCGCCAGTTCACCGACAAGGCCGCGTACGAGAAGGCCGTCAAGGCGCACGAGGTTCTGGTTGAGTCCACCAAGCAGCTCAGCCACTGCGAACAGTGCGCGATCGCGATGGCGACCAACGGGACGTGCAACCAGTGCAAGGAGACGTACAAGGACGGCAAGGTGCAGAAGCCGTAGGCGCCGCCACCCGTTGCTGTGCAACGCTGCGAGGACCGGTGCAACCCGCCGGTCCTCGTTTCGTCCGGAATGGAATGTACGGCCGGTTTGACGGCCGCGGAGGCGGTTCCTACCATCATGCCGGGCGTCCGGACGCCGGACGCCGGACCGACCGACCCAGGAGGCCGCGATGGCAGGCGCGAACACGCTGGCGTTCGACGACGAGAACTTTGACGCCCAGGTGCTGAAATCGGATACCCCGGTGCTGGTGGACTTCTGGGCGGAATGGTGCGGCCCGTGCCAGATGATCGCCCCCACCATCGACGAGCTGGCCAACGAGTACAAGGGCAAGGTCAAGGTCGGCAAGCTGGACGTCGACCGCTCGCCGCAGATCGCCGCCCGCTTCGGCGTGCTCAACATCCCGACCGTGATTCTTTTCGACAAGGGTCAGTCGGTCGAGAAGCTGGTCGGCGCCAAGAACAAGCGCGAGTACCAGGCCGTGCTGAACGCGAGGACGGCCGCCGCGAAGTGACCCGCTCGGTATTGGCCCAGGGGCGTCGCGGCGAGATTGCCTGCCATTCGGCTCCGCGCCTAATAATGCTCCGCGCGAACCAGAACCGGTGCGAAATACCTCCTCGAACTGCCGCGTGACTCATTCCCTTGTCATTCTCCGTGGCGCGAGGATCGCCTGCGCCGCCGGGGAGTCCTTCATCGGCAGCGTGAAGCGCCGCACGCCGTCGAACTTCGCCAGCGCCCCCGCCACGGCCGGGGCCGTCGGCACCAGACCGATCTCGGCCACGCCGCGGACGCCGTAGGGGCACTCCGGGTCCGGTTCCTCGATCAGGATCAGCTCGATCTCGGGCATGTGGTGGGCCCGCAGGATGCCGCAGGACTTGATGTCGTCGGTGACCAGCCGGCCGTCGCGGACGACGAACTCCTCGGTCAGCGCGTAGCCCAGGCCCATGTGGAGCGAGCCTTCGAGCTGGCCCTCCAGCAGCGTGGGGTTCATTACGCGGCCCACGTCGTGCGCCGCGACGATCTTCTGCACGCGGCCGGCGTCGTCCAGGATGCACACCTGCGTGGCGAAGCCGTAGGTCAGGTGCGTCTTGGGGTCGGGAACGTCGGCGCCGAACTTGTCGGTCGGGTAGCAGGTCCACTCGCCGAGGTACTTGCGGCCGGCGAGCGCGCGGAGGGCCGCACGGATTCCGTCCCCGCCTGTAGGAGCGGTCTCCGACCGCGATATACCGCGCGACGGATCGTCGCGGTCAGAGACCGCTCCTACAACCGGCGCGGGGCCGCTGCCCTCGTTCCTCTGTGCCTCCATGCCTTCGTACCTTCGCCCGTCGCGGTCAGAGACCGCTCCTACAAACGGCGCGGGGCCGCTGCCGTCGTTCCTCCGTGCGTCCATGCCTTCATACCTTCGCGCGTCGCGGTCGGAGACCGCTCCTACAACCGGCGCGGGGCCGCTGCCGTCGTTCCTCCGTGCCTCCATGCCATCGTACCTTTGCGCGTCGCGGTCAGAGACCGCTCCTACAAACGGCGCGGGGCCGCTGCCGTCGTTCCTCCGTGCGTCCATGCCTTCATACCTTCGCGCGTCGCGGTCGGAGACCGCTCCTACAACCGGCGCGGGGCCGTTGCCGTCGTTCCTCCCTGCCTCCATGCCTTCGTACCTTTGCGCGTCGCGGTCGGAGACCGCTCCTACAAACGGCGCGGGGCCGTTGCCGTCGTTCCTCCCTGCCTCCATGCCTTCGTACCTTTGCGCGTCGCGGTCGGAGACCGCTCCTACACGC
>Ga0209172_10005675_pt1 | contig 14798 bp, 14 predicted proteins | sample LarsenN4metaG_FD_184113 | JGI IMG/M metagenome (GOLD analysis project Ga0209172, IMG submission 184113) | Hot spring sediment bacterial and archeal communities from British Columbia, Canada, to study Microbial Dark Matter (Phase II) - Larsen... ... | reverse complement strand
GTTCGAACAGTTCCTTCATAGTCCAGAACAAGATCCTCGTAAAAAATATTCAGTGGCTTGATCCTGCCTTCGGCAAAGAATTCCTGTATGCCTGCTTCGCGCATGGAACACTCGTTGTAGAGATGGTTGATGGCATCGAATGAATAGGCATTTGAGAGGTCTGCTGGCTTTCGCGGTTCTTCGACTGCCACGTGCCATTCGCCCGATTGGATCGCCCTCCACCATGAGACCGCGAGTCGCACTTTGTTGCGGCGTGTCATAAAAATGTGACGGTGGTTGGGGAAGATGTGCTCCCAAACTGCAGTTCGGCGCGTTTCCGCTGGCGGGCAGGCAGGGAACTTTCTGAGCGTTTCGATCAATTGACTGAAATGTGGTTCGTAGTAGGAGTGGTTAATCCCGAATACACCATTCTCTGTGCTTCCAAGTTTCCACAAATACTCTTGAAGGTCAGCATGTGAGGATTGATGAAAGAATGCCAACAGGTCAGGTTGGCAGTTGAACCATTCGCGCGGCTTTCCTGCACAATACCCGTGGATTCGAGCGCCTTGCACAACAAGGTGCTTCCCGTCCGCTGGCTGAACCAGATGGTGTACGATGATCGCGGTTTCATACTCCCGCAATTATACTGATAATTAAAACCAGAACTCCCAACCCGCGTGGATTGGGAGTCTTCTCTTCGATTATTTACAAGTTAGTTCGGGTGGATCAGCATCACCGGGATGTGTGCATGGTGGACGATCTTATCCGCCACACTGCCCATCAGCCAGCGTTTGATGCCAGTCCGCCCATGAGTGGACATGGCGATCAGATCCGCGTGAGTTTGCTCCGCCGCTTCGAGGATCGTGTCTGGGACGGGACCTTCCCTAGTGAGACCCGTTGCCTTCACGTGATCCTTTGCCAGTTTATTTACGGTTTCGTTCACGTATTTCGTGGCTTCCTCACGGATATCGTTGCGAATTGTCGCAGTGACCAGCGGATCAAGGCTGATATATTCCCCGGCAGGGATGATCGGGACGCGCAGGATGACGAGTTCGGCGTTTTCCAATTTTGCCAGCGCTTCTGCATGAGGGAGGACGGCTTCCGCCATTTCCGAGCCATCCAACGGGACGAGGATCTTCTTGTACATAGGACATCTCCTTTGTCTGAATAATTGATTCAGCAAACTGTTCTTCTATAAAATACTCTTTGCGCGCCAGGAATTCAAGTGACAAAATTCGTATCTTTTCCATGTGAATGGGCTATATAATTAATGCATGAGCATTTTTGTCGGTTGCCCCATCTGGTCGTTCAAGGGTTGGGTTGGAAATTTCTATCCCAAGGGCACAACATCTTCTGAGTTCCTGCGCGAATATGCAAAACGTCTCACGACCATCGAAGGCAGCACCACGTTTTATGCCGTCCCTGCGGCAAAGACGATTCAACAATGGGTTGAACATACACCTGAGAACTTCCGCTTTTGTCCGAAGATTCCCAAAGCCATCAGCCATGAGGGCAAGTTGATGGATTACGTGGATCGCGCCCGCGCCTTCGTGGATGTGATGCAGGGACTCGGTTCGCGGCTGGGACCCATGTTCCTGCAATTGCCGCCTCGTTACTCGCCCAAACTGCTCGATGACCTTTCGGCGTTTCTCTCCACCTGGGACTCGTCCGTACGCCTTGCGGTGGAAGTCCGCCATTTGGATTGGTTCGATTCTCCGCATGATGAATCGCTCGATGATTTACTGACGAGTCATAACATGGCGCGCGTGACGATCGACACGCGTCCGATCCGCAGTTTGGCTGGGGATGAAAGTCTGGCAGGGTCAACCTACGAAAGCTTGCTCGAAGCCCGCGAGCGCAAACCAGATGTCCCCGTAGTGCCGAAGCGCACAGCCGATTTCGTCTTCGTCCGCTACATTGGGCATCCGCACATGGATGTGAACCGTCCGTTACTTGAGGAGTGGGGGAGTTATTTTGCCAGGCAAATTAAAGCAGGTGCAGACGTGTTCGTGTTTTGTCATTCACCCGATAATATGATCGCGCCGTATTTGTGCAAGGAGTTGCATCGCCTGGTCGCGGAGAAAGTGGACGTTGAGCCATTGCCGTGGGATTCAGCGGGCGAAGGGTTGGAGCAAGGGAGGTTGTTTTGATGAAAAAAATATTCTTGCCGTTGATCTTTCTTCTCGCGCTTCTGCCTTTTCGTTTTGTGCGCGCACAGGAGTCAGTGCCCACACCTGCCGAGCTTATCAATGAAGTGAATGCCCTGCGGCTTGCAAATGGGTTGAACGCGCTGGCTGTGCACCATGTGTTGATGCAGATCGCGCAGGATCAGGCGAATGGGATCGCTTCGGGTAACCCCGGTCACTGGCGGCCCGAAAACATGACACTCGGTCAGTGGATGATGTCGCTGGGTTACCCGCTATCAGGTGATTTATCACAGGATGGCTATCGTTCCGAAAACTGGGTGTCTGGGCAAAGCGCACACGATGCGGTACAGGCGTGGCTGGGTGATGAACCTCACACGAACACCATGCTTTCGCCCTATCGAAGTGATATCGGTGCCGGCGTTGTCGCGGTCGAGGATGGTTATATCTTTGTCATTGAAACGGCATTGCGAACCACGAGCGGGCAGATGCAATCGAACGCGGCGGCAATTCTCACCGGCATTCCGCTCACCCAACAGGCGTATAACGCCGGCGCAACCCTCGCTGCAGAAAATGGAACCCTCCCGCAGTATTCGCTTCCCGTCAGGGTCAGCACTGCGAACCCGGGCGGAGACGTGGTTCACGAGGTGCAGTATGGCCAAACATTGTGGAGCATTGCCATCACCTACGGCACCACGATCAAAGAAATTCAACGGTTGAACAATTGGTATGGGGAAACCGTGTATGTGGGACAGCAACTGCTTGTGATGAAAGGAGCCACGCCTCCTCCGCAGGTGATGCCTGTTTCCGCCACGTCGACGATTATCGCGCCTCAGCCAACGGCTACTGCGACCCTAACCGCCGCCTCGACGGCAACCCAAATCAAACCGATCACCACAAAAAGCCCGCAAGAGTTGACGCTCAGCGTGGCAGGGATTGCTGTTGCAGCGTTGGTCCTGGGTGCCGTCTTTGCTTTCTCGCGCAAGCGGGAAGAGTGATCTCGTTTACGATCTCTCCACCCATCCTGCGCGCCACGCAGGTGCGTCGAATGGCTCAGGCCAGAACTCCACTTGCTTCCAGATCTTCCCGTCGCGAATCGTGGAAAAGGTAATCGCGCGGTCCTGCCGCTCGCCGTCGCTGACCGAAACGTCCGATACAACGACATCGTTTTCAACCGCAATGGCGTTGATTTTGAATCGCCATTCTCCCTTGGCGGGGAAATTCGTGTTGATCAGGGCAAAGTTTTCACGCCCGCGAATCACTTCGCCAGATTGAGGCCATTCGAGGGTGAATTCATCGTGCAAGAGTCCGGCGACGGCATAAAAATCGTTCGTTGCCATGGTTGCCCAGAAGTTTTCGATGACCTGTCTGTTGTTCATGTTTTCCTTCTGACCTTTAGAATCGCGATCTTGGTGGAATGGTTGAACGGGGCGGGATCGGTGATCGGTTCGCGGATGACGTTATACCCGACAAAACTTTGTGGCACGGGAATCAATTCTGCGATTTCCAGGTAGCCATCTTTGCTCAAGGTTTCGAGGGTTTGCAAATACTCCCTGCCGCTGACAAACAGCGCGTTGTTAATGGCAACTAAATATCCTCCGTCATTAACCAACGGCCTCACTTTGTTGATGAGTCGTGCACTTTCCTTTTCCTGATCCACTTTTCCTTTGGACGTGGAAGAAAAGAACGGCGGGTCGAGAATGACGCAATCGAAGAATTGTTTCGAGTTTTTGAAGCGGCTGACGGCAGGGAAGAAATCCTGTGCAAGGAAATCGCTTTTGTTTACTGAAAAACCGTTCAATGAGTACGATCGCTTTGCCAGATCGAGAAATCTATGATTGCGGTCCACTTGAACGACGCGGTTTGCGCCTCCCGCCAACGCGGCGACGCCGAAACTGCCCGTGTAAGCAAATGTGTTCAAGACGGTTTTGCCGTGCATATTCTCGGTTAGCCATTTCCGCAGGAGGCTTGTATCGAGGTAGAAGCTTGTATCACGGTTCATAGCCAGGTCGAGAGCGTACCAAACCCCATGTTCTTTGATTTTTTCATCCGCAGTACTGCCGAACAGCATCTGTCCGCGTGTTTCCTGCAGAGTCTTTCCGTTTCGGGTTTTCATCATCCCAGCGCGCAACCAGGGGAGTCTCTCGCGAACGATCTCTTGTGCGGTATGCACGAGCCGCAAACCTTCGCCGGGATCATCTGCATAGTTTTGGAAGACTGCTGTCTCGCCGTAAATATCGATCGTCAGTTCCGGGATTCCCTCGGTGAATCCGTTGAAGAGGCGAAACGCTGATTCGTGAGGCGCTTGTAGCAGTTCATTCCGTGCCTCGATTGCCTGCTGAAGATTGGAGTCCATTCGGCTATTATACGACCCAGCCGTCCCGCCGGTGTGAGGCGTCGAATCGTTCCAGTGTTTTAGAATTGGCTAAGAGTTCCGGTTACTTGTTGTGCCCAAATTGCTTTTGGGGTACACTTTTCCGCATTGTATTTATCTTTTGAGGTGATGTATGTCCATGACTGAATCGACCCCGCAGGATCCAAAGAACAACATTATCAAATCAGGTGACGAAAAGGCGAAACAGAATCGCGCTGCGTACCAAGCCAAAGCCTCCAGCGACCTATACGGTGGAATCGGATGGGCAGTCGGTTTGTTCATTACACTGTTTATTTCGACTCCATTGATCTGGGTGCTGACCTCGAACGCCACACGCTCAACGCGTGATCAGGTTCTTACATTAGGGATTGCCATCGCCTGGTGGTTGAACCCGCTATCGCTCGGCGGCTTGGGTTATATCTTTAGCAACCTGCGTTCATGGCGATTCTGGACGATCCTCGCGATCGCGTTTTGGGCGTTCGTAAATGTGCTGGTCTCCGCCGCCATCATCGATGAGACCGCTCGCATACTTATCGCCAATGGGTTGATCCTAACGGGATACATCCTGTTCGCGTTGTTTATCTTATACATTCAACTGCGAGTCTTCCTGTGGGCGGCGGCGGGGAAGCCTGCCCGCTTCTTCTTCGGACTGTTGGGCTGGGCTGCCCTTAACGGCTTGGTCTACTGGGCGATCATCAACCCGGAAGTGTTGAACGCCGTCCTCCTCTTTTTGGCTTTGCTCTTCCGAATCCTGTTTGCGATTGCTTTTGTGGTCATTCAGTTCGTGGCGATTTTCTGGTTCATGGCGCGCTCACGTGTGGAGATCATCCGTCCCGGCGATCCGAAGACGATCACCTTTGACGATTACAAGGGTCAGCCGAACCTGTTGAAGATGGTCCGGCAGTGGATTTCATTGCTGTCCGACCGCTCGCAATTCCAGAAAATGGGAGGGCAGTTCATCAACGGCTTGTTATTGTACGGAGAACCGGGCACTGGCAAGACGTTGCTTGCCAAGGCGATGGCTGGAGAGGCGGGTATCGCCTTTATCTCCATGGAAGGATCTGGATTCCGCGCCATGTTCTGGGGTGTTGACGTGTTGAAAATGATTCGCTTTATCGGGCAGGCGCGCACTCTGGCAAAGGAATACGGCGCGTGCATAGCGTACATAGATGAAATCGATGCCGTAGGCACCTCTCGCGGAGCAGTAATGGGTGGCATGATGGGTGGTATGGGCGGTATGGGAGGCGGAACCGGTGCGCTCACACGCCTGCTATATGAAATGGACGGCATAGGCGAGTTAAGTCGTTGGGAGAAAATTCGCGCCCGCTGGTATCAATGGCGCAAAAAACCTGTCCCGCCGCGTGATTGGCATATTCTCTTCATGGGTTCCACGAATCGTCCCGATGTTCTCGACCCTGCTTTGACCCGCCCGGGTCGTTTTGACCGCACGGTGGTGGTGAACAAACCTGATCGTACCGGTCGCCGTGAGATCGTGAAATACTATTTGAATAAGATAAAGACCGATGATACGGTTGATGTTGAAGCCATTGTCAGTGATACAGCGTGGGCGACTCCGGCGAGGATCATGTCTGCTCTGACGAAAGATGCAGTCCGCTTAGCGCTGTTCGATGGTCGTGAAAAGGTATCCCAGCAGGATATCGAACTCGCCTTTCAAGAGCAGGCGATGGGGTTGGAAAATCCCGTCGAGGAAATGCAGGAAGATCAGCGCCGGCAGATCGCATATCACGAAGCGGGTCATGCCATTGTGCAATATTATCTGCGGCCCGATGAACGCATCGTGCGTGTGAGCATCGTACGCCGTTCCGATGCGTTGGGATATGTTCTTCCGGTACCAAATTACGATATTTATTCACTGCCGTTGCGGACGTTCATTGCAGACATCCTTGTTTCGATGGCGGGGCACGTGGCAACCAAGTTGTTCCTCGGCGAATATTGGACCGGAGCAACCGGAGACTTTCGAAGTGTTAGGTCGCGCTTATGGCAGTTGGGTCACTACGGGTTTTTTGGTCCTCCGCTTGATCGGTTTGAGGAAAGTGTTCGCATGGACAAAGAGAAAGTTGAGCGGATCGAAAAGTTCTGGGGAAAGTTGGAAGAAAAAACGCAGAAGATTCTGCTCGACCATTCAGCAGAAGTTCACGCGGTTGCCAAAGCATTGCTCGAGAGAAGCGATCTGACGGGTAGGGAATGTATCGAGATCATCAAATCTGCGGCAAATGGACGTAAACCGGTGGACTTTGAAAACATGTTGAAGGCATTTGTCGAGGAATCCATCGTGAACGGAAATGGAAAGAATGGCAAGAACGGAAAATCGCCTGCGAAAGCAAAACCGAAAGCAAAGGCGAAACCCAAAGCAAAGGCTTAAGCAAAACAGGTGGAGCCATGGCCCCACCTGTTTTTATTTGTCTTGCCGGGATTCTATCTCCAAGACCAGAAGGCGATGAATCCCTGGGCGATCACGCGCGGCTCCAATTGACCGGAGGCGGCGACAACCGCGATTCCGGGAGTGCCGTCCTGGCTAACGAATGAAAGCACAAGGTTGTTGCTATCTGGCGACCAGATCGTGGCTGATTGGTGATATTGGTCAAAGTAGGGGAGGATGGCAGAGAATTGACTCGTCGGTCGGAACGTAAACAATTCCTTGGTTTCTCCTGAAACCGTATCGAGCATGTGCAATTCGAGCACAAGTTGCGGGTCGCTTTGCGAATCTTCTGGAGAAACGAGCAAAGGTTTGAAGTAGGCAAGTTTACGGCTATCCGGCGACCAGAAGAACGCAAATACATCCGTATCCTGGAAAAAATCCTCCGAGGTGGCGAGCTCTGTTACATGAAGGGTGCCTAACGCGCCGGCGCTGATCGCTTCACTCCCCTCGATATGCGCGACCAATTCTGAATCCGGTGACCATGCGAATGCTGTGTTGATATCGAATGTCGCGATGGATTTTTCGAATTCCCCGGCTGAGTTGAGGAGGACGAGTTCCTTGCCGTCATTCTCCGAGGCTCGTGATAGGAGGATACGGCTCCCATCGGGTGACCAGGCTGGGGCTTGGAAGGAAGCGGGTGTCGATTCCAAGCTATCCTCGATGATATCCGAATCCACTTGAAGAAAGGCGAGTCGTTCTGGCCCGGTGGTTTCACTACCTGTGTGGATGATCATTGTTTTTCCATCCGGTGCCCATGACCAATAAAACGGCGAACCGGTGTCGAGGGTGACGAGTCCATCACCATTAACCCCTGCGCTTTGCAGGACTATTGTAGAACCATTCGCGCTTGAGTTAAGAAATGTAACTTGCTCATTGTCCGGCGACCAGTAGAGATAAAACGGGAATTCGGACTCGCTCGAAAATACTTCTGTTGTTGTCCCCTCGTCCACAGCGTGAATGAACATGGTCGCCCCGGTTTGCGAGCGTGCACTGCCGCTTGCATCGACGAACGCGAGTTGCGTGCCATCATGTGACCATGTGGGATATTGATAAAAGAGAAAGTCTCCAGTGCCATCGGGTAGGACGGCATCGTCCGTAATTGCATCGGGATCATTGCCGCTTTGGTCGGTGATATAAACATTCCCATCCAGTCCGATATACGAGATCAACCCTACTTTACGTTCTAGGAAAGGGAGCAACGGGCTTTGTGGGACCTGCACGCCCTGCGGCACACAGGCAACGAGGAATAGAGCGAACATCATTAAAGGAATTATTTTTTTCATCATTCTGTACCCAAAAGTTCCAGCGCTTTGTCGAGGACCGGATCGTTGCCCGGGATGACATCATCCCAGCCCGCTTCGACCGGGTATTTCGGCTGGACTCCACTTAAGCCGATATCGTCACCGTTCGGCAATTTGAACGAAGTGGTCTCGATGAAGACACGCGATCCATCCGGCAGGTAAAAGCCTGTAGCTGTTTCGACCGCGCCGGGAGTCGATTCGCCGATCACGAAGGCGCGTTCATTTGCCTGAAGTGAAGCAGCAAGGATCTCCGGGAATCCATTTGTATTTTGTCCCACCAAGACGACCAATGGCACAGACTGCGACCCGAACAGGTCCTGCCCGTTCACTCTCAGCGTTTGTTTTTGACTGACATTGTTGTAGAAATCACCAACGAGGCCGTTGTGAAACATGGTCATCAGTTCCTGCAGGGGCCAACCCGCCGACGAACCAGCCACGCGCAAGTCCAGGATCAATCCTTCCAGTTGTTGATTGGTAGAGAATGTCTGTAAATTTGCGAGCACATCTTCGAGCAATGTATCGTACGTGATAGGCGGAAACAGAATGTATCCGTACTTCGTACCCTCGATTTGTCGCGCTTCAAGCTGTCCCCGGCTGACGAGCTCAGCACGTGTGACCTCGATAACTCGTTCCGCGGAGCCGGGAGTTTGCACGTTTAAAGTGACGGTGGATCCTGCCGGTCCGCGTACACGTTTGACCACATCTATTCCCTCTTCGAGAAGAATCGGGTTTCCATCTATTTCGAAAATGCTATCATGCGGGCGGATGCCTGCTTCTTCCGCTGGCGAACCTTCAATGACACCCAGGACAACGATGTGCGGCGTTTCCTCCGCCTGGAATCCAACGAAGGCGCCGATTCCTTCGTATGTGGAGGTGTCAGCAGTGTCCGATTCGATTCGTTCTGCCCGTGATTGGTACACCAAGCTGCCTTCAGGCAGCTCTGTTTCCAGTGATCGCATAAGCGCAATGAATTCATCGTTGGTCAGACCGTCATCCACTTTTGCGTTGTACTTTTCGCTCAGCGAGAGCCAATCCACATTCGCGGTCTCATAATAGATATAGTTATCCCTGAATATTTGCCATAGCGCTTCAAGCGTCCGTGCCTGATGCTCGGCAGGTGAGTACCGCGGACCAAAATCGCCGCTGGAAGTTTCTTCATCAGTGGAGATAAATCCGGCGCAGGAGGTTATCACAGGAGTTAATAACAAGAATACCAAAAGGAAGAATTTGATTTGTCTTTTCATACGACAACCTCGTCAAAAAGCGGATTGGCAAATACTCCCCTTTGAACATATCGGCGAATTGTACTCTTCTTATCGGGACTTACGAGAGCACTTAAACTTTCCTAATGTTTTTTGGGTTGAGTACTGAGATCAACCGGTCTTTTCCTTGCAGGGCATCAAAGCTCTCGTCCAGTTGAACCCATATAAAACTACGATATGCGGAGTATGGATCAATGCGGACAACGACACCGGCAAACCAACCTTCGGCCTTCCAGAACCCGGGAGTTAGGCATACCTCCACCCGGTCCCCGACTTTGATCTCCTCAGCCATTTCGTTTTGCTAATACATACATCCCTGCGCCGACGACCATGGCAATGCCTCCGTTGATCGCCCATTGCGGGTCGCCGGTCATATAGCTGCCGGGCAGAACATTGATTCCCTGCAAAAACCAGACCAAGCCTGCCAGAAAAGTAAATATGCCAATGATGGTAATCGCTGACTTCATGGATTTTCCTTTCAAAGATTTTCGGAGGATTATACTCTCGCCTCTCTCCGCCAATCAGGGTGATCCAACTTCCCACACGGACTCGACGCGTACGCGTTTCGAGGTACAATATAGAACGTACGTTCAGATAATCCCATCTCAAAAATACCCCTATGGATTTCAAACTTCAAGCACCCTTCCAACCCATGGGCGACCAGCCCGAAGCCATACGCGGACTCGTGGATGGCGTCCGTGCCGGTAAAAAACATCAGGTCTTACTCGGAGCCACCGGCACCGGCAAGACCTTTACGATCGCATCGGTGATCCAGGAATTGCAAAAACCCGCCTTGATCATGGCACACAATAAGACCCTTGCTGCTCAGTTGTATGCCGAATTCAAGGAATTCTTCCCGGAGAACGCGGTATCGTATTTTGTTTCCTACTATGATTATTACCAGCCTGAGGCGTACGTCCCGCGGCACGACCTGTACATTGAGAAAGAAACCCAAATCAACGAGGAGATCGAACGCCTGCGGTTGGCAGCAACGACCGCATTGATTTCAAGGCGCGATGTGATCATTGTTGCTTCTGTGTCCTGCATTTACGGTTTGGGCTCACCGGAAGAATTCGGCAAAGGGACAGTGACTCTAAAGGTGGGGGAGGTATATCGGCGAAATGCCCTTCTGCGGCAATTGATCGAATCACAATACCAGCGTAACGATATGGATTTAAAGACGGGCACGTTCCGGGTCCGCGGCGATACGCTGGAGATCATACCTGCCTATGAAGATAAAAAAGCATTTCGCATCACCTTCTTCGGCGACGAGGTTGAACGGGTCATGCAATTCAACCCGGTCACAGGGGAAGTGTACGAAGAACCGAACGAGGTCTCGATCTACCCTGCCAAACAATATCTAACCGCCGCCGACAAAATGAAAGATGCCATCGCCGACATAGAAGCCGAGTTGGATGAACGGTTGAAACTCTTCAAAGAGACAGGGAAACACCTCGAAGCACAACGGATTGAACAGCGCACACGCTATGACCTCGAAATGCTCAAAGAGGTTGGCTATTGTTCAGGCATCGAAAACTACTCACGACATCTGGATCGCCGCGCGGCAGGCACCCACCCGTGGACGATGATCGACTTTTTGCCGAGCGATTACCTGCTCGTCATTGACGAAAGTCACATGACCGTGCCGCAAATCCGCGGCATGTACAACGGTGATCGCGCTCGCAAGGAAACTCTTGTCGAATACGGATTCCGTTTGCCGAGTGCAGTGGACAACCGCCCGTTGAAGTTCGAGGAATTTGAAGAGGTGATGGGCAACACGATCTACACATCTGCCACACCAGGACCGTATGAGATGGGACACGCGGAACAGGTTGTCGAGCAGATCATCCGCCCGACGGGTCTCGTTGACCCCGAGGTGGAGGTGCGTCCGACCAAGGGGCAGGTGGACGATCTTATTGGTGAGATCAGGCAGAGGGTGGAAAGAGGCGAGCGCGTCCTGGTGACAACGCTGACGAAGAGGATGTCCGAGGATTTGTCTGAGTACCTTCAAGAATTAGGGATGAAAGTCCATTATCTTCACTCGGAAGTGGAAACGCTCGAACGCGTGGGGATTCTGCGCGACCTTCGTTTGGGTGTCTTCGATGTGTTAGTGGGGATCAATCTTCTGCGCGAAGGGTTGGACCTCCCCGAAGTGTCACTGGTCGGGATTCTCGATGCGGATAAAGAAGGATTTCTGCGATCGGATACCGCGCTCATCCAGACGATCGGCCGCGCCGCGCGTCACATCAACGGGCGCGTGATCATGTACGCAGATAAGATGACCGATTCGATGAGGCGTGCGATTGACGAAACGAATCGCCGCCGCGCCAAACAGGTGAAATACAACACGGAGCATGGGATCGTGCCGATCAGTATACATAAAGCCATCCACGACCTGACCGAGGAGTTTTCACAGAAAGCTGTTGCGGAAATGCGTGGTGAATATAAAACAAAACCATCCGGCGACCTGCCCCGCAATGAGCTGAAGCAGATCATTCACGAAATGGAAAAGCAGATGAAGGAAGCGGCAAAGAATTTGGAATTCGAGCGGGCTGCCGCGTTGCGCGATGAATTGTTCGATTTGAAAAGTCTGCTTGCTGAGGATGAGAACCTGAAGCCCTGGGAGAGGATCAAATTGATGGCGGGCGAGGAGTAAGCATAAAAGACCTGACGAGTCAAACGACCCGTCAGGTCTTTTATGTTATGCACACCTGAACATTTATTTCATTTCAGCTACAAGCACTGCATCTGCTGTTGTGCCATCCGGGAAGGTGATCACATAGGTCGTATTGATCTTTCCATCTCCTACAACGCCTGTGTACGTGAGCAGCGGGACCATTCCGCCAGCGACGTTTTTGAATTCGCCGGTGATGTTGCCATCCCCGTCAATCAGCACATTCATTTCGCCAAAATGAGGATCATTGCCAGTGATGCGCGCGAAATATTCGTCATAGGTCGCGTAGATCGTCGCGGGCGGTGGGTCACCCAAACCGAGGTAATTCCCTCCCATGTCCAATGTCAGTGCAACGGTTTTGTTGGCTTCATCCACTACGAAATCGAAGGTGGCGGGACCTGTTGCGCCGGTTTTTGAGTTAGTCCACGAGCCATCGTAGTGACCCGCGAATTTGAACACATCGAGTGGCGTGGCATTCGCGGGCGGTGTGGGTTCGGCGCTTCCACACGCGGAAAGCACAAGAGAGAAAATGATCACAAGCGGGATTGTAATTCGTTTGAACATGACTGCTCCAGGGTGATTGTGTAGATACGGGATTATAGGTTTTTGGAGGACGCGCGTCAACCTGACTTTAGTTAAGCGAAATTTCCCCGGGCTTAAAAAGAAACCTGAGAAGCATCGTTGTGGGTATGCTTCACTTCCTTGATGTCGCAATACAATAAAGAGGGAGTGCAGCCCTCGCATTCCAACTGCAGGGTGGCATGCTGAATGTTGTACTTGTGCAAGAGGATTCCATTGATCTGGTTCTGAAGGCTCGATCCCGCACTGACAGAAATATCCCCGGTGCGAATGTGAGCGGTAAGCATTCGCGTATTTTCACTAATGCTCCACACGTGCAGGTCGTGCACTCCTTGCACGCCGTCTATACTCAACACATCATCAACCATAGCTTTGACATCGATATTTTCGGGTGTGCTCTCCAGCAGGATGTCGATGCTTTGGCGCAGGATGCTCCATGCATTCCACAGGATGAGTAAACCGATCAGGACACTGACGAACGGATCGAGCCAGTTCCAACCTGTGATAAGGATGATCACGCCGGCAAGGACTGCGCCCAGCGTGGATACGACATCTCCCATTAAATGGAGGAACGCGCTCCGTAGATTCAGATCATGCTCGCTTCCCTTTTTGACAAGGAGAGCTGTTCCCAGGTTGATAACAAAAGCGATCCCGCCCACGCCGATCAAAACGGTTGTGTTGACTTCGGGTGGAGCGAGAAAACGATGCCAGGCTTCATAAAAAATTCCGAGTGCGATTATGACCAGGGTTGTGGAGTTGACCAACGCGACAAGGATTCCTGCTCGGTGGTAGCCGAACGTTTTTCTTGCATGAGCAGGTTTGAGCGCGAGACGGAGCGCATACCAGCTTAATCCGAGGGCTATGACATCGGTGAAGTTGTGTGCTGCGTCGGTCAGCAGGGCGAGGCTGTTACCCCAAGCCCCTGCAATGAACTCAACAATGACGAAAATCGCTGTGAGCCCGACCGACCATGCGAGTCTCCTATTGGTTTGTTTGGCGATATCGCCGAAATGTGAATGAGGGTGAGCGTGCATGGTTATCCGTGTTTTACATGATCGAGACCCAGAAGATACAGCTTTTTAACATGGTCATCGTCCAGCGAATAAAAGACCTGCCTGCCAGTTTTTCTCCCGCGTACCAACCGCATGTGGCGAAGTCCGCGTAATTGATGTGAGACCGCCGATTCGCTCATGCCTGTCCTTTCGGCAATATCGCTCACATTCATGTCTTGTTCCAGCAAAGTAGAAATAATGCGCACGCGATTTACGTCACTGAGGGCGCTGAAGAGTTCGGCAAGTTGAATGGCTTTGAGTTCAGTGAGTTTCATAATATATGAATATATGAGCAAGTATTCATATATTACTGCCAATGAAAAAAACTGTCAAGCCGACGAAACTCATTATGCCCAGCCCAAAAGCCGCGCTACGCTGGCGGTCAGGAACGTGACAAGGAACGCAACCCCTAGCGTGATCACCACACTGACCGTAGCCCATTTGTAGCTCTTTGTCTCTTTGTAAATGGTGATGATGGTTGTGGCGCACGGGTTATGTAAAAGGGCAAATAACATTAAATTAACTGCGGTGAGCATCGTCCAACCATTGCCATTGACCAGCAGATCGTAAATGCCGGCACTCGTGCCGGGTCCGTCCACCATCATCCCTGCGCCGAGGTAAAGCATCATCATGGTTGGAACAACGATTTCATTGGCAGGGATGGCGATGATGTACGCAAGCAATATCACGCCGTCGAGTCCAAGCAAAAGCCCAAACGGGTTGAGCCATTGAACAATGGCGCTGGCAAGCGAACCGCTTCCGTAAGGAACATTTGCCAGGATCCATATCACAGCACCGGCAGGGGCGGCGGTTTGCATCGCACGCCACAAAACGAAGATAGTTCGATCAATGATTGATGTGTAGAATATACGGGCGATATTTGGTCTTCGATACGGCGGAAGTTCAAGGGTAAATGCGGAGGCTTCACCCTTCAAGATCGTACGCGACAACAGCCAGGACATCAAAAATGTGAAACCAACACCGATCAACACC
>Ga0209172_10005672_pt1 | contig 14804 bp, 15 predicted proteins | sample LarsenN4metaG_FD_184113 | JGI IMG/M metagenome (GOLD analysis project Ga0209172, IMG submission 184113) | Hot spring sediment bacterial and archeal communities from British Columbia, Canada, to study Microbial Dark Matter (Phase II) - Larsen... ... | reverse complement strand
CCTGTTCTCCACGTGCTCACGCCGCGAGCTCAAGACGGTGGCCAAGGTCGCGAAGTTCAAGAAGGTGGCAGCCGGGACCGTGCTGATGCGCGAAGGCGACACCGGCGAGACGATGTTCGTGATCGTCTCGGGCATCGCACGGGTGTCGCGCAACGGGCGGAAGGTCGCAACGCTCGGCGCCGGCGACGCGGTCGGCGAGCTCGCCGTGCTGGGCCGCACCGCGCGGAACGCGACCGTCGAGGCCGAGTCCCAGCTCGACGTCGCGGAGCTGTCGCGGGTGGCGCTGGCACGGTTGATCTCCGACGTGCCCGCGTTCTCGCGCAAGCTGCTCGAGGCGCTCGCCAACCGCGTGCGCGAGCTCGACTCACGCTCCCTGTAGGGAGTAGCAGTCGATCGCGTTCTGGCCGAGGATGCGGTCGCGTTGCGCGGGCAGCAGTGGAGCGAGCCGGCTGCGCAGCTCGTCGACCACGCCCGGGCGGTACTCGGGGTGCGGGTAGTCCGACGCCCACAGGAGCCGGTCGGTGCCGAGGAATTCGGCGGCCGACGCGAGGTTCCACTCGTCGGGCTCGAAGCTGACGTAGCACTGCCGGCGGAAGTACTCGCTCGGCAGGAGCGACAGCCAGCGCCGCTCGAGCGGGAACGCCTCCACCTGTTCGTCCATCCGCTCGAGCACCGAGGGCACCCAACCGCCGCCCGCCTCGAGGAAGACGAACGTGAGGTCGGGAAAGCGCTCGCACACGCCACCCATCAGGAGCCGCCCCATCGTGACGATCATGTCGACCGCGTTGCCCACCGCCTGCCCGAGCGCGGAACCGCCATGGATCTCGTCCATCGCCATGTTGGTGACCGTCGCGTTGCCGCTCACCGCGACGAGCGCGAACTTTCGGCAGGCGCCCGGCGTGTCGGTGTGGACACCGGGGTGGAACGCGACCGGGACGCCCGCTTCCTGGCACGTGGCCCAGAACGGGTCGTAGACCCGGTGGTTGAGCGGTAGCTCGTCGACGTAGGCCGAGGGCCGGACGAAGACGCCCTTGAGCCGCCGGTCGACGGCGCGGCGTACCTCCTCGCAGGCGCGCGCCACGTCCTGCAACGGAGCCGCGGCGACGCCGAAGAGGCGGTCGGGTGCGGCCGAGCAGAAGTCGGCGAGCCAGTCGTTGTACGCGCGGATGCAGTCGGCGACGAACTCGTGGTCGCGCAGCGCGGCGATCTCGTCGACCGGCCCGAAGAACATCGCGAGACTCGGGTAGAGCACGACCGCGTCGATACCGTCGGCGTCGAGGTCGGCGAGGCGGGCCATCGGGTCGTGCCCGCCGGGGCGGCGCAGCCCTTCGAGCAGGTCGTAGAACTCGCGCGGCGTCATCCCGACCGCCGCGGCCATCTGGTCGTGCAGGTCCTTGCCGCCGCCCCGCACCTCGCCTCCGACCCAGGTGATCTCGTAGATCTCGTCGACCACCTCCTTGCGCGGCACCCACTCGCCCCACCGCTCGTGGTCGATCCGCTCGGGGGTCCAGATGTCGTTGGGCTCCTCCATCACATGACCGTCGGCGTCGACGACTCGCATACACCGATGATGCCGCCGGGCCGGATGGCGCGCCACCGCGCTACCGGCCGACGCGCCGGGGTACACGCACAGCACGTTCACGAGAGGGAGGCAGTCATGACTGACGTAGCACGCGTGACCGAGATCTCGGCGAGGTCGAGCCAGGGTTTCGAGGACGCCATTCGCATCGGCATCGCTCGGGCAACCGAGACGTTGCGCAACGTGACGTCCGCGTGGGTGAAGGAGCAGCGCGTAGAGATCGAGAACGGGACGATCGTCGGCTACCAGGTCAACATGCTGGTCACGTTCGTGCTGGAGTGATACTGCACATCTCGGCGCGCACTCGGCGCGGCGCGTGTCCGATTTCGCAGTGAAGCGCGCGACCGCGCGGTTGACGTGGTGGCGTTCGTGGCGTGAGATCGCGGCGGGAGGTTCTGCGTGGGTCGACGCGCACGCGAACTGGCGGAGATCGATGACGCCCTGCGACGCACGTGGGGCGCGAACGTCTTCGCGCGCTTCGAGACCGAGCAGCACGCGGCGCGGCGCGCACGGCGACGCCGGCTCGGTCGCCGCGCCGGCGTGACGGTCGTGTTGGTGGCGCTCGTCGGGGTCGTGCTGATCGCCGGCGTCCGGGGGGCGGCGTCGCCGCACGACCCCGTCGGCGTCGAGGAGCTCGAGCCGGTCGGGGTGGAGCACGACGAGACGACGACGACCCGAGCGAAGGCCACGACGACCGCGCCGCCCGAGTCGACCACGACGGTTGCGGAGTCGACCACGACATCCACGTCGAAGGCGACCACGACGACGAGCACGCCGGATACGACGACGTCGACCAGCACCACGACCAGCGCACCGAGCACCACGACGGCGAGCACCACGACGTCGAGCACGACCACGAGCAGCTCGTCGACCAGCACCACGTCGACGAGCACGCCGACCACCACCACGACGACGGCGGCGCCCGCGACGACCACGACCGTCGCGCTGCAGGCGGTGACGACGACGACGGCGGGAGCGGCGCGTACGACCACGACGCGCCCCGCGGCTCCCGCGACGAGCCCACCGAGGCGGGGACTGCCCCGCACGGGCGAGAACGGGGCTCAGCTCGCCGCGATCGGGGCGATCATGCTCGCCTGCGGCGTCGCGCTCGTGCTCGGCCGGCCGCGCCGCCGAGCCTGAGCATCACGCGACGCGCCCCCGGAACGGCCCGCGGACCTCGTAGGTGACGCCGCCCTGCCCGCCGAGCGCGCGCTGGGAGCTGAAGTAGAGCCGGTCGCCGAGCGGGCCGAACGCGGGGCCGGTGAGCTCCGACCCCGCCTGGCCCGTGAGTCGCAGCAGCGGCCCGACGACCCGGCCGGCGCGCAGCACCACCATCTGGAGGTCGTCACCGTCCTCCGCGACGAGCACCTCGTTCCCGCGGCTGACGCTCACGTTGTCGACGCCGCGCAGGGCGGCTCCCGGCACGGCGTCGTCGTCGTAGACGACGCACAGCCGCTGCGTACGGGTGTCGAGGCGCCACACCCGGTTGTCGCCCTTGGTGGTGAAGAAACACATGCCCGTCCCCGCCCACCAGATGCCCTCCCCACCGTTGAACGCCGTCGATCCCGCGGGCCGCGGGCGCGTCGCGCCGATCGGGCCGTTCGAAACCTCGATCCACTGCACGGTCTCCCCGACGACGCGCGCGACGTCGAGCCGCCCGTTCGACAGGTCGGGATAGCTCGCGGGCGTGAAGCGGTACAGCCGGCCGTCGGGCACGTCCTCGGTGAGGTAGACGACGCGGTTGACGTGGTCGACCGCCGCGGCCTCGTGCGTGAAGATGCCGAGCGCGGGGCGGGGGACGCCCTGCGACGGCGCGTACGGGTTGCACTCCCACACCTGGCCGTCGCGGATCTCCTCGCCCGACAGCCATGTCCCCCAGGGCGTCGCACCACCCGCGCAGTTGATGTTGGTGCCGGCGAGGATGCGGTACGCGTCGACGATCTCGCCGTCGGCCCGGAAGCGGATCGCGCTCGCACCACCGCCCAGCGGTGCGAGCGTCTCCGCGTTCGACACGTACACGTAGTCGCCGTTGGTCCCCGGTACGCCGAGCACCGCGCCGCCGTCGGGCGCCGGGTGCCAGAGGTAGCCGGACGCGCCCACCGGCTGCCCGGTCGTCGCGACGATGCGGCTGCTGAAGCCCGCGGGGAGGCGGATGCCGTTGCCGTCGGGATCGGCGAGTGGGCCGTACGGGAATCCCGCGACAGGTGTCCGGCACGGGAGCGGGCCGGTGGTCGCGAGCGCGCGGGCAAGGGACGCGGGCGCGAGCACGGCGCCCGCGGACGCGAGCGTGGCGGCGCGGAGGAACGAACGGCGCTCCATGCGCGCATGGTTAGCGCGAGCGGCCCGCGCGGTCCACTGTGAACGACGGCGCGTCCCGGTCGAGCAGGCGCGAGAGCACGATCGCGCTGCGCGTGCGCTCGGTGTTGGGATGGGCATGGATGCGTTCGAGCACCGATTCGAGCTCGGCGATCCCCGCGGTGCGGAGGTGCAGCAATGCGTCCGCGTCGCCGGACACGGTGTACGCCGCGACCACCTGAGGCTCGTCCCGCACGATCCCCACGATGTCGCCCGGAGACGTCCGGTTGCGGCACCAGAGCTCGACGAACGCCTCGGTGTCGGCGCCCACGACCGCGGGGTCGAGCACGACGGTATAGCCGCGAACCGCACCCACCGCCTCGAGCCGGTCGACCCTCCGTTTGACCGCCGGGGCCGACAGACCGACCTGCTCGCCGATCTCCGAGAAGCTGGCTCGCGCGTTCTCCGCGAGCAACGCAACGATCTGCTGGTCTAGCTCGTCTCGAAGCAACGAACCGCTCCCTCTCGGCAACGAACCTGCGCGTTTCCCACTATATGGTCGGCGCATGGCAGTCGTGCTCGAACCCGGCCGCGCCTGCGTGCCCGAGCGCGCGGGGCGCACCCAGCGGTACCTGATGTGCCCGCCCGCGCACTTCGGCGTCCAGTACCGCATCAACCCCTGGATGTGGCCGGGCCGGCCGGTCAACCAGGGTCGAGCTCGCATGCAGTGGGAGCGCCTGCGCCGCGCGTACGAGCGGCTGGGACACTGCGTCGAGACGATCGCGGCCCGTCCGGGACTCCCCGACATGGTCTTCGCCGCGAACGCCGGGCTCGTGATCGACGGTCGCGTGCTCGCGGCACGGTTCCGCCACGACGAGCGGCGAGGCGAGGAGCTGCCCTACCGCGAATGGTTCGCGCGGCACGGATACGAAGTCCACGTCGCCGAGCACGTCAACGAGGGCGAGGGCGACTTCCTCGTCGCGGGCGACGTCATCCTCGCGGGCGCCGGGTTCCGCACGGTGCCCGAAGCTCACGCGGAGGTGGCCGAGTACTTCGAGCGGCCGGTCGTCAGCCTCGACCTCGTCGATCCGCGCTACTACCACCTCGACACCGCGCTGTGCGTGCTCGACGAGCGCACGATCGCCTACTACCCGCACGCGTTCTCCGACGCCAGCACCGGCGTCCTGCGCGAGCTGTTCCCCGACGCCATCCAGGCATCGGCGGCCGATGCCGCGGTGCTCGGTCTCAACGCGACGTCGGACGGACGGCACGTCGTCTTGCCGGCCGGCGCCCCCGGCCTCAGCGCGCAGCTCGCCGAGCGGGGCTACGAGCCCGTGCCCGTCGACATGTCGGAGCTGCGCAAGGCCGGCGGCGCCGCCAAGTGCTGCACGCTCGAGCTCCGGACCCTCGACGGAGCGCGCATCGAAGGAGTCGCGGCCCGATGACCACGCTCGACCGACCCGTCGCGCTCGACCCCGCCGACCTGGAGGCCGCGCACGGCGCGCACAACTACCACCCGTTGCCGGTCACGCTCGCGCACGGGCACGGCGCGTGGGTGACGGGCGCCGACGGCGCGCGCTACCTCGACTTCCTCGCCGGCTACTCAGCCCTGAATTTCGGGCATGCACATCCGCGGCTGCTGCGCGCCGCGCACGAGCAGCTCGACCGGCTCACGCTGACGAGCCGCGCGTTCTCCAACGACCAGACCGGTCCCTTCTGCCGCGATCTCGCGTCGCTGTGCGGCAAGGACGCCGTGCTGCCCATGAACACGGGCGCAGAGGCGGTCGAGACGGCGATCAAGGCGATGCGGCGCTGGGGCTACGAGGTGAAGGGTGTCCCCGCCGGCGAGGCCGAGATCGTCGTGTTCGACCGCAACTTCCACGGGCGCACCACGACGATCGTCGGGTTCTCGTCCGACGCCGAGTCCCGGCGGGGCTTCGGGCCGTTCACGCCCGGGTTCCGCAGCATCCCGTTCGGCGACCTCGACGCGCTGGCGGCCGCGGTCAACGAGCGAACCGTCGGGGTGCTGATCGAGCCGGTGCAAGGGGAAGCCGGCGTGGTCGTGCCGCCGCCCGGCTACCTCGCCGCGGCGCGCGCGCTGTGCACCGACGCAAACGTGCTCTTCGTCGCCGACGAGATCCAGTCGGGGTTGGGTCGCACGGGCGCGACGTTCGCGTGCGACCTGGAGGGCGTCGAACCCGACCTGTACGTGCTCGGCAAGGCGCTCGGCGGCGGGATCGTGCCGTTGTCGGCGGTCGTGGGCAACTGGGACGTGCTCGGCGTGTTCACCCCCGGATCGCACGGCAGCACGTTCGGGGGCAACCCGCTCGCGTGCGCAGTGGGACGCGAGGTGATCGCGATGCTGCGCACCGGCGAGTACCAGGAGCGCGCCGCGCGGCTCGGCCGCGTGCTCGACGCACGGCTGCGCGACGTCGCGGGCGCATCGCCGGAGGTCCGAGCCGTCCGTACGCGCGGGCTGTGGGCGGGCATCGATCTCGTGCCCGGAGGGCGCAGCGCCCGCGCGGTGTGCGAGGCGCTGGTGCGCGACCGGGTGCTCGCGAAGGACGCCCACGAGTGGACGATCCGGATCGGCCCTCCGCTCGTCATCGAGCAGCACGACCTCGAATGGGGCATCCGGCAGCTCGCGGGCGTGCTCTCGTCCTAGACATCCCACGTTCGTAAATGTCAAGCGGCGATCTGTTCGCGGTGGCCCCATGCGGTGTGTTCGTCGTAGACGGTTCCGTGGTGGAGGCAGCCGTGGAGGATGCCGACGAGTCGGTTCGCGAGTGCCCGTAGGGCACGGTGGTGGGTGTCGCCGGCGGCTCGGCGTTGGTCGTAGAACGCGCGGGCGCCGGGGCTCGCGTTCGTGGCCGTGAACGCCCACATGTAGCAGGCGTCGGCGAGTCGGCGGTTGCGGGCGTAGCGGGCGAGCACGACGCGACGAGTGCCGGGGGCTTTGGTGATGGGTGATGTGCCGGCGTAGTTCTTGCGACACTTAGCGTCGGCATAGCGGTTCGGGTCGTCCCCGAACTCGCCGAGCACCCGGGCGCCGAGCGTCATCCCCAGTCCTGGCAGGGAACGGATGATCTTGGCGTCCGGGTGTTGTTCAAAATGTTCGGCCAGCTGGGTCTCGAGGCGGTTGATCTGGGCTGTCATCTCGACGGCGACCGCGACGATCGCGGTCGCGGTGGCGCCCATCGCGTTGGCGACGAGCGCGGGTGCCTCGAGCTGCTCGCTGCGCAACGCGTTCTGGATCTCGGCGGCGCGTGCGTCGATGCGTCGTTGACGGCCGCCCCGCCGCAGCGCGGCGGCGATCTTCGAGCGCGACAGGCTGCGTCCCAACGTTGGGGTGGGCGCGATCGCCAACACGGCGAGCGCGTCGTTCGAGCCGAGCTCATCGAACGCAACGAGCGCCGCGGGATAGAACTCGCGCAACGTCGAACGCAGCTGATTCAGCTGGCGTTGCCGCGCCCAGATCATCGACTGGTGCGCCCGCGCCAGGAGCTTCACCGCCTCGGCGAGGTCGCTGTCACCCGCGACCGAACGGTGATTGTGACCGTCGACGCGGGCCAGCTCTGCCAACACCCACGCATCACCGGGATCGGATTTCGCGCCCGAGGTCGAGTGGCGTTCCCGATAGCGCGACGTCGACATCGGGTTCACGGCCAACATCGTGTAGCCGGCCGCGACGAGTGCACCGACGAACAGGCCGCGATCGGTCTCGGACGCGATCACCACATCAGCCGGATCGTCCACATGGTCAGCAACGAGTGCATGGAACCGAGCCACACCCTCAACGCCTTCGGGCAGACGGGCTCGCTCGAGCCGTCGGCCTTGCTCATCCTCGACACAAACGTCGTGATGGGCTTCGGCCCAGTCGTGACCAACGAACACCCTTGCCATGCGAGCCTCCCATTCGCGTCGCAACAATCGGTTTGAGCCCGAGGCGACCGGCAGCTCGCTAATGGTTTAGTGCTCGCGGCACGTCATCCCACCAGCCATCAAGGTCGACCTCACCAACCAACAGGCGCACGATCTAGGACTAGAACTCAACGGCACTGCGCAACTGAGTGCTGACCTGCTGGCGGCTCGGAACCATCCTCGCCCGCAACACGAACGAGGCGGTCGACCCCCATTAGCGGCGCGCGCGGCCTTCCAGACGGTGAGGCCGGCCGCGACGAGCGTCAGCCCGATCTTCGTGAAGTCGAGCACGGGCCGGACGCGCACGCCGTCGACGCCCGCCTCGATCACCGCGACGGGCCGGCCGCCACCGGCGCCTCCTCCTCCGCCGCCACCGTTGTCGTGCACGTCGCCGCCGTAACCGAAGCCGCCGTAGCGCTCGATCGTCGCGGCCGGGATGACGACGCGGTCCCCCACGTGCACAGGATCCGAGAACACCTGCTGCGCGGAGACGTCGAGGATCCGGGCGACGCCCGCCGCGACGGTGTCGCCGATCACGACGCGGCCTCGCGCCGCGCCCGCCTGAGCACCACGCCGGCGACCGTTACCGCGACGATCGCCGACATCACGAGGCGCTGCACGTCGCGGATTGGAAGGACCCGGCGACGCCCGTCGCCGTCGAGCACCTCGACGTGCGCGGGGCGCGATCGCACGTGGAACAGCGATCCGGAGGTGCGGCCGAGCGAGAGGGCACGCGTCTTGGCCACGAGCGCGATCGTCCGACCGTCGACGACGACCGGTCCGGTCGTCGACTCGTACGTGTGCAGCACTGCCACGCGTCCATTATCCGCCGTCACGCAGCGCGATTGGATGATCCAACGATGTCAGGGCGCGAGATCGCGGCGCGCGCGGGCCACTGCCTGCGCGCCGCACAACCCGTGCACACCGGCCCCGGGCGGCGTCGAAGCCGAGCAGAGGTAGACGCCCTCGCCGATGCGGTACGGGTCGAGCGCGAGGCGTGGTCGCGAGACGAACTGCAGGCCGCGCAGCGACCCGCCACCAATGTCTCCACCGACCTTGTTGGCGTTGCGCGACTCGAAGTCGCGGGGAGCGAGCGCGTTGCGGGCGAGGACGACGTCGCGAAAGCCGGGCGCGAAGCGCTCGATCTGCGCCTCGATGCGGTCGCTCATGTCGACGCCGGAGCCATTGGGGACGTGGCAGTACGCCCACAGGGTGTGCGCGCCGCCGGGCGCTCGGCTGTCGTCGAACACGCTCTGCTGCGCGACGAGGACGAACGGGCGCTGCGGGTGCCGTCCGCGCGCGACGTCGCGTTCCGCGGCCGCGATCTCGTCGACCGTCCCCCCGAGGTGCACCGTGCCCGCCTCGCGGCATGCCGGGGCGGCCCAGGGGACTGGCTCCGAGAGTGCGTAGTCGAGCTTGAACGCGGCCGGGCCCGGCCGGAAGCGGCGGAGCGCGCGGCGGACGCGGGGTTTGACCCGGTCGCCTGCGATGGCGAGCGCCGCGCCCGGGCTGGTGTCGAGCAGGTACACACGAGCGGGAGGCAGGTCGCGCAGCGCGGCGACGCGCACGCCGGTGACGACCTCGCCGCCATGGGACTGCACGGCCGCCGCGAGCGCGTCGGCCAGGTGCTGCGAGCCGCCCCTCACGGCCGGCCAGCCCACCGCGTGGCCGGCGGCTCCGAGCAGCAGCCCGAACGAGGCGGTGGCGACGTGCGACAGCGCCAGCATGGAGTGCGCGGCCATTCCCGCGAACAGCGCGCGCGCCCGAGGGCTCCGGAACCGTCGGGCGTAGACGGTCGCCGGCGCCAGCCCGGACAGTCCGAACCGGGCGAGCGCGATCGGGTGCCGCGGCAGGTGCAGCAGTGGCCCGGACACTTCCTGCAGCAGGCGTGCCCAGTTGCGGACGTGCGGCGAGAACGCGGCGCGCCAGCGGCGAGCGTCGGCATCGAGCGTCGCGTCGGTCGCGTCCCAGCCGATCCCGAGCGCGCCCGCGCTGCGGTCGTCGAGCGGGTGCGCGAGCGCGACGGCGGGATGGACGAGCTCGAGCCCGTGCGACGCGAGGTCGAGCGACGCGAACGCGTGCGACTCCGCGGCGAGCGGGTGGATCGCGGAGCACACGTCGTGGCGGAAACCCGGCAGCGTCAACGCTTCGGTGCGAGCGCCGCCGCCCACCGCGTCGCTCGCTTCGAACACGACGACACGTTGGCCCGCGCGCGCGAGCAGCGCGGCCGCGGTCAAGCCGTTCGGCCCCGCGCCGACGACGACGGCGTCGTACTCGAGCGCCACGATCCGAGAGTCTGCCGTAGCGACCGGGCCCCCTGATCGATCGACGTCGATTCGTCCTGCCGTCCCGTTTGTCCGGGTTCGCCGAACGCACGAGGAAAATGGCGCAGCGGGACTAAGGATTCGTGCTCGCGCCCGGCGCGGCTCCCGCTGTCACAGAAAACGCGCATTCCGGCGGTCTAGTTCGATCGGGCTACCAGCCGTGGTCGCGGCGGGCCGCGGGTTCCCGGGCCGGGCGGGTGCGTCGTTACCGTCGCCCTCCGGCGCCGTCGATCGACGGCGCTGCGTGGTTTTCGGCGGAGGTCAGCGTTCGAATGAGTTCACGTGTCGCGCTCGAGCAAGAGCTCGCGTCGCTAGTCGATCAACTGCACCAGCAGCGGCTCCATACCCAGAGGCCCGCGCTCGCCGGGATCGCGAGCAAGGCGACGGACGGATCCGGTGCCCGTCATCACCGCCGGAGCGCGACGCGCTCGAGGATGCGCCGCACGCTGGCAATCCCGCTCGCACTGTTGAGCATCACCACGACCGGCAGTGCCGCGCTCCAAGCGAACGGATCGATCGGAGCAAGCGCGGCGACCGCGACCGACGGCAACAAGGTCGTAGCACTCGGGGGCGCGCCCGACCTCGACGGTGAGCAGTCGCTCGCGCTCAACCTCCCCGTCCTCGACATCGCCGCGAAGCCCGGTGGCAACGGCTACTGGCTGGTGGCCGCGGACGGTGGCGTCTTCACGTTCGGTGACGCCGTCTTCCACGGATCGGCCGGCGGGCTGCGGCTCAACGCACCGGTCGTCGACCTCGCACCGACACCCACGGGCGCCGGCTACTGGCTCGTCGGTGCCGACGGCGGCGTCTTCTCCTACGGCGACGCCCGCTTCGCCGGCTCGCTCGGCGGCCAGTCGCCGGCCGCGCCGATCCTCGGCATCGCCGCCACACCCACCGGCCGCGGCTACTGGCTCGTCGGTGCGGACGGTGGCGTGTTCACCTTCGGCGATGCAGGCTTCTTCGGGGCGGCGACCGGCATGAGCGCCAGGGCCCCGATCGTCGAGATCGCACCGACGCCGAGCGGCGCGGGCTACTACCTCCTCTCCGCCGACGGCGGCGTGTTCGCCTTCGGCGACGCGGCGTTCCGGGGGGCTCGGGTCGACGCACAGAACCGCGACGCGATCGGCATCGCCGTGGCGGCCGACGGCGCGGGGTACTGGGTCGTGCGCCGCAGCGGCGCCGTCGACGGGTTCGGCGTCGCCGCGCCCGGCAACGTCGACACGACCGCACCCGACGGCACGATCCATCCCGCGGTCGGGATCGCGGCGCGCGCCGGTGGCGGCCTGTGGGTCGCGCTCGGCGAGGAGCAGCGCCCCGCGCCCGCGGTACCCGAACCGGTGCCCGACGTGTCGCAGCACCCGTTCCTGGTCTGCACACGCCGCATCGAGTCGGGCGGCAACTACGGCGCGATCAACCCGTCGGGAACATACCGCGGTGCCTACCAGTTCTCGCGCTCGACCTGGGACAGCACGGCCCGGCACATGGGACGGTTGGATCTCGTCGGTGTCGACCCGGCGGCCGCCGCGCCGCGCGACCAGGACGTGATGGCGCTGCACCTGTACGAGTGGCAGGGCGCACGCCCCTGGCTCGGACGCTGCGCCGGCCTCTAGCCGTACCCTGGGGACATGGCAGCCCCGGATCTCGCGCTCGGTGCGTTCACCGACGAGGGGCCGTGGGTCGTCGAACCGGACGCACTGACGTGGCGGCGCGACGTCGATCGCCTGCGTGCGCAGGCGCGCGAGCTCGTGCCGCAATGGCTGGAGACCGGACACCTACCGCCCCTCGGCCGCCTGGCGCGCGTCGTCGGGCGGGTGGGCTTCGCGGTCGGCGCGTGGGGCGTGGTGGACCGGCGCCGGGGCCGCGGGGCGAGCCGGCGGGGCATCTCCCGGCGGCTGCGCGTCGCCTTCGGCCACCTGGGGCCGACCTACATCAAGCTCGGGCAGATCATCTCGGGGGGCGAGGGGCTCTTCCCCGAGGAGCTCGTCGCCGAGTTCCGGTTGCTGCGCGACCGCGTTCCGCCCGAGCCCTTCGCGGTCGTCCGGCGCGTGGTCGAGCTCGACCTCGGGCGTTCGCTCGACGACGTCTTCGAGTCGTTCGAGCGCGTCCCCATCGCCGCCGCCTCGATCGCCCAGGTGCATGCGGCCCGTCTGCGGTCGGGCGAGGAAGTCGTCGTGAAGGTCCAGCGGCCGCAGGTCGCCCAGCTCGTGCGCGAGGACATCGAGGCGATGGCGTGGCTCGCGCCCCGCCTCGTCGGGCGCATCCCGGTCGCGGCGCTCGCCAACCCGCCGGCGCTCGTCGAGTTGTTCGCCGAGACGATCGTCGAGGAGCTCGACTTCCGCCTCGAGGCCGACAACATGCTCGACATCGCGCGCGTGCTCGCCGAGACCGAGCAGCGTGCCCTCGTCGTGCCCCGCCCGCACCCGGAGCTCGTGACCCGGCGCGTGCTCGTGATGGAGCGCCTGCGGGGCATCCCGTGGGACGACGTGCGCGCGATGAAGGACGCGGGCGTCGACACCGAGGAGGTCCTCCACGCGGGCCTCGTCGCGTTCATGGAGGGTGCGATGCTCTTCGGCGTCTTCCACGGCGACCTCCACGGCGGGAACCTCATGGTCACGCCGCAGGGCCGCACCGTGCTGATGGATTTCGGGATCACCGGCCGGCTCGACGAAGCAAAGCGGCTCGCGTTCTTGTTGCTGCTCGTCGGCGCGACGAGCGGCGACACCATGGGCCAGTTGCGCGCGTTGCGCGACCTCGGCGCGTTCCCGCCCGGGACCGATCTCGACCAGGTGTTCCGCGACCTCGGTCTCGACAAGGCCGTCGACCCGACGACGCTGTCGGCCGACGAGCTCGTCCACTGGCTCCAGGACCTGACGAAGAAGCTGCTCTCGTACGGCGCGCACGCGCCGAAGGAGCTCATGCTCTTCGTGAAGAACATGATGTTCCTCGACGGCGCCATCGCGACGCTCGCGCCCGACCTCGACATCCTCGAGGAGATCCAGCAGGTGCACACCGAGATCGCGACGCGGCACGGCCAGCGGCTCGCGGCCGAGCTCGGCATCCCGCCCGAGACCGTGCACGCCTTCGACATCGACGCGGTGAAGGCCGGCATGGGGATCTCGGCCGACGTCGAGCGTCTCACGTACCGCGATGTGCAGCAGCGTCGCGAGATCCTCCGCCAGCGCCTCGAGGAGAAGCGCACGTCCCGGTAAGGAACCCCAGTTTGGAGACTGGCCCCTCACCGGATCGTGCGTTCAGTCGTGCGTGATCGCACCGAGCACGTCGAGCCGAGCGGCTCGGCGGGCCGGGAGCGCCACCGCACGGTCGTGCGACCGACGAGCACACCACCGACGAAGGTGCTCGTCCTCACGACCTTCGACCTCGACGATTACGTCCACGAAGCGCGGCGTGCGGGGCCGAGCGGTTTCTTCTGTTGAAGGACACCCTGCCCCGACGAACTGCTGGCTGCCGTCCGAGTCGTGCCCGCGGGCGAGGTCCTGCTCGCGCCGCGCATCACCGCGCGCCCCGTCCAACGCCGAGCTTGCCTACGAGTCGGGGATCGCCCGGCCCGGCGGCGGCTGGGTACGGTCGCGTGCCATGACCTTCGACCGCGACGAAGTCGAGGCGGCGTTCCGCCGCTACTGGCAGCTCGGCGCCGTCGGCGAGGACTGGGACGCGTGGTGCGACCAGTGCTTCACCGACGATGTCCGCTACATCGAGCACGTGCTCGGCAACAAGAGCGGGCGTGAGGAAGTGCGCGCGTGGATCAAGCCGATCATGGAGGAGTACGGCGAGCTCTACACGGCCTACGAGTGGCACATGGTCGGTGACGACGGGCGCGTCGTCGTCTACATGCAGAACCGGCGCGACAATCCCGAGCCCGGCGGCCCGCCGATCGACTTCCCCGGCATCACCGTGCTCCAGTACGCAGGCGACGGCCGCTTCTCGCTCGAGGAGGACTTCTGGTCGCTGACCGAGGGGACCGAGACGATGAAGCGGTACGCGCGTGCGTGCAAGGAGTTCGACCCCGACCACAAGGACAAGCGGACTCGTCTCGACTGGGGCAACGGCCCCGAGTGGACCCGCGGCGCGCCGTCGACGACGGCGCGCCGAGCGCCGGGAGCATGATGGTTCGTGCCTGAGGCGCCGCAGATGCAGGCGCTCGCCGAGCGCGTCGAGGCGTTCGTCGCCGGTGCCGCGTTCGAGGGGTACGAACCGCTCGGGTTCACCGGGCTGAAGACCTACGACCCGCCGGCCGAGGCGCTCGTGGGCCGGGCGGTCGAAGGAGTGGACCGGCGGGGCAAGTACGTGGTGATCGAGGTCGAGGGCGGGCTGCGTGTGATGTTCCACCTCTCGCAGGCGGGACGCGTCGACTTCGAGGAACCGCCGAAGCGCACGAAGCCGAAGGGTTCCGTGGTGCGCTGGCGCTTCTCCAACGGGCGCGCAGTGCTCCTGCGCGAGCACGGCACCGAGCGCAAGGCCGGCTGGTGGGTCGTCGCGCCCGGCGACGAAGGGCCGCTCGCCGGGCTCGGTCCGGAGGCGACGAGCGACGAGTTCGCGCGGTGGCTCCGCTCGAGCGACGACAGCCGCCGTGTCCACACGGTGCTCCGGGACCAGCGCACGGTCGCCGGTGTCGGCCGTGGCTACGGCGACGACATCCTGCACCGGGCGAAGCTCTCGCCTTATGC
>Ga0209172_10005669_pt1 | contig 14825 bp, 12 predicted proteins | sample LarsenN4metaG_FD_184113 | JGI IMG/M metagenome (GOLD analysis project Ga0209172, IMG submission 184113) | Hot spring sediment bacterial and archeal communities from British Columbia, Canada, to study Microbial Dark Matter (Phase II) - Larsen... ... | reverse complement strand
TTGATAAAGGCTGTGGCTCTGCCACATAAGGGTAGAAGAACGATTGCCAATCTTCTCTTTGCCTGAAATTCAAGTTGATAAAGGCTGTGGCTCTGCCACTACGGATGTGCGGCGAGTCTTCGACTCGCCGGGGTGCTGGAAGCTCACTCGCGGCTGCGCCGCCAGGAGGCTGTGGCGCGTGCCTGAGAGAATTTCATTACCTGCACAGCTTTCCCTGCCTGCTCAGGTTCCACTGCATCACAAGTAAGCAGGCAAGGAAACTAGTGCGACGAAAGAGGGTGCCCCGAGGCTTCTCATTATCTCTCTCGCGTCGGCGCTGACGACATGAATGACTCCTCAGAAGATGTACAGTAAGGCGGTTAGGTTGCTGTACATCGCGCACTATCAGCAAGGCTGACCGCCTCGCTGTACATCTTAGCTTGCTGCCTGTCGCGCACTATCAGCAACCTAACAGGTCGCTGTACATCTTGGCTTGCTGCCTGTCGCGCACTATCAGCAAGGCTGACCGCCTCGCTGTACATCTTAGCTTGCTGCCTGTCGCGCACTATCAGCAACCTAACAGGTCGCTGTACATCTTGGCTTGCTGCCTGTCGCGCACTATCAGTAAGCTAATCAGCAAGGCTGACCGCCTCGCTGTACATCGCTCGCATTTTTATCATTTCAGGACGTCGTCACCGACGACGTGAAAGCTCCTCAGGAAATATCCGACAAACTTTACTCTGTCGTGTGTGCACGAAAATGAGCGATGGCGACAGTCGGCGACAAACTGAAGTTTGTCGGACCCCGGATTCTACCTTCAGAAGCCGGATCACACAACTCCCTCGACTCACAGTCAGTCTAATTTTGTGCTTGACTTTGGAGCCCACTCCAAGGTGTACAATTCCGATAAATCGAAAGGGAAATAGATGCCAAATGAACTGAAAATAGGAGAGCTAGCTTCTGCCGCTGGCGTGAGTCCTGATACCGTCCGGTACTACGAGCGCCTCAAGCTGCTGCCGCGCGCAGGTCGCTCTCAGGCCGGATACCGGCTCTACACTGAACAGGATCTGGAGCTGCTGCGATTTATTAAGCAGGCGCAATCGCTCGGACTGTCACTTAGTGAGATAAAAGAGATTTTGCCCGGACGAGGAGCAAGCTTTGCGGAATGTCGTCGAGTTCGTGATCTGCTCAGCTCCAAAATTGCCCAGCTAGATGCAAAGATCGCTGAGATGCGCTCTTTCAGAAAGACTCTTGCTGCATATTTGCGCGAATGCGAAGAGGCGCTTGCCGGCAAGCGCGGAAGTCATTGCCCGGTGTTATTCGAGATTGCTCATTCTCCTTCAACTGCGCCAAAGAAGAGTTTCAAGAAAAGCAAAGAAGACAAGCTGTGAAGAATATGAAAATTCCCATACCAATCTTTTCGCTTGTTGTTAGTCTTAGCGCGACTGCTCAGACCGCCGACACTGCGCCACACTTTGTTCTGCCAACATTAAAAGGCAAGCTGGCAAGCGCCGAGCCAGGCTCTACCATTCTCTTCCTGGGAGGTGGCTGAGGGGTTATCAACTTCTTCATATCTGAAGAAGCATTGAACCGGCGGCTGGAGCGATACCCGGAGCCAAAAGATAAACCTCGCGGATCAATTGAGAGGGCAATGGAGGAGATAAGAAAGCGAAAAAACAATGAAGCTGCTCGCTTGTAATAATAGGGGACCCCAATCTATTGGCTGGCCCCGTGCTTGCGAAGGAGATCTACTATATCCAGCTGATTAGCCTGTAGAGCCAAAGCCAGCGGCGTTTTGCCATTTTCGGTCTTCGCGTTCACATTGGCCCCGCGAGCGATAAAGAGCCTGGCAAGCTCTATCTGGCCGCTGGCGGCGGCCTGGTGCAGAGGTGTGTATCCGCCCTCTTGCCGCGCGTTCACATCTGCGCCGTGGGCCAGCAGGAGCCGAACAATTTCAAGTTGTTTGCCCGCAGTTGCTGAATGCAGCGGCATGACTCTCATCCCTTTTCTCGAGCTGACATTCACCCTGGCCCCGCCTGCCAGCAGAGCTTTGACCGCTTCCGTCTGCCCAAAGTAGGTAGCCAGACCAAGCGGAGTAAACCCATCAGGCGCGTGAGCGTTGGCAAGAGAAGGGTCCTTTTTGAGTAGCATTTTAATTCGCCCTGTCTGACCGGTAGCCGCCGCCTCAAAAATGTTGAGCTTGATGCCGCAGGCAAGCAGCGCGTCAACTACATCTTTCTGGCGATAATAGACAGCTTTCATTATCGCCGAGATTCCATCTTTGCCGATAGCAGTGGCAAGCGATGGATCTCTTCTTAGAAGCTCTCTTACTTTCGCCGCCTCGCCTCTCTCCACTGCTCGCAAAAACTCCTGGCCGGAGACTGAACCGGCATTGTTTTGACCGAGGCAAGCTGGGGCTCCATAGAAAGCCGAGCTTAAAAAGATGGCCAGCAATGTCGGACTGATTGATCGGCGCATTATTCTTTATATACCTCCCTGAGCCAGATACTATAATGTTATCCAACCTCTAAAAGTTTTTCCTGCTTAATTAGACGACTACAGCCGCCTGGCTCTTGACTACTGGGCAAGTTGTAAGTGAGAATCTCTCGGAAGTGGTTAATCTTATCCGGGGCCCTTTGAGATTTCTCTTGCTATGACACTAACACTTGCTTTGTTGCAGCAAACAACAGTCAGGCTAGTTGCAATCGACTTCGTAGTCATTGTCCTCTATTTCATTGTCATCTTTGCCATCGGATTTTACTTCGCGCGCAAGGAGCGAACAACCACCGATTACTTTCTTGCCAGCCGCGATGTCGCATGGTGGGCCATCGGAGCGTCGCTCTTCTCATCGAACATCGGGAGCGAGCACTTCATAGGGCTTGCCGGATCGGGCGCGGCTTCAGGCATGGCAGTGGGGCACTTTGAATGGCTGGCTTCGATAATCGTGCTGATACTGGGCTGGGTATTCGTGCCGTTCTACTTGCGCTCGAATGTCTATACTATGCCTGAATTTTTGGAGAGGCGCTACAACTCGTCCTGCCGCACCTATTTGGCTTCGATTTCGATCATCGCCTACATCTTCACCAAGATTGCTGTGGCTATTTTCGCCGGCGCGATTGTGCTTCAGGCAGTGTTGGGATGGAGCATGTGGAAATCAGCATTCGCTCTAATCATTGCCACAGGCATCTACACGGTGGCGGGGGGCCTTGCAGCAGTCATCTACACCGAAGTCATCCAGACAGTAGTCTTGATCCTGGGCGCGCTAATGTTGCTCTTTATCGGGCTGGATCAGGTTGGAGGCTTCGCCGGGCTCCGCGCCAGTGTGCCGGAAGATTTCTTCCACATGATGAAGCCCCCGGATCATCCCGATTTTCCCTGGACTGGGATATTCTTCGGCGCGCCGATCTTAGGCATCTGGTACTGGTGCACAGATCAAGTGATTGTTCAGCGCGTGCTCTCGGCAAAAGATGAAGGGCATGCTAAAGCCGGCACCGTTGTAGCAGGCTTCTTGAAGATCCTGCCTGTCTTTATGCTCGTTATGCCCGGCATGATTGCGCGGGCGCTCTATCCGGCAGAGATGAGCGCCAATTCAAACAGCGCGTTTCCCATCCTGGTCGTAAGGCTCATGCCTGTAGGGCTGGAAGGCATAGTTGTGGCAGCGATGCTCGCCGCGCTTATGTCGAGCCTGAGCGCCGTGTTCAACTCCAGTTCTACTATCTTCACCATCGACTTCTATCAGAAGTTAAGGCCCAACGCATCTGAGCGCCACCTGGTATTTGTTGGCCGCGTGGCGACAGTTATTATGGTTGCGCTTGGACTATTGTGGATCCCATTCATGGGCCGCATCAGCAATCAGCTCTATGTCTATCTGCAAAGCGTTCAGGCTTATGTCTCTCCACCAATCGCTGCCGTCTTCTTGTTCGGCGTCTTCTGGAAGCGGGTCAACGGTCAGGGGGCCATTGCAGCGCTGCTCACCGGATTCGCGCTGGGCGCAGCTCGCTTCATACTCGAAGTCGCCTACGCAGGCGCAACACTGAACGATGGTTTGTTGAGACTCTTCGTAAGATCAAACTTTTTGCACTTCGCAGCGTTTATGTTTATCATCTGCGTCGCTGTATTGATATTCCTGAGTTTGCTCACTCCTGCGCCTGAGCGCGCCAAAGTTGCTGGACTAACCTGGGCAACTATCAACGAGCGCATAGAAGGTGGAAAGATCGCAGCGCCCAGCATCGTTGCCGCGCAAGCTGGAAGAGAATCGCCTGCCTGGCACAGGTTCAACGCTGTCCTCGCTGGTATACTGATTGTCACTATGATAAGCCTCTGGATCTATTTCCGCTGATGCTCATTTCCGCTCTCAAACCAGATCTATCTCGTCAGCAGGCCATTGAACTTCTGCGCGGGGCCCCACTTCTATCAACCTTGCGCAAACTGCGGCGCGGCAATCTCGAACGAGTATTCGATCTCTACATTCCCTACATCACCTTTAAAGTCATTGTCTCAACTCACAAAGATGAACGCGCAAGCATCATTGCAATTGATGCGGTTTCAGGCAGGCTGGACCCTTATTGCTTTGAAAGGCTACCAGCAGGCAATGAATTGGTGCGCCTGGAACCGCCTAACTTGTTGGCTCCTCGTTTGTCTGAAGATGAAGCTCGACTGGTGGCGACAACGCACGCGCGCAGGCAAGTCTATTTGAAGGGCTTCTTCCGCGCCGGTGATCTCAGTATTACTGCCGAGCCAATTGAGGGGCCCACTCTGCACATACCTTACTGGATCGGCATTTTCAAGCAAGGCGAGGGAGCGACTATCGAAGTAGTTGACGCTGTGCGCAAGCGTATTGAAGGCGAGAAGCTCCGTGAAGTCGTCATAAACTGGCTGCGCGAACAATAGCCGGTTAAAGACAAATAGAGGGGGATCACCAGATCCCCCATCATCAGTGGAATGAGGTGAGACGTACACTTGCAAACGACTTGAGATTGAATTTACTGCCGCTTCAAACTGAAGCGGCCTGAAATCGTTATGTTATATTCTGTGCTCAACATAACGCTCTGGTCTTGGGATGAACCAGCCCGCTATCAAGTTGCAAATTCACTGGCTAATTGAACTTTGTGACAAGTGAACAGGATGTTATACAGGTTATAGATTGAACCACCTGCTCTTCAATCGGTTGGCCTATTTTCACGGGCCGAACAATTCGATTCAGGTGTATAATGCCGGAAGCGTTTTTTTCAAAAGCTATGCTTTTAAGAAAAACGTTCTTTGGTTCGGGTGCCCGTGCGCCCTCAAAACAATTCAAGAACAAAACTGTTTTGAGGGTGCCCGCACCTGCTGTAATCTTTTCTCAAGATCTATATATCCTATCAGAAAGGAATGATTGATAATGCCACGAAAGACACTTCATCTGCTGTTGCTTCTGCCATTACTGGCTGCGAATGCGGCTCTCACAGCGGAATCCACATCACAGGCCGGTACCGGGCAGAGTTTCAAAGGGCCGGTCGGTCTTCAGCTTTACAGCTTGCGCGAGCAACTGGCCAAAGATGTCCCGGCAGCGTTAGACCTGGTCCGCAGCTTCGGCATCGAGTATGTCGAGCTGGCAGGCACTTACAACCTTGCGCCGGAGAAATTCAAAGAACAACTCGATGCTAAAGGATTGAAGCCGATCAGCGGCCACTTCCCCTTCGAGCGGTTGCGCGACAAGGTTGAAGATGTAGCGCGGGAAGCGAAAACGCTCGGTCTGCAATACGTCGGCTGCGCCTGGATTCCCCATCAGGGCCCATTTGACGAAAAGACCTGTCGCGCAGCCGCTGCCGTTTTCAATCGCGCCGGTGAAGCGCTCGCCAAACACGGATTGAAATTTTTCTACCATACACACGGCTATGAATTTCAGCCGCACGGCCACGGCACCCTATTCGACCTGATGATGGCCGAGACGCAACCGGAATTCGTTCGCTATCAGATGGACGTTTTCTGGATCGTTCATCCGGGGCAGGATCCGGTGAAGCTGCTGGAAAAATACGGCAGCCGCTTCGAGTTGATGCATGTGAAAGACATGAAGAAGGGCACCCCTACCGGACTGCTCACCGGGCGCTCGGATGTAAGCAACAATGTGGCGCTCGGCACCGGCGCCATGGATTGGCCCGCCATTTTGAAAGCTGCTAAGAAGGCCGGTGTGAAGTGGTACTTCATCGAAGACGAATCGCCGGTTGCGGTTCAACAGATTCCGCAAAGCCTGCGCTATTTGGAGCGGGTGAAGTTCTAAGTATCGTCCGCAGCAATTACGCAACGGATTGGATCGGGCGCCGCAGCACCCTCAAAACTCTTCTTACTGTTTTGAGGGCGCTCTCCCCGGTTTGGGTTTAGGTCTATTGTGATCACTTCCCTCAAAACTCTTCTTACTGTTTTGAGGGCGCTCTCCCCGGTTTGGGCTTAGGTCTATTGTGATCACTTCCCTCAAAACTCTTCTTACTGTTTTGAGGGCGCTTGGCGCCCGAACAGATCGACTGAGAATTTGTGGCGCGACCGAGAGCATAGAGATCGGCGAGGCCATTTGAAAAAGTAGGAGATTAAAATGGCGGAAGAAAGCTTGTCGGGAACTTGCGTATAGCAGTATGATGGAAATCGCATTTTGGAGTTTGCGCGGGGACCAGGGTTCCAGGCCCCCAATATCGAAAGCAAGCTGATCTACGAAACAGTCATTATCTTTCTCGGCAGGAAGTATCCGAAATAGACATTAGGAGTAAAAGATGTTCCGGGAGGTCAGGAGGCAAGCAAGTTGTGATAAGATGAGGCTTTGATTGTAGAGAAAACGATGTACAGCGCGACTCGCAAGTACGGTGTTGTATCGCGCGAAAAGAAGGAGCAGGGAATGCTGTGATGCTTGAAGGCGTTTTCTCCGGCCGCATCAATTCGGACACCAACTGTGGACTCAACGGCGGCGTCTGCATGCTCAGGCTCGCTGCCGGCGCATTTGAACTTCAGATCGTGCGCTACTATATCTACTCTATCGAGAATGGCGACACGCTACGCGGCTCGTACACTGTAGCCGACGATCGTATTGTCCTGGACGCGCGTGAGCATTACAGCTATAGCTGGGAAACCATCAAGCAGGAAACGACGAAACCCGTGTCGCGCAAATTGGTGGCGAAGTTCGCAGGACCAGAGTTGAACCGTACAGGTGTGCTCGATATGCGGATCGATATCGATTGGCCTTTCCAGGTGCTACTGCTTCTCGACGGAGAAACTCGGCTCTGAACACACCGGATGCGAGTCTGCTCCTGGCATATAGGCGAGGCAAAGCAAGGAAAGTTTATATCTCAACCTGAATCAATCCCACACAGGAGGAACCGATGAACCAGTCACTCAAATTAATCAGACTGCTGGCCTTGGTTGGTGCCGCGTTAGTCTTTACCGGAACGACGAGCGCTCAGGAACAACCCTTCCGGTTCGCCGGCACAACCTGCATCCGGCCCCCTTATCTGCATTGCCCCGACAAGGATTGCCCGGGGGACAGGGTGATAAATCAAGGTAATGTGGTCGAGATGAAGACTCGCCGAACTTACTTCCTCGATTATCCCTGCGATTTAAAGAAGGGCGAGCAAGTCACCTTCATCCTCAGCCTTCACGGCGGCGGCTCGTATGGCAATTGGCAGCGCCACTATTTTCCGCTCCTGGATTATGTGGATAAATATCGCCTGGTGGTCGCCACTCCCAATTCTCCGACGCGATCGTGGTCTACGGCCGATGACGAATACCTACAAAACATCGTCAACTTCGTCATCGAGCAGATAGGCAAAGAGAACATCAAAGCGTTCTGGCTGGTCGGACATTCGCAGGGGGGCATGACATCGAACCGGCTCGTGCGCACGGACTTCTTTAAGGACAAGGTGGATGGCTGGCTCAGTTTATCCGGCGGTCGATTGGGTGGGAACCCCGGTCGCGCCGCCAATTTCGGCCCCCCTCGCGCTGTGACTCCCGGCGCCGGGGCGACTGGTTCAGCGGCTTCGGGCGCACAGACGGCCAGCGCGTCCGGCGGCAGTGATCGCCCTGGGGCCCCTGCCGGCAGCAGCCTGGCTGCGACTATGGCCGCTTTGCGTGAGCTTCCCGCTGCCGATTTCTCGTTCATCTACACGACCGGTCGGCGAGAGATAGATGACAGAGGCGTGCCGGAGACATCAGACTGGGCCAGGAAATACAACTGCGGGGCGCGACGCAAGACGGGAGAGATCGTTGACACAAAGGCAGGCTACGTCTATGACAGCACCCGCATAAGCCAGCAGAATCCCGCCTGGGGGCTCCTGCCGGGGCCGGGCAAGGCCGAGGTCTATGTCTATCCTGACTGCAAGGACGGGCGGGTAGTCGCCGATGTAGTTCGCCTCGACAAGGGGCACACCGAAGGGCTTGAGCCGCAAGTCACCGAAGAGCTGATCAAGCTGATGCTCTCGGCCAGAGGCGGCAAGATTCAACAGGCGCGTTAATCAGCGCGGGGCCACAGCGCTGTGGCCCCTGATGCCTGTCTCGCCTCAGACCTTTTGAAGTTATAACTTGAGTTATCAAACTTGCCTCAGCTTTGCCCATCGCCGCCGCCGCGGCGATGGACAGAGTTGAGCCGAGTCATTGATCGGCATCGAGGCCGCATCAACAACAATCTGGAGGGGAAAATCACATGGGGACAATCGCGCGTTTGATCCTGTCTGTTATGCTCCTGGCCGTCTGCGCAATTGCGCAGGCGACGGTCCAGTCTCAGATCGAGATTATTCCAGATGTAGTCTACGGGCACAAAGATGGTCTTGCCCTGACCTTCGATGTGCTGAAGCCGAAGTCCAATGCTAATGGCGCCGCCGTTGCTTTTATGGTCAGCGCCGGGTGGGTCTCTTCTTATACCCCGCCGCAGCAGATGACCGTTCGATTTAAGGAGCTGCTCGACAAAGGCTTCACGGTCATTGCTGTGCGGCACGGGAGCAGCCCCAAATACGTCATTCCCGAAATCGTCTCGGATGTGAGGCGAGCTATCCGTTTCATTCGCTACAATGCAAAGCAATGGGGCGTTGACCCGAATCGCATAGGCGTCTTTGGAGGCAGCGCAGGGGGCCATCTCTCCCTGGTGCTGGGCACGACAGCAGATAATGGCGATGCGACTGCGAAAGAGGAGTTCATGAAAGAGAGCAACCGGGTCGCTTCAGTTGTGGCTTATTTCCCGCCGGTTGATCTGCGGCCCCTGGCGCGCGGCGTCAATCCTGCTCCCGCAGGCGGAGTTCGCGATCGCTTCCCGGCATTGAACTTCGAGAAAGAGAAAGCGCCTGATTATTCGCCGATCCTGCATGTATCGCCGGACGATCCGCCGACGCTGCTCATTCACGGCGACAAGGACTTGCTGGTCCCGGTGAGCAATAGCCGCGCCATTTACGAAGCGTTCCAGAAGAACAATGTCAAAACACAGCTCATTATTATCGAGGGCGCCGGACATGGCTTCCGCGGCGAAGACGCCAAACGCGCCAGCGATGCTATGGTATCGTGGTTTGAACAGACGCTGCTTAAGGATCATTCCAAAGCAGCCAGGTGATCATCCTTTATTCGACAGGCAAACAGTCGAAGACTCATAGGAGGCATATCTTGCTTATTAACCACCTGATCAAGCTTATGGTTCTTGTGATGGCGCTCGTCGGCGCGGCGAGCGTCGCAATCGCTCAGCAAACCAATCCCACACGCCCGCCGGACCCGGCGGCAGTGAGGCAAGGCGCGGCAGCAAGTTTCAAACCGCCTGACAACATCGAGTTTCGCACGGCCAGCATACTGAGTGAAGGCGTGCGGCTGCACGCGGAACTATTTTCGCTGAAATCGCTCGCCGGCAAACAACTCCCTACAATCATTATGGCGCACGGCTGGGGCGGCACGGCAGCAAATTTTCGCCGCGATGCAATTGATCTCGCCGGCGCCGGTTATCTGGTTATCACCTTCGATTATCGCGGCTGGGGCCAGAGCGACGGGCGCATCATTCTCGCCGCGCAGCCGGAGAAGAAAGACGGTCGCCGCTTCACTGCGCAAGTGGAAGAGCTGCGCGAATACGTTGACCTGATCGAACAGACAACCGACTGGTTCAATGTCATCAGTTGGGCGATGGGTGAACCCACAGTGGATAAGAACCGCATAGGGCTGCGGGGGTCAAGTTACTCAGGGGGCCACGTGTTTTACGTAGCGGCGCGTGACCCGCGCGTTAAAGCAATTGTAAGCCAGGTCGGCGCATTCGATTCACGCTGGGTAGTCGCTGGTCAGGAGCAATCCAAAATCACTTACGACGAAGCGACTAGACGAGCGCGCGGCGAGATAGGTTACCCTGAACCGCGCGCGAGAGTTGTGGGCAATCTGATAGGCGCGCCGATCCGCGATAAGCTGCTCCATTATGCGCCGGTCGAAGAGGCAGCGAAAGTCAAGGATTGCGCTGCGCTGTTTATCGTCGCCGAGAAAGAAGAACTCTTCGACAACAAAGATCATGCAAAGCTGGCTTACGATAGGATGGCAGGCTCAAAGAAGAGATATGTCGTGATTCCCAATATCACGCACTACGGCATCTACCGCGAATCGCGTGATCAAGCGATCAAACTTGCAATTGAATGGTTCGACCAGCATCTGAAGAATTAGCTTGCTGAGAAGGAGGAACAATGTCAAAGCGAATATTTTCGGATGCCGAACGCGATTATGGAACCAACTTCATGAAGGAAGTACAGAAGCTCAACGGCAAACCGTATTATGCGCCACGCCGTCTGCCGGAAGCGAAAAAAGCAGCAATAATTCGGAGTGACGAGTGACTAGTGGTAAGAGAAACAAAAGCTATTGATGAGTGGCCATGTTTATCTACTAACTGAACTTTTGCAAATTTGAAATTCGCTACCGTATCTTGTGGTCGGGCAGTCGCCTCACCCACGACTAATGGGCGCGAAAGGCAAATTTGCAAAAGCTCTGTACTAAATCAGAGCATAGAAGATTGGGACACTGTCTTGTTCAGTCCCGTAGGGACTACCGATACTAGCCCAGCACTAAAGGTGCTGGGCTAGTATCCAATCATCATTCAAGTCCCGTAGGGACGGCTGAAATTCGTTATTATAGGCAGTAACTTCAGTCGTCACACCCAGAGGGTAGCGCGGGACTAACAATCGATCTGCCTCTTTTCCCAGCGATGAAGCGCCTGCGCTTTGTCAGTTGTCCCTTCGGGGCATTGCTTGCTCACTCTGTACCAATCTCACGAGTTCTGATTTAGTCTTATTGCTCATCACTCATCACTTCTTGTTATAAGGAGAACAATATGTGCAAGCAACACTTGTTCATCGCCTTTTCAATACTGATAATCCTGGTGCGCTTCTCTCCTGCCCGGGCTCAAGTCGCCTCAAGCGATGTACTCTTCGCGCGCCTGTCTACCAGCACCAGCCGGATGGCTTATGAACAGCGCGGCGGAGATATGAAAGAGATCGCGCCGCTTCTGGACGAAGCCGGCAAGAGCGCGGCAGGCGATCCGGTCAAATCATATCGCCTTTATATGAAAGCGGCAGCGTTGATGAGCGGCGCGAAGTGGACCCCGGATGTGGAGCTGGCAACGGCGCTGGACTTCTCGCTTAATGCAAAGATCGTCGGCGTGGGCGACTACCTGCAAGCCCGCGCGACTTTCCTCTTCGACGCGCCTGCGGCTACCAATGCGCCTTACCGGCTGGAACTCGATATCGTTAAAAACGACAACGCCAGAGAAGCGTCGGTTGCGCCGGGTATAGTGCTGGGAGAGGTCAAGACGCGAGTGGGCGGCGAAATGATTGGCCTCATATTCGATCCATCAAAACTGGTCGGGCCGGGACTCCACCTGATTCGCGCAACGCTGAAAAACAATCAAGGCGCGACGCTTGGCCAGTATTACCGCTCATTCTTTGTAATCAATGACCTCAACAAGCGTCTGGCGGCGGTGGAAAAGATTATCGAGCTGTTGCCTGATAACGAGAGCCCGGCGGCTGCGACGGTGCGCTACTATCTTGAGACAATTCGTCTTGCGCGCCATACCTATCTCGGCGGCAGTTTCCAGAACCTTGTCGGGCTGCTGCATACCGCCTATCGCGCCAGAGGGCTGGCGCTAATGGAGCTGATGGATTTCGATGCCGAGCTGGATCAAGCCACACGGCTTGCCACTGCGCTCAAAGAAGGGCGCAATCCACTGGCCGATGCCAGGGGCCACCTCCGGCTGGCTTATCGTTCCAGCTTTGATGGCAAGCTTGTGCCTTATCGCATCTACATCCCCACGACCTATGATAAGTCGAAAGCCTATCCGATGATCACCCTGCTGCACGGCGCAGGCGGTGACGAGAACAATTTCATGGACCGCTATGAAGGCCGCTGGCCCAAGCTGGCCGAAGAGCGCGGCTACATCATTGTAGCCGTTAACGGTCGCGGGCCGGTGAGCGGTTACGCCAAAGCAAATGGCGCCGAGCAGGATGTGCTGGATGTTACCTCGCTGGTGCAGAGGCATTACCGAATCGATCCCAATCGCGTTTACCTGGCCGGGCATTCGATGGGCGCAGGGGGGACCTGGGCAATCGGGCTTGAGTATCGCGACCGATTTGCCGCACTCGCGCCGATTGCCGGCACGCGCCCGACTCCACAGCTAGAGACTGCGCTGAAGAGCGGCAGGCGGATGCCCATCATCATCGTGGCCGGGGCCAAAGATGCGCTCGTTCCTGTTGCAGGTTGTCGTGAAGTTGCGGAAAAGGCCAAAGCGCTGGGCCATGAAGTCAAGTACCTGGAATTTGCCGAAGGGGACCACATCTCGGTCGTGGCTAGCTCAGTCAAAGATATCTTCGATTGGTTCGACGCGCACCGCAAAGTAACGCCAGCGGATCGTTAGAAGGAGGACTTATGGCAAAGTACACACGCAGCGAGTTTCTGAAGTTGAGCGCGATGCTGGCCGGAACCGCCAGCATCGAAAAGGTGCCGCTTCTGGCCCGGCCAGAACAGACCGGCAGCGCGGGCACAGAACCGGATCTTGTCGTCATTAACGGGCGAGTCTACACCTGTGACGCCCAGCCACGGGCTGAAGCCTTTGCCGTCCGTGACGGGCGCTTCATCGCAGTCGGCAGCACCAGTGATATTAAGAATCTCGTCTCGCCTCGCACCAAAGTAATCGATGCAGCCGGGATGACTATCACACCGGGCTTCATCGATACGCACTGCCACCCGAGCGGCGTCAGCGAGTTGTACGGCGTTAACCTGAATCTCCGGAGCATTGCCGAAATCAAAGAGGCGCTTCAGAAGAAAGCGGCCCAGACTCCGCCGGGATACTGGGTCGAAGGCTTCATGTTCGACGATACCAAGCTGAGCGAGGGTCGGCTGCTGCACCGCCGGGATTTGGACGAAGCCGTGCCCAACCATCCTGTGAGCGTGGCCCATCGCGGCGGGCATACGACCTGGTATAACAGCAAGGCGTTCGAGCTGGCAGGAATCACGCGCAGCGCGCCCGACCCGCAGGGGGGCCGTTTCTTCCGCGCCAGCGATGGGGAACTGACGGGCCAGGTGGCAGAGCGCGCCCGCGCCGTCTTCAATAATGTCGGCAAGCGAGAACAGTTCACGCCGGAGCAGCGGCGCGAGCGCGCCCGCGCAGGGATGCGCTACATCTCGGAACTCCTCACCGCAGTGGGCCTCACCACGGTCCACGATGCTGGCGCTGGCAGAGAAAGAATCATCGCCTATGAGGATAGCTATCGTAATAGCGAGCTGCGGCACCGCGTGTATTTCATGGTCCGTGGCCAGGATGTCTTCAGCGGATTTAAGTCGGCTGGCATCTACACCGGGTTCGGCGACGAATGGGTCCGGGTGGGAGGGGTCAAGTTTGGCGCCGACGGATCGGCATCGGAGCGGACCATGCGGATGAGCACGCCGTATGTGGGCACGAACGATTACGGCATCCTTACCATGACCCAGCAGGAGATTGATGAGGCGGTCGAAGACGCCCACCGGCACAACTTTCAGGTGGGGATTCACGCCAACGGCGATGTGACGATTGATATGGTGCTGAAAGCCTACGAGCGGGTGCTACAGAAGTGGCCACATCCAGATCGCCGGCACAGGATTGAGCATTGCTCGTTGGTCAATCCCGATCTCCTCAAGCGGATCAAGGCCTGCGGTTGCATCCCGACGCCATTCTGGACCTACGTCTATTATCACGGCGAGAAATGGGCGCAGTACGGTGAGGAGAAGATGCGTTGGATGTTCGCGCATCGTTCGTTCCTTGATTACGGCATCCCGGTCCCCGGCGCTTCTGATTACACGCCGGGCCCATTCGAGCCTCTGATGGCGATCCAGAGCATGGTGACACGGAAAGATTACCAGGGGCGCGTGTGGGGTGCGAATCAGAAGGTCACTGTGGACGAAGCGCTTCGCATCGCCACTATCAATGGCGCGCGTGCCTCTTATGAAGAGCATCTCAAAGGATCAATCGTAGCGGGCAAGCTGGCCGATTTCGTGATCCTGGAGAAGGATCCGCACGATGTTGACCCTGAGCAGATCAAAGACATCAAGGTTGTGCGGACGGTTGTGGGCGGACGCACAATGTATCCTAAAGAGAGCAGTTGATTCAGGCGGGCCTGTTCGTGGGGCCCGCGGGCGCAATCCGGTCTTCGCTCCATGAGGGAGCTGCGCTTGAGATGTAGATATATGTTTAGCGCCGCAGTAGCTTTTGCGGCTTGGCATCGCTGGTGCTGCACACGGCCGGCACTCACCTAGTATATGTTTAGCGCCGCAGTAGCTTTTGCGGCTTGGCATCGCTGGTGCTGCACACGGCCGGCACTCACCTAGTATATGTTTAGCGCCGCAGTAGCTTT
>Ga0209172_10005668_pt1 | contig 14825 bp, 8 predicted proteins | sample LarsenN4metaG_FD_184113 | JGI IMG/M metagenome (GOLD analysis project Ga0209172, IMG submission 184113) | Hot spring sediment bacterial and archeal communities from British Columbia, Canada, to study Microbial Dark Matter (Phase II) - Larsen... ... | reverse complement strand
GCAAGGCGACAATTACCTTCACGAACAACGTCAAAGACGAAGACATAAGTGGAATCGGTGGAACGACTGACCGCGTTGACCGCGGGATCATGCTCATGGGAGGAACCCTGAACCTGCACGGCGATCGGCAGAACACCTGGACCAAGCTGGCCAGGACAGCCGAAGCAGGCAGCACCTCGATAGAAGTCCTGAACGCCGCTGGCTGGCGGGTCGGCGACGAGATTGTCCTTGCGTCCACGGATTTCGATCCCAGGCAGGCGGAGCGGCGAACCATTTCCGCCATTCGCGGAAATACGATCACGCTCGACAAGAAGCTGGACTACATGCACTTCGGCAAGATCACCTTCGGCGTGGATGAACGCGGCGAAGTCGGTTTGCTGACGCGCAATATCGTTCTCCAGGCATCGGCCGACGCGGAACAATCCTTCTACGGCGGGCACGTGATGGCGATGGCCGGCAGCAAGATGTTTGTCGAGGGCGTCGAGTTCAATCGAATGGGCCAGAACCTGACTCTTGCCCGATATCCGATCCACTGGCATCTGATCGGCGATGCAAAAGGGCAGTACATCAGGAACGCCTCGATCCACGACACCTACAACCGCTGTGTGACCGTGCATGGTACGAACAATCTGCTGGTTGAGAACAATGTGACCTACAACACCGTCGGTCACTGCTTCTTCCTCGAAGACGGCATCGAGACCGGCAACCAGTTTGTCCGCAACCTGGGGATCCAGACCAAGTGTCATACGTCCAAGCCGTGCGTCCCGACAAACCTCGCCGCAGCCGGAGAGAGCCGAGCGGGAACGAATGGCCAGGCCTCCAAGGATGTCCTGATTCCCTCGGACAACACGGCGGCGACTTTCTGGATCACCAATCCGGACAATATTTACCGGGACAACGTGGCCGCGGGTTCCGACGCGAACGGCTTCTGGATGTCATTGCCGGAACACCCCGTTGGTAAGTTCGAAGGCACGGAGATCAGTGCGAAGACCTGGCCGCGCCGAACGCCATTCCGCGAGTTCAAGGGCAACGTCGCCCACTCCAACTACGACGCGTTCATGTTCGACCGAAACATTTCGCCCGATGGCCGTTTCGGTGTTACCGGCAGCTCGCATACCGGCCTTGAAAATCCCGCTGACCCGAACAGCAGGGCGTTGGAATCGGTCTTCGAGGATCTCACCGCCTACAAGAACCGGAACGGCGCCATCTGGGGCCGCGGTGAGATGCACGTATTCAGGAACGTGAAGCTGGCCGACAACGCTATCGGCTTTACGCACGCGTCTGGCGCATTCGGTCGTTACGCCTTTACGTCACAGGTCGTGGACTCGCTGTTCGTGGGCGAAACCGAGAACATCGGCAACCCTAGGACTGACGCGGAAAAGGCTTACGGCCGCAGCTTGCCGAAGCCCGAGTTGCCGGATTTCCCGATCCGCGGCTATGAGTACTACGATTACCGTCATGACGTGGTGAATACCACCTTCATGAATTACGAGGACAACGCCACTCGCAAGACGGGAGCGATCTCTAACCTGATGTTTAGCAGCTTCGGGGTCAGCACCAATAACGCCTTCGAGCGCTTGAAATTCGTCAACGCCAAGCCGGTGTATTTCCCGCCGATGGAGGGAAACCGTAAGTGGGCCAGCGATAATGGAGGCAGTACTTCCTATAGGACCGCGGCGTACAAGGACAAGGACGGCTCGCTCGGCTTCGGTCCCAATTCCTACGTTCTCATCCACGACGGCGTCAACGACAGCATCGCAGTCGACACAGAAGCCTGTGAGATCAAGCCCACCTGGAACGCTGCCGTGTGCAAGGGCGATGTTGGGCGCATAAGTTTCGGCGGCGGCGGCGCTCGAGGCGCAGGCGCCGGTCGTGGCGGACCTGGCGCTCGAGGCGCAGCTGCTGGACCTGGCGCACCTGGTGGTCAAGGCGCAGCTGCCGGACCTGGCGCACGTGGTGGTCGAGGCGCGGCTGCCGGTGGAGCTCCTGCTCAGCCGCCAGTCGTTCTTAGCCGCAATGGCAAGGAGTACACCGTAACCGCGGGCAACGTACGAGCCGGTACCGAGATCAAGGTGACCACCGAAAGGCCGAACTTGTCCATCTCCCTCACGGAACTGGATCGCGGCTCTTGGGTGATCTTTGAGCTGCCGGGATTCACCACTGCAGCCTCGGGTGCGCCGCAGGACAGCCTGGATGCGCTGCGCAAAGCCGACGTCACCTCGTACTACAAGGGCAAGGATTCGCTCTGGGTCAAGATCGTCTCCAACGGCGACCCCGGCAACGGCGCCCCTGGTGGTGGAACCAGCCTCCAGGTCAGCCGGTAAGCTGCACCCTGCTGTATGAGGAAGAGCCCCCGGCTTGCGCCGGGGGCTTTTTTGTTTCGCAAGGACGAGGTCAGCCTTGACGATCGTGGACCAACTGAGCCGCGCGGATGCCGGCATCGTCCATCGTCTGTCTCACTGCCGAGAATCGCCATTGTCCAATCCCCCGGACATCGACGTGATTCTTGTGTGCACGCGTTTACCAAAAAGCGGTTGACCGCGCCCGCGCTCTTCAATAGAATTTGAAAATCATTCTCATTTGGACTGGACGCTAGAATGATCGAACATCGAATTCTCGGAGTGATGAACGGGCGCGGCGACGATGAAGTCATCGAAATCGTCTCTTGCGGAGACGGTCCAGAAGACTGCATTCAACTGCGGAATCGGCGATGGGGTTCCGGCATCGGTTGGTATACGCAAAAGAGCGTCGATATCCCGGCGAGCCAGATCGGCAGATTGATCCATGCCCTGGAAAAAGTGAAACGCCCCGCGTCGCGGCAGGCCAGTGAAAGCCGCGACAGCCGGGGCGTCATTTTGCCGTTCCGTTCGTTTGGAACGTAGGCTTACGCCTTCAAGCGGATTTCCTTCTCCTTCATCTTGACCGTCTTGAGGGAGAGGCACTTCTCCAGTTCTTCAACGCCGCGCGTTTCTTCTTCAATCAGGCTTTCCAACATATGGCGCAGCGCGACGTCGTCATGGGCGAGTTTCAACGCTTCAACGTAAGCCGCTAACGCCATTTTTTCGAGCTCAAGATCCTGGTGCAGCATTTCTTCCAGCTCGCGAGATTGCTTGATCGGCGCCGGCTCGACCGTGGGCAAGCCGCCTAACGCGACAATCTTCTCTCCCATGAGGCGAGCATGACGCCGGCATTCGCGGGCGCGGTCCGTGAAAAACTCTTTGTAAGGTTCGCGCCACAAGCCGTGAACCAGGAAGCTGTGCTGCAGATACTGGATGCTGCCGGCCCATTCGCAGGAAAGCACCTTATTCAATGCATCGATCACCTGTTTGTTATCCATTGCCGTAGATCGCCTCCGCGCCTTTGAATCAATCCCTGCTCTCAATCTAGGCGATGGCCGGAAAGTCTGTCAACAAGCTATACTCCAAAATCAATGTTTTCCTTTCTGTTGCGGCGGCTTGCCGCCGCTCTGCCCGTCGCGTGGATCGTCGTGACGCTGGTGTTCGCCCTGATTCACATCGCCCCCGGCGATCCGGTCGAGCAGATGCTCGGGGAAGGCGCTCCCGTGGCGGAAGTCGACCGCCTGCGCCGCGAGCTGGGTTTGGATCGTCCGTTGTGGGAGCAATATCTCGACTACCTGCGCCGCCTCGTTCGAGGCGATCTCGGCGTTTCATTTCGAAACGGCGAGCCGGTCGCGCAATCTATTCTCTCCCGGTATCCGGCGACGATCGAGCTTGCCGTCACGGCGATGGCCGCCTCTGCGCTGTTTGCCGTCCCCGTCGGCATTGTCTGCGCGATCCGGCGAGGCCGCGCGGCGGATCGCATGTTGCGCGGCCTGAGCCTTCTCGGCGTGTCGATGCCGAACTTCGCGTTGGGCCCGCTCCTCATTCTGCTTTTCGCAATCGCCTTAGGGCTGGCGCCCGTATCCGGAAGAGACGGAATCGGCCATCTGGCGCTGCCCGCCCTCACGCTGGGCGCGGGGCTTGCCGCGATGACGACGCGCATGGTGCGCTCCTCCATGCTCGAGGAGATCCATCAGGACTACGTCCGGACGGCGCGTGCGAAGGGCCTTCGCCCGCATGTGGTCCTGTTGAGGCACGCGCTGCGCAACGGCCTGATTCCGGTCCTCACCGTCCTCGGGCTGCAGATGGGGACGCTGCTGGCCGGCGCCGTCATCACCGAAACGATCTTTGCATGGCCGGGCCTGGGAAGGCTCACGGTGCAGGCGATCAACGCGCGCGATTACCCGCTGCTTCAAGGATGCATTCTGACGATATCCGTCAGTTACATCTTCATCAATCTGCTGACCGACATGCTCTATTCGGCGCTCGATCCACGAATCCGCTATGAATGAGTTCTTCCGTCAGAACCGGCTTGCGTCGGCCGCGTTGATCATGGTTGCGGCGCTCGCGGCGGCGGCCGTCTTCGCTCCCTGGCTTGCGCCGTACGATCCGGTGCGCCAGGATCTGCCCGAACGGCTGAAAGGCCCTTCGCGGCAGCATCCGCTTGGAAACGACGAATTGGGGCGTGATATCCTTTCCCGGATCTTAATCGGGGCCCGCGTGAGCATGCAGGTCGGCGCCGCCGTCGTTTTGCTTTCCAGCGTGACGGGCGTTCTCATCGGGGGACTGGCCGGGTATATCGGCGGCAAGCTCGATACGTTGGTTAGCGCCATCGTTGTCAATTCGTTGATGGCGTTTCCGGGGATTCTTCTGGCTATCGCGTTGGCTGCGTTTTTGGGGCCCGGCCTGGATCGCCTGGTGTTCGCGATGGCCAGCATCGGGTGGGTCGGCTACGCGCGGGTGGCGCGAAGCCAGGCTCTGCGGATCCGGACGTTCGAATTCGTCGAGGCCGCGCGCGCCCTGGGCGCGACGGATCGCCGGATCTTCTTCCGGCATGTGCTGCCGGCTGTTGTGCAGCCAGTGCTGGTGCAGGCCAGCATCGGAATGGGGGCCGCCGTACTGTGGGAAGCCTCTTTGAGTTTTCTGGGTTTGGGAATCGCGCCGCCGGCGCCGAGTTGGGGTTCGATGCTCAATGACGGCCGGAACCATTTGTTCGATGCGCCGCATCTGGTCGTGTTTCCCTCGATCGCCCTCGTATTGACAGTGTTTTCTTTTAACTTTCTTGGAGATGCTCTTCGGGACTGGTTGGACCCGAGGTTGGATTCGAACCTGATAGGGAAATAGCCTATTCATTTCATTGCGGAGGATCGCACCGCCATGCCTTTGTTGAGGCGTGCCTTTTTATTGATTTCTACCGTTTGTCTCATTTTGAACGCCGGCATTCCCGTCTTCGCCCAAGCTGAGCACCGGGGCGGCGAAGTCGATCTGGTCATGCCGGACCTCAGCCAGGCCGTCTTTTTCGGCGGCATCGACGGGCCGGCGCTGCTGCGGACCGGACTTGTCGTGACGGGCCTGGGGATGCTGTTCGGGCTTCTCATTTATCAGCGGCTCCGGAACATGCCCGTGCATGTTTCGATGAAGGAGATCTCCGAACTCATCTACGAAACGTGCAAAACCTACCTTCTCACTCAAGGGAGGTTCCTGCTCATCCTCGAGCTGTTCATCGGCGCCGCCATCATTTTCTATTTCGGGTTTTTGCGCGACCTGGGGCTCTATAAGGTTGCCGTCATCATTCTGTTCAGTCTCATCGGCATTGGCGGAAGCTATCTGGTGGCGTGGTTTGGAATCCGCGTGAACACGTTCGCGAATTCGCGGACGGCGTTCGCCAGTCTTCGAGGAAAGCCGTACCCGTGTTTCGACATCCCCCTGCAGGCGGGAATGAGCATCGGCATGCTGCTGATCAGCGTGGAGCTGTTTCTGATGCTGTGCATCCTGTTGTTCCTGCCGGCGGACCTGGCGGGCGCGTGTTTCATCGGCTTTGCGATCGGGGAATCGCTTGGCGCGGCGGCGCTGCGCGTGGCGGGCGGAATCTTCACGAAGATTGCGGACATCGGCGCGGACCTGATGAAGATCGTTTTCAAGATCAAGGAAGACGATGCGCGCAATCCCGGCGTGATCGCCGACTGCACCGGCGACAACGCGGGCGACTCGGTCGGCCCGTCGGCGGACGGCTTCGAAACATACGGCGTAACGGGCGTGGCCCTGATTCTGTTCATCACGCTGGCCGTCACGGACGCGCTGGTTCAGGTGCAGCTTCTGGTGTGGATCTTTACGATGCGCATCATGATGGTGGTGGCTTCCGCGCTGAGCTACTTCATCAACGGCGCCGTCGCCAAAGCGCGTTACGGCGCCGCCGACAGGATGAACTTCGAAGCTCCGCTGACGTCGCTCGTGTGGCTGACTTCCCTGATTTCGATCGCGCTCACGTTTGTGCTTTCGGCCTTCATGATTCCGAACCTGGGCGGCGATGCGTCGCTGTGGTGGAAGCTGTCGATCGTCATCACATGCGGAACGCTGGCCGGAGCGGTCATCCCGGAGCTCGTGAAAGTATTCACTTCCACCGAATCGGGCCACGTGCGCGAAGTGGTCACCTCGTCGCGCGAAGGCGGACCGTCGCTCAATATCTTGTCCGGCTTCATCGCCGGCAATTTCAGCTCATACTGGCTGGGCTTCGCCATCCTGCTGCTCATGACCATCGCATATCACGTCAGCGGGATGGGATTGCAAAATCTGATGGTGGCGCCGGCCGTCTTCGCCTTCGGTCTGGTTGCATTCGGATTTCTGGGGATGGGGCCCGTGACGATCGCGGTGGATTCGTATGGCCCCGTCACGGATAACGCGCAGTCCGTGTTCGAGCTGTCGACGATCGAGCAGATACCGGGCATCAAGGAAGACATCAAAAAAAATTTCGGGTTTGAGCCGAAGTTCGAGAAGGCCAAGGACTATCTGGAAGAAAACGACGGCGCCGGCAACACGTTCAAGGCCACGGCGAAGCCCGTGCTGATCGGCACGGCCGTTGTGGGGGCGACGACGATGATCTTTTCGACGATCGTCGCGCTCACTCAGGGTCTCGAAGAGCAATATCTCCAGTTTCTTTCCCTGCTGCATCCGCCGTTCTTGCTTGGCCTCGTCGCCGGTGGAGCGGTTATTTACTGGTTCACGGGGGCGTCCACGCAGGCGGTGAGTACGGGCGCGTATCGGGCCGTGGAGTTCATCAAGGCGAACATCCGGCTGGAGGGGACGACAAAGGCGTCCGTGAAGGATTCCAAGCGGGTCGTCGAGATCTGCACGCAGTACGCCCAGCGCGGCATGTTCAATATTTTCCTGACGGTATTCTTCTCCACGCTCTCGTTCGCGTTCTTCGAGCCGTACTTCTTTATCGGCTATCTGATTTCGATCGCGCTCTTCGGCCTGTACCAGGCCATCTTCATGGCGAATGCCGGCGGCGCCTGGGACAATGCAAAGAAGATCGTGGAGACGGAGTTGAAGGCCAAGGGCACGGATCTCCACGCCGCCACCGTGGTGGGCGACACCGTCGGCGACCCGTTCAAGGATACGAGCTCGGTGGCGCTCAACCCGATCATCAAATTCACGACGCTCTTCGGGCTGCTCGCGGTCGAGCTCGCCGTCTCGCTGGCGAACCAGCGCGGAACCGGCTTGAACCTAGTTCTGGCCGTGGTCTTCCTGGCCGTTTCAATGTTTTTCGTGCACCGGTCGTTCTACGGAATGCGGATCGAGCGGGGATAGGAGGGGAATTGCGAATTGCGAATTGCGGATTGCGAACTGCGAATTGCTCCGTCAGGGCTTCGTTAACGCGACCTCGACAGTATCTAGGTCTTCCAATCTCAACCAGATTGAGAGGCGGTCGCCCGCTTTCGTAGTTGTTTGAGTAACGATCCACCTATCCCGATCAAGTCTCGACACAAACTCGACGCTTCGCAGGTTTTTGGGAAACTCGAAGGGAGTTTCCTCGCTTAGTTGTTTCAGCAGGACTTTGAGGTCGTCGATGTCGACTACCGCAGAGAAAACTTCATTTGTTCGATCCGGTTCGGTTTCTTGAAAGCGAAAGCCCTTTGGTAGAGGCGTACCCCGTCGCGCGACCCTGCGGGCCAGATTTCGGACATTCCGGTCCTCGGAAAACATCTGCGCCTTGAACCAATCTCGAATACGCGTGTCATCGACCTTGCTGATGTCCTCGAGCTGGCCAATAGAAAGCTTGCGCTGCTGAAGATCCTTTAATAGGCGATTCTTAACCTCATCGCCGACATTCATAAATTCGGAAAGTCTCGCAAACAGCGCATAGTCCGATGGAGCACGGTCATTTCGTCCTTGGTACAAGGCCCACACTTTATCGGCATCGTCGCTTGTCGTGACGGCGATTGCAAGGGCTTGCGTCAATATCTCCACCGACAGCTCGGACTCTTGTTTCTGCAGCCATTCCAAGAGATGCCCGACGAACGGCGAAGCATGCGGCGTCAGAAAATGAAGGTAGATGGTTCGTCTTGTGTTTGGGTTGTCCACGACTCGGGCGCATTCTACCAATACCGGTAGTACTGCGGCAGCAATGTCCTTATCCTCCGTCTCGAATTGGCTATAACCGGACAGGCCTGTCTCTTTCTCTATTTTGTCCAGTACATCTTGCCACTGTCGTTTATGATCGTCGTTCTGGTTCATATCGACCGGATTCAAAAACAACGGGAAATCGACCTCACACGCACAGTAATCTTCCGTTCGGCCGAGGATTCGCGTCTATCTTTACTTCTTTTCGGCGCGAATATCCGTGATGGGCGCCAAGATCAGCCGAGCTGGATAGATGTTCAGGGGCCGTAACCATTAGGTGCAGGGCCCTTGTCGGTCATGACCATCAGAGGATCGGGCGCGTCAAAACGGTACGCGACCGTCGCCATGACCACGGTTCTCGGACCGCCCGCCCTCCGTAAGGCGGCGGCGCGATCCACTGCCGCCGCCATACTGAAATCAAACGTCCACTGCTTTAGTTCTTCGTATTCTGAGGCAAACAATTCGCTCGATCGGCGCGACGCGGATGCGTAACGCAATCCAAGTCGTGGGACATGCGCGTACAAGCTCACGGACTTGACAAACGCTTCGAAGCCAAATCGGAGCGATCGAGCTGGACCGGACATTGGAATGGAATCGCTATTCCTCAGTACTCCTTGGCCAAAACCAGAACACGAAACTCAGCACAAGCGTTCTACCGCGGACTCCACCATGAACAGGATCGATTTCCAAAAGATAGCTGAATCGGTCCAGATTCCGTGTTCGATTGTCTTCCAAAGAAAGGGATAAATCAAAGAAAGTGGCATGAAAATCGCAAACCAATCCCAAAACGTTTCAGGCCGCTTTCGGAAGAGCTTGAGGGCACGACTCATGGCAGCAGCTAGCACATTCTACTGAATGAACCTCGCTTCGTCACTTTCTGAGCCACTTTTCGCGAAATTCCGTTGTATCGTGGTCATATGCACCTATTTGGTCACAAGCTACTGAAACAGCGCTCCCACAGCCGCTCCCTTTAGCGCGCGCTTTAGCAGTCCCTTAACGCGCACAGTAGTCTTCCGTTCGGCCGAGGACTTGCGTCTATCCTTACTTCTTTTCGGCGCGAATATCCGTGATGCGCCAAGATCAGTCGAGCTGGATAGATGTTCAGGCGGCCGTAACCGTTAGACGTCGCTAGCAAGCAGACCAGATAGTTCGGGAACGCGGCTCAGCAGTGACCGTTCCTCCGTCATAGACATCTCGAAGTATCCGTCACGCTCGTGCGATATCGACGCCAGCCAAGTGCTGCCATCGTCGCGCAAAAATCCAAGATCCTCTGGCAAGCGGGGCTGCATCCACTCGTATAGACCACTCGCTAGGGACGCTAGCACGGATGAAAGCTCCGCGGTCATTCGAAATTCGACAAGAGTTGCCGTTGCCCCAAACAACAGCCGCGTCCCGGGCCATTCGCCAACCTCTCTGCGGCCAATCTCGTGTTCCTTGAGACGGCCTAATGCGGCAACGGCAGTCGCATCAAGAGGCACAGTTGGTCGCAATACTGCATACGCGGTGGTCGCATCTTGGCTGGCCAAGTCGAGGATGCGTCTATAGAGATCACCGCGAGGTTCGTTGATGAGCCTGAGTCTTCGTCTTTCCATCTCATTTACTTTATCGGTATGTGATCCACTGGGCCAATATGAATGTGTGGTTTTTGTCCCTGAGGTCGGCCGGGATGGGATTCAGGTCCCCTCACGGGCAGACCTACCTGCCTCGCCAGTTCGGCGAGTGCGGCGGCCTCGTCAGGCGTCAGTCCGCCCTTTCTTTTTGCTTCCTTGGCCAGGTCTACTACGACTTCTTGATCCGGTGTGTGTCGCTTTGCCAGCCACCAATGACGAAAAGCTTCTATGGCGATCGCTACCGTTGCCGCCTTGAGCGCGGCTACGACCGCCTGCGACACTGGTATCCCTGCCACGATAGCTGGTGCGATCGAGCGTGTGCCGCCCTGAGTCGGAGTATTCAAGGTTGCCGTTCCAAACGTCACTCCAGTAGAGATTGATGGCGGCAGATGGGACGGGTTAAAGGGTGGCGTCCCAACAAGTGGTCCAGGAGCAACGGGCGGATGAGGCGCTCCCGGATGAAATGGTGGCGTTCCACGTCTTGGCGCAGGCAACGTGCCGATTCTGGTTTGACCAAAATTGAACAATTGCCTCCCAAGCCATACAATGCCTTTCCAAATGAGATTTAGAAACCGCCCGTCAGGATCATTGAAATTTATCGGATCATTCTGGACGTATACATAGGCATTCCAACTCTGTGGATCGACAAGATCAGCTCCCGCGTGCCTTGGATCCGGACTGAAGAACGCTCCATAGCGACTAGCGTAAAAGCGCGCCATCGCGTAGTCGTTCTCGGTTTCGGGGTCCCGAAGATACGTGGTGAACTTCCAATCGTTGTCGGAGTCCGAATTAACGGACCACAATTCACCGTACGGCAACACGCGGTTGTGTTCGACGATATCGCCGTTTGCTTTGACAAGCAATATGCCGGTTCCGGTCTGTTCGGGAACGTGATACACGACGTCGTCGTCGGCGGAGGCTTGAGTGGCGCCGGTATCGACGGTCGTGAATTCCGATAGAAGGCCGGTCAAGCCATAAATGTAAAAAGTCGTTCCCGACGAGTTGGTCTTCTTCACGCGGCGGCCGGAGGCGTCGTAGACGTATTGCGTATCCTGAACGGCGCTGCCATGCGCTCGCCGAATCCGGTTCTCGGCGTCATAGACAAAGAACCGCCCCGGAGCGTCGGATGTGACGTTGCCGGCGAGATCATATGTGAAAAGGGTGTTCCGGTTGTCGTTGTTATATCCGAACGTCTGGGTTCCGACCCTGGAGGTCGCATCGCCGGCAGGCGCCTGGGACGTCCGGTTTCCCCAGTGATCGAATCCCCAAGTGATGCTCCAACTGGAGGCCGTCACCTGTTTCAGCCGCTGCAGGCTGTCGTAAACGTAATTCACCGAATGTTCGGAATGCAGATTATCGGTGCGGCTGCGGATCTTGCCATTGTTGTTATTGGCCGGTCCGTAGCCGTAGTCGATGTCCACCAGCGGCGTGCTGTTGTGGGTGACGTCGATCCCGGTCAGTTGGAAGCGGTTGTTGAACGCGTTCGTGTACGTCACGACGGCCTGGCTGCCGAGCTTGCGGCTCTTGAGCTGGCCGGCCGCGTTATACAACATCTGGTCCACCAGGTATGAGCTTGTGAAGCCGTGGTAAATCCCCGCGACTTCGTCACTGATGAGGTTGGCGCCCGTCCGGCGCGGATACCAGATCTCCCGGCCGCTCGGATATCGCACACGCACGAGCGGGCCGTCGACGTTGTACTCGTATTCCGTCGTAAACGGGCTCGATACTCCATTGAACGTGCGGACCTCCGAGGTCACCTGGCCGGCGGCGTTGTAGGTGAACGTCGTGGCGCCGGCGCCGTCGGTCACGGTGGTCAGAAATCCCGTGAAGGAATTCTGATCGTAGGCATATCCGACATCCGGCGTCTCGTCCGAGTAATTGATCGCGGTCAGGCGGTCGATGGCGTCGTAGGTATAGGAAGCGGATATCCCTCGGGCATCCTGCCGCTGCGTCACGCGGCCGTCATTGTCCACCTGATACGTCGTCGTTCCCGATTCCGGGTGCGTTTCACTGAACTTGCGGCCGAGCCAATCGTGGGTGAAGGTCCGGACCTGTCCTGCGATGTCCACGCGCGCCAAAGAACCGAATACGTAATAAGAATAGTTCGTGGTGAGCGGCGTCTCCAGCGTCGGATACGGCTCCTCCACTTTAACCAACTGCCCGAGCACGTTGTAGGTCAACCGCCGCTGGTTGCCGGCCTCGTCGGTATGAGTGACGCGGTTGCCGGCGTAGGACGACTGCAGCGTGGAGCCATCCGGATTCGTAACGACTTTCGGGCGGTCGAATGCGTCATAGGACGTTACGGTCGTCCAGACTCGCGTCTCGCCGTCGCGGTAGGGCAGCGAGGTGCGCGCGACGCGGCCGTTGAGGTCGTATTCCGTATCGACCAGAATGTCTCCGGACGGATCCCGTCGCCGGACGCGCGTCGGCTTGTAGAACTTGTCAAACGATGTATCGATCCGGCGGATGTTTCCGCCGTAAATTTCGGCGAACTCGGCCGCGCTGGGCGCCGCGTCGTCATACTCGTAGGTCGTCGTCAATCCGTTCGGACGGGCAATCGTCATGGGACGGCCCATGCCGTCATACATGCGCTGCGTGACAAGACCTCGCGCGTCGATGGTCTTTGTCACCAGCCCGGTCCGGTAGTCATATTCCGTAAGGGCGACATGACCGACGGCGTTGGTCACTTGCGTCGGGTACGCAAAGGTATTCCGGTTCTGCTGGTCGCTGAAGTTGTCGGCGTAACTGATCTGGGTCGTGTGGGAAAGCGGGTCCGTATGCTCGCGGACGTTTCCCAAGTCGTCATACTTAAAGGTCTCCGTCACGTACTGGCCCGGCGCCGTGAATTTCTTGACGGTCGTCAGATTCAGCCGGCTGCTGTGCGGCGCCGCATTCTTACCTGGAACCTCCGGCGGCGTAGAGAACAGGGCGAACTGATCGTATTCGAATTCGGTCCGCCCCTGCAGCTCAAACGCCTGGTTAACCGGATTGACGCCCCAGACTTCGATGGCCGCCGGCTTCCGGAAAACGCCGTCCACCGTCGTATACCAGAATTTCTGGCGAGAGATCGGGTTGACGCCGCCGGTCCAATCGCTTTGATCGATCTGGGTCACGCTGATGGGCCATGTGAAGTCGTACTGCCAGGACGTGGTGTGCTCGACGCCGCCGCTCGCATAAACAGTCGTGGTCCATTCGCTCGGCAGTGGATTCACCACGCGGTCCGGCAGGTCTTGGAAGAACCACATTTGCTCCCGCCGCTGTTCGATGTTCCACGACGAGTCATACCACTCCTTCCACCTCTCCAGGCCTTTGTAGAAGCCGTGCCGCGTGTATTCCTGCATCGGTCGCTTAAAGTCGACCACCCGCCATTCCGCGCTCGCGTCGGTGCGTTCCCACACTCCGGCCTCTTGTTCGGTCACGCCGTCCGTGCTGATGTAACGGACGACCACCCGGTCGTTGTTGGGATCGAACTGGCTTCCCCAGTCGTACTGATACCGGATCCATCCGCCGGTCGGAAGGGTCACCTTCGTCAGGAACCCTTGGATATGCCCGTATTCAAACGTATAGCTGCGGCCGTTGGGCAAGTCGATGGAAAGGAGCCGGTCGTCGAGCGTGTATTGCCAGGCTTGATTGATGGGGTTGTAGACCGCATAGTCGTCGACGTAATTCAGTTGGTAAACCTGCGGGTTGCCATTGGAATCGGTGATTGTGTACCGCTTGTAGTACTGGAGCGGCGGATCCAATTTGTTCGTCTCGAAGGCAACGGTCCGCCCCAGTGTATCGACGCCCGTTGGGCCCGTAAAGGTATCACCCGTAATCTGATTACCATTGGCGGTTCGGAACGCCCACGAACTGTAGACGACGCTCCCGTCGCTCAGATGAACTTGCGCATTGCCTTCCCCGTCAACATAGACATACGAGCCCCCATCGTCTGCCGAATACATGTAAGCGTTGAGCGTCGGGTCCTGGACGCAATCACCGCCCACGTCGCCTCCGTCATACCATTTTTTGGTTCCTATGCCGTCCATCCAGAAAGCCGTGAGCCGAAACATTCCGAAGTTCGGACTCGATTCGTCACAGCCCCAAATCAGTTGCGCGCTGGCCCCTACGTTTGACCCGCGGGGATGGTAGATGCGCCATCCACCAGTGTAGATTCCAAATCCATAACTACCCGGATAGAAGTTCTGCCACTTCTGTGAGTTGTAAATGAGGCGCAGTCCTGTCGGGATTTCGCGTCCGGGCAGCTCGAAGAGCGTGATATCCAGCATCAGGTTGCCGTTGTAGATGCTGACGCTGTCGATGTCGCCGTCGAAATACGAGCCGTAAGGCTGCCGCCCCGTCTGAGCCCCGGCCGAAACGTCGAAGGGCTGCGCGTGGAGCACGGCATTGAATCCAAGAGACAACAAGATAACGAAACCGATGCGTTTCATCGCGGCCTCCTTGGCATCTCAAACAGCGACGCGGGCGTTGGGACTTCAAAGGCGTAGGAATCGACGGCGATCGTCTCCACGCTCATCCCGTTGATGAACCGTTCGATGCGGTAGGGCAGCAGGACGCCGGCCGTGTTGCGATAATCGGAGAACGCCAACGACATCGTGTAGTTGAACGGCGGATTGTTTTCGTAAAAGCTCCGAGAAACGCCGGCCAGCAGGCCTGACGGATGAACGTAAATATCGACCGCGTCATTCACGACGATGCGCGAATAGTGCTTCTCACTGCGATTGCCGCGGACATGTATCTTCACTAGCGCCTGGTC
>Ga0209172_10005667_pt1 | contig 14825 bp, 15 predicted proteins | sample LarsenN4metaG_FD_184113 | JGI IMG/M metagenome (GOLD analysis project Ga0209172, IMG submission 184113) | Hot spring sediment bacterial and archeal communities from British Columbia, Canada, to study Microbial Dark Matter (Phase II) - Larsen... ... | reverse complement strand
AAAGTGCCGCAAAAATCCCCAGGATCTTCTCTCTCCCCGCCCCTTGAGGGGCGGGGCTGGGGGTGGGGTGGATGACCACGGTTAAGTGCAGAGCTACCTCTCAGGGTTCCTGCGGCGAATTATAGTGTTATAACACCGAGTTCGGAAAATCGAGGCGTTGTTTTATCACCAGCCTGGAATGTGGGATCGTAGCGATCAATCCTCCACGATCCTGGAGATTTCCCCCAGAGCTTGATAGGCCTGACGTACATGCACTCGATCGTGGGCCCCTATGATCTGGACCAGCTCGCTCAGTCGCGTAGGTCCCAGAATGGCGTGTCTGGCCGGACGGTCCCAGTCGGACTGGCTGAGACCCTCGAGGAGGCTGACCAGCTCCATCCTGAACCTGGTGAAATCGGTCAATGCGCTTTTCCCGTCCTGACAGTAGTAGAGGCGTGCTTCGGCCCACTGGTCAGTATCGATGCCGGGCAGGAACGGGTTTATCTCTGCCAGCACTTTCTTCAAGCGCGGCAGGTTCACCTCGGCATCCACGTCGCGCAGATGACAGATGATCTCGGTCACGCTCCATTCGCCCGGCAGCGGCTCCTGTATCCATGCCGCAGGAGGCAGGTCAGACGTGAAAGACGCCATCACTGCTGGCGTGGAACGGGCAATTTCAATCAGCGAGTCAGCCTGCTCAGCTTTGACGAGCAGGTCTTCTTCAGGCGTCGAATCGATCCAGGCGAACAAGTCTGTGAGACGACCCGATCCATGCACTCTGGAGAAACCATTTTCCGCCACCGGCGCGTGGTTGGATACCTGGAAGGTGGCTATTCCGAGCTTTTGAGCAGCCTTGACATCATTGTTCGGATCGTCGCCAACCATGAGAAACTGCCCGTCTGGCCATCCCAACCGTCCCAGGAGCTCTGCAAAGAAAGCAGCATTTGGCTTTGCAAAGTGAAAATGCTCGTAGGAAGGAATCAGCTGAAAAGGGTATTTCTCTACAGGCAGCCCCGCCCAATCCAATCTTTGTAGCACGGCAGTGCGGGGAAAGAGGGCGTTGGTGGCGAGCGCCAGGTTGTACCCCCGCTGGAGAGCTTCTTCGACGAGTTGCACGGCTTCCGGCCAGAAAGTCGTCAGCAATTGCAACTTTGGGAACTCCTCGCGGTAGAAAGAGGCGATCGCTCCTTCCAATACCTCCGGGGAAAGACCAAGCCTGGGATAGAAGACGGCCTCGAAGACCTGCTGGAGGGTGCGATCCGGGGATTTGTTCAGCAACATGGCCTGGGTTGCGTCCAACAGGGCCGGGATGAGCGTCTCCGGGGGGACGTAGGGTTTGAGGGATTCTCCTAGTGCCTGGAGATAGGCGGGTATAAACACCCCCATGTCGTTGCCGAGGAGGGTGTCGTCAAGGTCAAGCAGCAGAGTCAGGGTCACCGGTTTCTCCAGAAAAAACGGCGGGCAAAGGATGGCATTCCCCGCACCCGATCTGCGGTTCAGCGACATCCCGGGTGGTCTTGGTGCAGTAAGCCTGGACCTTCACCTGGCGTTTGATGTACGGAAAGGGTCTTTCGATCTGCCCTTCGAGCACCAGATGCGGGCAGGCATTGGCCAAAAGGATGTCTGGAACCGGGCAGGAAAAACACAGGTCGGGCGTCCAGCGCTGCGCAGGCCCAGATCGCTCCAGCAGCCGGCACTCCTCATGCTCCCGGCCGCGAAAGTAATCTCCGAAGAAATAGCGGCATTCTTTGCCGGCGGGGGTACGCATCAGCGAGACTAGACGCGCGTGATGTACTGGCCGGTACGCGTGTCCACGCGAATAATGTCCCCTTCTTCGACAAAATCGGGCACCTGGACTTCGAGTCCGGTCTCGGTTTTGACTTTCTTCGTGACAGCGGTGGCGGTGTTACCACGAACTGCCACTCCCGCCTCAACGACACCCAGATCGACGGTGATCGGAAGATCGATGTCGAGCGGTTCGTTTTGGTAGTAAGTGAGTTTTACTTCCAACCCTTCCTTCAGATATTCCGCTGAATCTCCAATCACCTCGGCAGAGATGGCCGGTTGTTCATACGTGTCCAGGTCCATGAAGTGGTATAGATCGCCGTCCTTGTAAAGGTACTGGACGTTGTGATATTCCAGCCTGGCTTCCTGCACACGATCGCCCGAGTTGAAGGTTTTTTCCAGAATGGTGCCGGTGCGCAGGTTGCGCGCTTTCACCCGGATCGTCGCCTTACCCCGGCCGGGTTTGTGGTGTTCGTAATCCAGAACTTTGAAGAGTTCGTTATCCAGTTCGAAGGTTACCCCTTTGCGCAGTTCGTTTACATCAATCATACTTCTTGGCCTCGTTATCCAGTTGGGTGGTACGCGGCTGGATTATAGCCCAGCGTGAGAGGCAAGGCAAGGGGTAGGGTCTGGCAGGTGGAATGACCAGCTCGGTGGGTGCTCCCTGGAAAAAGCTCTTTCAACGGTGGCAAAGTGTGCTTTAATTACATCGTCGCCTGTTGAGCCAGGGTAATGCGGCCAGCTGAGAAGGTTCGCACCTGGAACACATGACCCGAGATAAACTAGAGGACTCTGATGATATCCACGGTGGAATAAATGGTGCGTTTTATCAGAACCGCGCTGCTGTGCCTTGTTCTAGCTGGCTTTTCGTTCTATCCGGCAGACTGGACCGCCGCCCAGGAGGAGGAACCAGCAGGTCCGGTGTATGTGGTCCAGGAAGGAGACACTCTATGGGGGATCGCACAGCGCTTTGGAGTCTCATGGCAAGATCTGGCCCACGAGAACGATATTTCTGATCCGGGTCAGCTCGTCGCCGGGGTGGAGCTGGTTATCCCTGGCTTGGAGGGAGTGAGAGGCGTACTGACGACGATCAGCATCCCCTTTGGCGAGAATTATCGCAGCATTACTCGGCGACACAGAGTGCCACCGGAAACTTTGATCCGGCTGAACCATATCACCAGCCCAGGGGAATTGTACATCGGCGGCAACATTATCGTCCCCCAAGACAACCTGGAGGACGCATCGGGCGACAGGATTGCTCTCAATGAGGGAGAATCTTTGCTCGAGACGGCTGTTGGGCGTGGTGAAAATCCATGGGCGCTGGCACAAAGAAATGGTCTGGATGGGACATGGGAGGCGATCCCAGGGGACATATACTTTACACCTGGTGCAGGTACCGGTGACGGCCCTGGAGCACTGCCTGACCCAATCCTGGCAGCGGAACTGGAACCAGCGATCCTGACCCAGGGGGATACGGCTGTCGTTCGCCTGGAGACGGAAACCCCGCTGAACGTTCAAGGCTCCTTGCTCGATTATGATTTGCATTTCTTCAAGACCGAGGCGGGGGATTACGTGGCCCTGCAAGGTATCCATGCGATGGAAACGCCCGGAGTCTACACAGTGCGGATCGAGGGAGAGCTCGAGAACGGCGCTCGGTTCGGTTTCTCGCAACGGGTGCTGGTAAACGCCGGCGATTTTGGTTTCTACAGCCTGACGGTGCCCCCGGAAACGATCGATCCGGCAAATACGAAGCCTGAAGATGAGATCTGGAACGCCATCCCGCGCGAGTTTACCGGTGAAAAGCTCTGGAAGGGCAAGTTCCTGCGGCCTGTTGCTCCTTCAGATTGCGGGTTCACAGATTTCTTCGGCAACAGGCGCTCATATAATGGTAGTCCTTACAATTATTTTCACACGGGCCTGGATTTCTGCTTCAACTACAACCTGGATGTGAACGAGATCTATGCACCGGCGGATGGAGTCGTCGTCTTTACCGATGAGTTGATCGTGAGAGGGAAGGCGACGATGATCGATCACGGGTGGGGAATCTATACCGCTTACATGCATCAGGAAGAGATCCTGGTCGAAAAGGGCGAGAAAGTAGTGGCTGGTCAGGTGATCGGAATCGTCGGGGGGACCGGTCGTGTGAACGGTCCTCACCTGCACCTGGAAGTCTGGGTGGGGGGAGTCCAGGTGAATCCCATGGATTGGCTCGAGAAGGAATTCCCCTAGGAGCAGCTGAGCGACTCAGGACTCCGGCCCGGGATCTTCGTCCGAGGCCTCCAGCCCGGTCGAGGCATATTTTCCAGCGTTATAATCGGACAGGATCGCCAGCGCCGATCCCAGATCTCGAGATGGGACCAGTACCTGAATTTTGCCAAGCATGCCGACATTAAGACCATACGCTCGCCCCGCGCCTTCCTGGCTGAGGAATACTTCAACGCCGCCTGCTTCGAGCAGGCCGCGGAGCAGCTCGGCTTCCAGCTCTCCAAAAACCTCAGCGACGACTTCCCATCTATCACCGGACATATCCTGACTCCTCGGTTTGGTCAAATCAGCACGGCAGTTTTTACGCTCTGGGTGGACCTGTGCAGCGTGAATGCTTCGCCTATTCATAGAGTATAATATCAAATTGATAAACTGGTAATTCTCACACATTGAGTCATTGCCAATCACTTGTTCGAGGCAATCTATGGTCATGGCGACGTTTTCCCTCCGGGAGGACTATTGGGAAACTTTTCAAATCCAGGCTGAGGATATTGAGTTTCTCTACAATTATTTACTTGAAGTAGAAACCCCCCTGACTCCTGGCGAGCTGGTTGAAGTACTGGTAGAGGAGCGGATTCGGCGGGAAATCGATAAAGTCGAAAAACAGCGCGCCTCCGCAGGAGAGATGTATTTCCCAAAGGACAGTTTCTCTCTCAACCAGAAGCTGGTCTTTCCAGCTCTTGGCTGGCAGCGGGGTGAAGTGATCGATATCCGGCCAGGACGCAATCCGGATGTTCCCGATTTTCAAGTCATTAAAGTGCGTTTCGAAAGTGGGGAAGAAAAAGAATTCGCCAGCCAGGTTGAGAATCACAAGTTGAACGAACCCCCTCAGCTGACCCAGGCCGGGGAATCGCTGGATGCCCGGTCTGTGCTGCAGGCTTATCGGGAGGAGCTGATCACGCGGGTCGAACAAGGCCTGGTTGCCAACGACGATTTCGTTCGCATTGCCGGTCGGTGGTTCCCGAGGGCTCTGCTGGTTGATGTCAACGTCGGACACCTGAACCTGGCCGAAGCAGTCCTCGACATGGCTGGCGGTGGACCGCTGCCAACCAGCAAATTGCTCGAGCAGGTCGAACTGCCGACGAACGTCAATCCGAAGCTGGTGGAATTTTCGTTAGATCTGGCGTTGGAAGAGGACCCCCGCTTCGATGAAGTTGGCCCAGCAGGGCAGGTCGTATGGTTCTTGAAGCGGCTCGAGCCTGATGAGGTGCGGGAAACTCCACAATTGTTGCGCTACCATGAGATCGAGCACGACCGCTCCTTGCTCAGCGACGAGATGCTGATGCTCGAGCGGGAACTGGAGGACGAACTCTCGCCGTTGGAAGGGAAGGTCCTGCTTGAAGATGAAGCAGTGGTCCGGTTGATCTATCCCCACTGGCGGGTTGGGTCGCTGCCGCTCTCCTCCCGGATCCGCCACTTGTTCCCGACTGCGTATGAAGCGCCGCGCATTCGCTTTATCCTGGTCGACGAACACAGCGGTGAGAGGTTTGCTGGCTGGGTGGTCCGAGAGAAGCGATACGTGATCGGCTTGAAAAAATGGTATCAGAAACATGGGCTGATGCCGGGAAGCCTGGTGCGGGTGAAGCGTGGGAAAAGACCGGGAGAAGTGTTCATCGCGGCGGACTCGCGCCGCTCCAGCCGGGAGTGGATCCGCACGGTGCTGGTGGGGTCGGATGGCGGGATCGTATTTGCGATGCTCAAGCAGATCGTCTCTGTGGCGTATGACGAACGAATGGCGATCGCCGTCCCGGATGTGGAGGCGCTGGATGAAGTCTGGAATCGGATGCAGAAGGAGCGCCCACCCTTCGAGAAGGTGGTCGTTGACATGGTGCGCGAGCTGACCAAATTAAACCCGCAGGGACATGTGCACGCCAGCGAGCTTTACGCCGCGGTGAACATCGTCCGGCGCTGCCCCCCTGCCCCTCTGTTCGCACTGCTGGCTTCTCGGATCTGGTTCGTCCACGTCGGAGATCTCCATTTTCGGTTCGATGATTCAGAACGCTCATTCCGATGAAGGGTGCAAGTTTTTGTCTGTCAACTGGTCAGCTGATACAATATAGCTGACCTGGAGGTCAGATTTGGCTGAACTGAAGCGATTCAGTCTCGTTAAACCCACCTTAAACACGCGGTTTCACATCGATTTCGACTGGTGGAAACAGAATGATCGTGACTGGCGGATCGAACTGTTTGGCTTTCTCTGCCCTGAGCACCAGGAAGCTTATCGCGACTTGCGAAGCGAGGAAATGGTTGACTGGATCGATCCAGAGACTGCGGAAGTGCAACAGGTGGATGGCTTGCAGCATGTCTTGATCACCCACTGTGCCAGGCAGCCGGGGTTCATCCACGACAGGACAGCTCTGGTCGATGGAGTTTTCCGGCTCTTGCTCTCGAAAGGAAACACTCCTATGTCTCCTGTCGAGCTGGCGGACGAGCTGGGCCGCTCGCCGACCGTGATCTTGCAAACGCTGGCCGGTAACCGGGTCTATAAGGGGCTTCGCCCATGCCCGGAATGTTGATTGAGATTGGTCACGCCCCCGTAGCTCAACGGACAGAGCAGAGGTCTTCTAAACCTAAGGTTGTGGGTTCGAGTCCCGCCGGGGGCGCCTGGGCGGCGGTATGTTCGATGAATATGTTCGTTGTTGGGTTCGAGTAAAAGGAGCTTATTGGCATTATGGAAAGGAAAGGGTCGTTTAAATTTCAAGGTCGGGACGTGACCATTGTGGGTCGAGATTTGGTCGCCGGGGATAAAGCCCCGGAATTCGAAGGACTGGCCCCGGATTGGTCTGCCGTTAAGGTTATGGAAAGCACGCAGGCGAAGGTTCGCATCATCGGCTCGCTGCCATCCTTGAGCACAAAAGAGCCGCGCCTCCTGCGCCGGTCGATTTCCGTGGTGGACCGGGGTGGCGTGATCACCTATGCAGCATACATGTCGGCGTTGGGTGAGGAGCCGGATTATTCCGCGGTCCTCGAAGCAGCCCGCTTGGCTCTTCGGTTAAGTGAAAGGGAGGTTCGCCAATGATTGAGGTTGAGTTGCGCTCTGTCCCATTACGGCCTGGCTGGTACATATCCGAGGAGGTTCAATCGTTTTCCATCGGAACGAACCGGACACGTAACGGTATCAGGCAGCACATCTGGCGTCCCCCCACGGATGTTTACGAGACCGAGCTGACGTTCGTGGTACGGGTCGAGATAGCAGGGATGCAGGAAAATGGCTTTTCGATCTCTCTTGCGAACCGCCTGCTCTCGATCCGTGGAATCCGCCAGGAGATGCCCGAGCGACGCGCCTATCACCAAATGGAGATCTTTTTTGGTGAGTTCGCCTCGGAGATTGAACTTCCTGGACCTGTCGTTGCGGAAGAAGTGACGGCAGAATATTTGGACGGCTTTTTGAGATTGGAATTCCCCAAAGAACAGCCGAGAAGGATCGAAGTCAAGGACAAATGAGCTTTACATGCCTGCATCACGCTGGAATCAAAGCCTCTACGAATTAATGAATTGGTTTGCTGAAATGGCCGATCTGGAGGCGGAGTTTTTATTCAAGCCAATCACGCCGCGCGTTCTGGAGAAGGACGATCAAGAAGAGAAGCAAGCAACGGTTGGCAGCGGAGAACCAGCCGAACAGATCCCAACCGTCCTCCCGATCCTGCCGTTGCGCGGCGTGGTTGTTTATCCACAGACCGCGGTGCCGCTAACCATCGGGCAGCCACGATCGATCCGCCTGGTCGATGACGTTATGGCCGGGGAGGGTCGGATGATCGGTCTCGTCACTTCCAGGGACCCGGAGCTGGAAGTACCGGGACCTGAACACCTGTACTCAATTGGGACCGTCGCCGTCGTCCACCGTCTGTTCCGCGCGCCGGATGGAACGATCCGCCTGCTCGTGCAGGGCCTCGCCCGCTTCCGTCTGGGCGAGTTCATCCAGCAGGATCCGTATCTAAAAGCCCAGATTGAACTGCTCCCCGAGATCGTCGCAGACGATTTGCAGGTTGAAGCCCTGGCGCGCAATGCCAGGGACCAATTCGAACGCATCGCCGAGATGATCCCCTCCATCCCGCGAGAGCTGGTCGCTTCCGTGACTTCGCTCGAAGATCCTCTCCAGACCGTCTATACGATCGCAAATTTCCAACGGATGGACTTGAAAGACGCCCAGGATTTACTGGAGCTGGACCCTGTTCTCGAAAAACTCCGGAAACTGGTCACGATCCTGACGCGGGAAGTAGAGATGTTGGAGATCGGCCAAAAGGTCCAGAACGAAGCGCGTTCCGAGATCGACAAAGTCCAGCGAGAGTACTTTTTAAGGGAGCAGTTAAAAGCCATCCAACGCGAACTAGGGGAGGGGGACGAGCAGATGGCGGAGGTGGAGGAGTTTCGGAAGAAAATCGAGGCTGCTGGGATGCCAGAGGAAGCCGAAAAAATGGCGCGCCGGGAGCTCGAAAGGCTGTCCCGGCTCCCGACAGCCGCCGCGGAATACAGCGTGATCCGCACTTACCTCGACTGGCTCGTTTCACTGCCGTGGTCGAAAACCACACAGGATGACCTGGATATCAGCCGCGCTCGTCAGGTGCTCGACCAGGACCACTACGGCCTGGAAGACGTCAAAGAGCGCATCCTCGAGTTCCTTGCCGTGCGCAAGCTGCGCCAGGAGCGCCGGGAAGAGCTGGAAACCATCGAAAACGAAGACGTCATCCGGCGGGTGAGAGAGGGCGTCATCCTGTGTTTCGTGGGCCCACCCGGCGTGGGGAAGACTTCTCTTGGGCGATCGATCGCCCGCGCCCTGGGGCGCAAGTTCATCCGCATATCCCTGGGAGGCGTCCGCGATGAAGCGGAGATCCGTGGGCACAGACGGACATATATCGGAGCTATGCCGGGACGGATCTTGCAGGCGATCCGGCGCGTCGAATCCCGCAACCCGGTCTTTATGCTGGATGAAGTCGATAAGCTGACCTTCGACTTCCACGGGGACCCGGCTTCCGCTTTACTGGAAGTGCTGGACCCAGAGCAAAACGTCGAGTTCCGCGACCATTATCTCGAAGTCGGATTCGACCTCTCACAGGTCATGTTCATCACCACGGCTAACATGCTCGATCCGATCCCCGCGCCCTTGAGAGACAGAATGGAAATCATCCTCCTGTCAGGCTACACGGAGAACGAGAAGATCCAGATCGCCAGGGGATACCTGATCCCACGCCAGCTGCGGGAGAATGGCTTACGCTCCGAAGAGGTTGTGTTTACCGACGAAGCTTTGAAGACAATCATCCGCGCGTACACCCGCGAAGCAGGTGTGCGAAATCTCGAACGTGAGATCGGGAGCATCAACCGCAAAGTAGTCACACGGATCGCGGAGGGGAATACCGAATCGATTAAGATCACCCCGGAGATCGTCAGGGAATTCCTGGGCCGGCCCAGGTTTTTCGGCAACGAAGAAATAGCCGAACGGACCTCGATGCCGGGTGTGGCAACCGGATTGGCGTACACGCCGACGGGGGGTGATATCCTCTTTATCGAGGCCACGCGCATGCCGGGGAGCAAAGGGTTTCAGCTGACAGGATCCCTGGGCGACGTGATGCAGGAGTCGGCTCGGGCAGCGCTCTCCTATGTTCGCTCGCGAGCGCAGGAATTAAACCTCGACCCAGATTTCTTCGAGAAGACAGACATCCATCTGCACATCCCCACCGGTTCCCAACCGAAGGATGGACCTTCAGCAGGTGTAACCATGGCAACCGCCCTGGTTTCCTTGATATCCGGCAGACCGGTGCTCGCGGATGTGGGCATGACGGGCGAAATTACGCTGCGCGGCCAGGTCCTCCCCGTGGGCGGGATCAAAGAGAAAGTCCTGGCTGCCCATCGTGGTGGACTGAAAACGGTAATCCTTCCAAAGAGGAACGAAGCAGACCTGGAGGACCTCCCCGAAGAAGTCCGGAAAGAGCTGAATTTTATCTTCGTCGAGACAATCGACCAGGTGATCGCTCATGCTCTCGAGCCAGCACGGAAGGACGGTCGGAAGAAGAAACAAAAAACGAAACTTTCACCGGACGGCAGGAAAAATGCCAAAAGTAATGCTGATCGAAGATGACGCTAACATGTTCTCGTTGCTGAACATGCTTCTGGAATTCGAAGGATACGAGGTCGTACAATGGGAGGGGGGCGAGAAGGTTGAAGATGTGGTTGGCGTACTCAGCCAGGAGAAGCCAGACCTGGTCTTGTTGGATGTCCACCTACGTCACCTGAACGGTTTCGATGTCTTGAATTCAATCCGGAAAGAACCCGGCTTGAGGGACATGCGGGTATTGATGGCTTCGGGAATGGACATGACCTACCGGAGCAGGCAGGAGGGGGCGAATGGTTTTATCCTCAAACCGTTCATGCCGGATGAGCTGATCCAGAAAATTCAACAGACACTCGGATAGGGGACAGCTTGGCTAAAAAGAGAAATCCTGGGCCTTTACAGTGGCGGACGATTGACCTGCATATCCACACTCCGGCATCGATCGACTACCAGCAGCCGGAGGTCACCGTGCTGGATATCTTGCGGCAGGCGGAACACCGCGGCCTGGAGATCCTGGCGATCACCGATCACAATACTGTGGCAGGCTACCGCAAGATGCAGGAAGAGATCGACCGGCTCCGATTCCTGGAACGATCGAATCGGCTGCTCCCCGATGAGCAGGCGACTTTGCGGGAATACGAACGGTTGTTGAGCAAAATCCATGTCCTTCCTGGATTTGAATTCACCGCCACTTTCGGTTTTCACATCCTGGGTATTTTCCCTCCCGATAAGCCGGTGCGGGAGATCGAACACCTGCTACTCAACCTGAATATCTCCTCGGACCAGCTCGACCGGGGCTCGGATGCAGTGGGGGCGACTAGCGATGTACTCAACGCCTACCGCGCCATCGCGGGCGGCGGCGGCTTGGCGATTGCCGCCCACGCCAATTCGAGCAACGGCGTAGCCATGCGCGGCTTTGCCTTTGGAGGGCAAACGCGCATCGCGTATACCCAGGACCAGAATCTGCACGCCCTGGAAGTGACGGACCTGGAAAAAAAGGGTAGGCACACCACGGCAGCTTTCTTCAACGGCACCAAACCGGAATACCCGCGGCGCATGCACTGCATCCAGGGTTCCGACGCCCACCGCCTGACAGCTGATCCGCACCGCAAGAGCAGCCTGGGTGTCGGTGACCGGGCGACAGACGTTTTGATCCCGGAGGTGAGCTTTGAAGCGCTTCTGGAGCTCTTCTTGAGCAACGACTTCGCCCGAACACGTCCACACCGGGTTAAAGCAGAACCGGTGTACGATTTCATCCGCGCTGCCCAGGAGGAAGGCCCCACGATCGTGCAGGATTTTTACGAAAGCCTTTCGGTGCGCGGCGGGCGCCTGTACGCGATCATCGCAGACGTGTGCGCCTTCGCCAATACGAACGGCGGGACGCTGTTCCTGGGGCTCAGCTCGGATGTACGCAAACCGATCCCCGGAATTCCTAACCCGGAACAGGCAGTGATCCTGATCGAGAAGGAGATCGCCAACCGCATCAGCCCACCGATCCCCTGCACGATCGACATCCATGAAACGGGAGGGAGGAAGATATTGAGAGTCCTCGTCCCGCGTGGAGAGGACCCACCCTACGTCGTAGATGATTATAAGATTTATGTCCGGGATGAGACGGAGACCGGCCTGGCGGTGCGAGATGAGATCGTGAGTCTGGTCCTGCGCGGCCAGAGCGAACGGGTGAAGCAGGCGGTACCAGCGGAACAGCCGGCAGCAGAAGCTGCCGAGCCGGCTATCGAAGCCCCTCCCCCTGTGATGAGCGACAGCGCGCCGCGGACCGGCGTCGAAGTCGTATCCATGGAGGAGCGCGAGGGGACGCAGTTCTACACGGTGCGTGATCTGAGGAATGGAAACGTGGTGAACAACGTCACCCTCAAGTCGGCGCGCCGTTTATGGCACTACGCGATCAACCAGCACGCGCGGATCGCGGCGGACCTCTCCAAAGCAGGTGTCCGATGGGAAGGGAACTTCGGGCTGCTCAACCGCGAGAAGCATGGAAAGCGTGAGCGGTACGACCTGGTTCAGCGTACGCCGGAAGGGATCCGCTATTACTTTGGCGTGACCGAGGATGGCATCCACGGGCCGTGGAAGCGCCTGGTGGGTCACGAAGAAGAATGAGGACACCGGTCACCATTCGAACATTCGTTTATCCGCAGGATTATCCCGCCGTCCGAGAGTTGTGGGAAAACGCCGAGCCGGGGATTCGCCTGGGGCGCTCTGATAACCCGGAAGAGATCAATAAAAAACTGCAGCGTGACCCTGACCTGTTCCTGGTGGCCGAATCCGGACGGCAGCTGATTGGGGCGGTGATGGGGGGCTTCGATGGAAGGAGAGGGCTGGTATACCACCTGGCGGTCGCGAGCGGATACCGCAATCAAGGGATCGGGAGAGCGCTCATGGAAGCTCTGGAGACCAGGCTTCGGGGTAAAGGATGTCTCAAGGCGTACCTCCTGGTGACGCAGGATAACGACGCCGTGAATTTTTACGCGGCGTTGGGCTGGCAGCCGATGGACCTGTACATCTTTGGAAAGGAATTGTCCTGAGCGGGAGATGGTGATGCAGATCCGGGTCGGCATCCTCACAGTATCTGATCGCTCGGCGCGGGGAGAACGCCCGGATCTTTCCGGACCTGCGCTGGTCGCGGCGGTCCGCTCCGAAGGGTGGGAGGTCGTGGGTCAGGACATCGTGCCGGACGAGCGGGAGGCGTTAATTGAGCGGTTGACCACCTGGGCCGATTCCGGCGAGATGGACGTGATCCTCACCACCGGGGGGACGGGGTTCAGCCCGCGGGACATCACCCCCGAAGCCACCAGCGCAGTCGTCGAGCGGTTCGCCCCCGGCCTGGCGGAGGCGATGCGGGCCGCGGGGTTGAGGGTCACCCCCCACGCGATGCTCTCGCGAGCGACGGCAGGTATTCGCGGCAGGACGGTCATCCTCAACCTGCCCGGCAGTCCAAAAGGGGCGCTTGAAAACTTTCGGGTGGTCCTGCCGGTCTTACCCCACGCGGTGGAATTGCTAAGCGGAGATCCGAGGGCAGAGACGGGTCATCAGCTCAAAGATTGATTCAGATAATATCGTGTTGCCAGTGAAATCGCTGGATATACTCATAGACTTCCGAAGTCTATGGTGAGGCTACCCCTCCTGGAGAACATGCCTGGCGATCACCATCCTCTGCACCTCGCTGGTGCCCTCGCCGATCGTCATTAACCTGGCGTCGCGGTAGATCCGCTCGACGGGGAACTCGCGGCTGTAGCCGTATCCACCCAGGATTTGAATGGCATTCCGGCAGACGCGCTCAGCCATCTCCGTGGCAAAGAGCTTTGCCATCGCAGCTTCTTTCGTATAAGGCCTGCCGGAGGCTTTCAACCAGGCGGCGCGGTAGACCCCCAGGCGGGCGAGGTGGATCTCCGTCTGCGCGTCGGCCAGCATCCATTGGATCGCCTGGTGATGGGCGATCGGAACACCGAAGGCGCGCCGCTCTTTCGCGTACCGCACCGCCTCCTCGAAAGCGGCCTGCGCCAAACCGACGGCCAGGGCGCCGATCCCGATCCGCCCGCCGTCCAGGACGGTCAGGGCCTGGTGGAGACCCTCACCCGGCTGGCCGAGGAGGTGATCCGCGGGGACACGCACGTTGTCGTATGTCACAGCGTGGGTAGGTGAGCCTTTCAACCCCATCTTCTTTTCAGGAGGGGCAATGTACAGCCCGGCAGAGCCGGTTGGCACGACGATCAGGCTGAGCGAGGATGAACCCCTGTTCTCTCCGGTGCGGACCAGGGTCACGATGAAATCAGCCAGGCTGGCGTTGGTACACCACATCTTGGCCCCGTTGATCACCCAATCCCCGCCGGACAGCTCTGCCCGGGTGCGCACGCCGCCTTTGAGGTCCGAACCTGCCCCAGGTTCGGTCAAAGCCAGGGCTGCCAGCCCTCCTTTTCCAGTGACGACGGGCGGGAGGAAGCGTTCCTTCAGGGCATCGCTGCCAAATAGTGCGATCGAGGCGCATCCGAGGCCGTTGTGAGCTGCGATCGCCAGGGCTGTGCTGCCGCACCCCCACCCTAACTCCTCGATCGCGATGGCTGCGCTGACCGCATCGACGCCGGTGCCGCCAAATTCCTCCGGGACGTTCAGCCCCAGCAGGCCAAGCCGTCCCATCTTCCGCACTGCTTCCCAGTTGAACTCGCCTTCTTCGTCGACCTGGCGAGCTTTCGGTTTCACTTCCCGGGCGACGAAATCGTGGACAGCCTCCTGCCACATACGTTGTTCTTCATTCAGATCGAAGTCCATGGTGTCCCTCCAGGTCCTGGCTGAGTGATGTTTATTCCTCGGTCCGATATCGCGTGAAATCATCGCGGTTTTGTTATGCTACCCTTTTAATGTTCAGAGATATTCGAAATCGAAGCGAGCCGTTATATTGCTCTCCGGATCTCCTCGACAGCTTCGGGGTTGACGAGGGAAGAAGTATCGCCCGGATCGCTGCCGAGGAATGCTGCCCGGATTATGCGGCGCATCACTTTTGCGTTGCGCGTCTTCGGCAGATCTCTGACAAACAGGACCGCCTCAGGCGCCAGCGGTTTTCCGAGCACTGAGACGATTTTCTCTTTGAGCTCCTGGCGCAGGGCAGCCTCGGGAGCGTACCCGGGGGCCAGGACACAGAAAACGACCAGGGCGCTGCCTTTGACTTCGTCCGGGACGCCGATCGCAGCAGCCTCAACCACTGCCGGGTGGCTCACGAGGACCGATTCGACCTCCG
>Ga0209172_10005666_pt1 | contig 14829 bp, 11 predicted proteins | sample LarsenN4metaG_FD_184113 | JGI IMG/M metagenome (GOLD analysis project Ga0209172, IMG submission 184113) | Hot spring sediment bacterial and archeal communities from British Columbia, Canada, to study Microbial Dark Matter (Phase II) - Larsen... ... | reverse complement strand
AGGTCTTGCCGCCGTCGCCCGAGCGCTGGATCACCTGTCCGAACCACGCGCTCGACTGCGACGCGTACAGGCGATTGGGGTCAGCCGGGGATCCCTTCAGGTGATAGATCTCCCAGCCCGCGAAGTGGGGGCCGCTCACATCCCACCGCTTGCGCTTCCCGTCTGCCGTCAGGACGAACCCACCCTTCCTGGTCCCGACCAATACCCGCACGCCACTCATGCCTTCCTCCGTTTCATCGTCGTCGCGCCTTGAACCCTGTTTCGACCTGCCATATCAGCCCGCGGATGCTCGCTTCAATTCTGCGATGTCGAATTTCTTCATCTTGAGCACTGCCTCGGTTACGCGCGCGGCTCGCCTTGGGTCTTTGTCTTTGAGCATCTCATCCATGCCGGTGGGGACAATCTGCCAGGAGAGGCCGTACCCGCTGATGGGGCCGCAACTGCTACTTGTCCTTGAGCCAGCCACATTGTTCCGCTTCGGGGACCGCGGAGAGCTTATCCCAGTAGTAGTCGATTGCTCGAACGACACGACCTCGCAGTCGCCCGATGGCGTGTCATGAAGCGTCACTGCGGTGCGAGCGTCGCTGCTGGGTGATCTCCTGCATGGTCGAGGTCTCCGGGGCTCGGGTTCGCGGGCGGCTGCTCAGCGAGGGGGCCTCCCGCTGCTGAGGGTTATGTCAACCTACACGGCGTCCGTCCCGGGGGTCCTGGGCCTCCTTCCAGGCCGGGAACGCCGCCTCGAGTTTGCGGCGACCCCCCGGTCACCGGAGTCGGGCCCTTGAGTGCCAGCGCGGCCAGAATGGAGAACCAGGTCGCACGCACGCCGTGCGGGCGCAGCTTCTGCTCGTACAGTCGAGTGAGCACACGTGCCTGCCGGCGGGCGGCCAGACAGTGGCAGTGCCGCGTCAGGGAAAGGTCATGGGCGTGCATTGGCGATAAGTGTACATACACCTTCATCGGCGGCAAGAGGGACCAGGGGTCGGTCGGACGTCCGGACCACCGGCTACCCGTGCTGCGGTTTGGTGCCGGTGACCTTGTTGAGGGTGTCGAAGGGTCTGCTGGTCTTCCGGGGAGTCGCGTAGTTGATCAGCGCCTGGGACGAGGGCGCGAGCGTCAGTTGGTGCCCGCGGCCGCGCCCGGGCAGGCGCGGGCGAAGGACGCGATCCCTTCCAGAGCGCGGCGGGCACGGGCGCGCGCCAGGCTCCAGCCGCGCCAGTCCCCCTCGGGCGCCGCCTGGCGGCCGACCAGCTCGGTGACGAGGGCGCAGCGGCGCTCCGGGGCGACCTGATCGAGCCGGGACACCAGGACCGGCACGGCATCGGCGCCCAACCGGGCGAGGTGCGCCACGTCCGCGCCGCGTGGCCCGGGGTGAGCCAGGTTGTACCGCGCGATGAACGCCTGCGGATTGGCCAGGTTCAACACTCCCAACAACAGCGCCGCCGCCACCACGGAACCGAACGCCGCGCCGGCGGGGCGGCCGCGCAGCACGGTCCGGGCGAACACGGCGATGGTGGCGCCGATCCACAGCATGACCGCCGTGCCGTAGACGCGGTCCTCGGTCAGGCCATAGGCCCGCACATACAACCCCATTCTCCACAGCGCCGACAACAGCACCAACGCCGTCAGCCCCAGCTGCAGCGTCAGGAGGCTCCGGAGGGAGAGGCCCTCGCGCCCTTCCGGGGCTCCGCCTATCACGAAGGGCGCCGCGTACACCAGCGGTAGCGAGAGCCCCGATGCCACGATCATCTGGAAGAAGCCGCGGCGGGCGTATTCCGCGTACGTGAGGCCGGTCCGTTCGCGGATGAAGGCTTCTCCCCCGAACAGACTGCCCGCTTGGGTGGCTACGAAGGCGGTGAAGACCAGCGCCACGGCTCCCAGGATCGTCAGGACCGCCAGCGCGCTCAGTCCCGGCTGCGGCTGCCGGATTGGGTACGTGCGCGGCGGACTGGCCAGCGCCCACAGGTAGCCCGCAATCGCCCAGGACAGCACGCCGGTCACCACGGCGTGCGAAGCGAGTGATCGCAGGTCCGCGTTGATCAGCGAGGACACGGCGGCCCCGAAGACCGGGTCAGCCGATGCGAACAGCGCGCCAAAGACCAGTACGGCCGGGAGCGCGAGCAGCAGCCCGCCGGCGACCGAGGTCACGCGGGAGGTGGCGAGCACCCGGCGAGCCGGTGGCCCCAGCTCCGGCGCCAGCCGGAAGACCCCCACCGCGGCGTGCCACGCTGCGCGGCCGGGCGCGGCCAGGGTTTCGAGCGCGCCGGCCCCGGTCAGCCTCGCGGCGGGCACCAGGGGCAGGGAAGAGAGCGCGAGAGCCGCCAGGAGATCGGCGCCCAGCAGGAGCGGCGCGTCGCGCAGGCTCCACATGGCGGCGAAGGCGGCGGCAGCGAGCCAGGGCCACGTCGCCCGATTGTCCGCGTGGCCCGGGCGCCGTTCCCACCGGAGCAAAGCCGCCGTTCCAGCGACCGCGATGAGGCCCAGCGTGACGTTGCTCCCCCACAGCCGGGCGCGGACCAGGTGATCGCCCAAGAGGCCCAGGGCCACGGCGAAGAGAACGGTTTGGGTCGATCGGGGCCGCGTCACCCGATCATTATAAAGTACTTTGCAGAACAAAGTCAAGGGCTCTCGGGCTGACCTGAAAGCTGCGAGCGGTCCAGCGGGCATAGGCGACTCCCGCCAGCACCACGAACGCGGGTGAAGGAGCTGGAGGCCCGGCCTCGCCGCGCCACGCGGACGGCATCCTGCTCACCGGGGCAGGTTGAGGCGCCCAGCCGCTCGAGCGGGGCTGTCCCCCTGGTGCGACGCGTAGGAGCGTCCTAGCTTGCATGAGGATACGACGCTCGCAGCGGGAGCTTGGGCCATGGCGCACGCGGAAGATGAAGCTCAGCGATTCTCGTTCGAGGCGTTCACACGCCACGCCTTCTTCATCGACGTCAATCGCTGGATCGTGGACCGGGTCATCAGCCCGGGGCGCGAACTGATTGTGGACCTGGGGTGCGGCCCGGGCGCCGTCACCAAGCTCATCCTGGAGCGCCTGGACCCGGCCGCCCGGGTCATCGGCATCGACCCATCGGAGTCGGCGCTGGCGCGGGCGCGGGACGCCATTCGCTCCAAGGCCGTGGAGTTCATCCAGGGCAGCGCCGAGTGGGTCTCGCGGCTGGTGTCCTCGGTAGACGCGGTCGTGTTCCTGAACGCCATCCACCTGGTGCCCGACAAGGCGCAGGTCATTGCCGAGATCCGTAAGACGCTCCGCGCGGGCGGCGTGTTTGCGTTCAACACCACCTTCTTCAACGGGGCGTATGTCGAAGGGACCGCCGGGTTCTGGCGTCGGTGGGTGGTCCGGGCGGTGCAGGTCTTGCGGGAGCGCGGGATGGACGTCCAGCGCGATGCCAGGGCCGTGGCGCGCCAGTTCCTGTCGGCCGACGAGTACGCCGACCTCTGCGTTCAGGCCGGGTTCGAGCGACCCAGGGTCGAGATGGTGCGGATCGAGATGCCTCCGGAGAGTCTCGAAGACATCGGACATTTCTCGCTCTTCATCGAGGGCGCGTTGCCCGGCGTGCCGCTGGAGGAAGGCGCCGCGGCGCTGAAAGAGGGCCTGCGCCGCGCCATGGAGGACACCGGCATCACCCACGTGCCGCGCAACTGGCTGGAGTGCGTGGCCACGGCGGTATGACGTCGTCGCCTGCGGCGCTCGATCGCCGCTCGTTCCTGGGCGCGCTCGCCGCCGGAACGGCGGCGCTGGCCGCCCGCAGGCGTGCGGGTCCACCGGGTGAGACGCCCTTTCGGATCTCCCTCGCCGAGTGGTCGCTGCACCGGACCCTGCAAGCCGGTGCGCTCGACAACCTCGACTTTCCCGCCACCGCTCGAACTGCCTACGACCTCGACGCCGTCGAATACGTGAACAGGTTCTTCAAGGATCGGGCGCGAGATACCGAGTACTTGGGTGAGCTCAAGCGCCGGGCGGACGACGCGGGAGTGCGGAGTCTCCTCATCATGTGTGATGGCGAGGGGGCGCTGGGCGATCCGGAGGCCGCGGCCCGGACGCGCGCCGTGGAGAATCACTACCGCTGGGTGGAAGCCGCCGCGTTCCTGGGCTGCCACTCCATTCGGGTGAACGCCCAGTCGAACGGCAGTCCCGAGGAGCAGCGGCGCTTGGCGGCTGACGGCCTACGGCGGCTCACCGAGTTCGCGGCGCCGCGCCAGATCAACGTGATCGTGGAGAACCACGGCGGCCTGTCGTCCAACGGCGCGTGGCTCGCCAGCGTGATCACCGCGGTGGATCACCCGCGGTGCGGGACGCTGCCCGACTTCGGCAACTTCCGTATCGCGGGTGATGAGTGGTACGACCGGTATCGCGGCGTGGCCGAGCTCATGCCGTTCGCCAAGGCGGTGAGCGCCAAGTCGCATGACTTCGATGCCGACGGCAACGAGCGGCATACGGATTACCGGCGGATGCTTCGGATTGTGCTCGACGCCGGCTACCGCGGGTACGTGGGCATCGAGTACGAGGGTGAGGCGCTGCCGGAGCCGGAGGGGATCCGGGCCACCAAAGGGCTGTTGGAGCGCGTCCGGGCGGAGCTGGCGAGCCAGTACTGACTGAGCCAAGGGCTGCTGCCTGAAGATCTAAGTCGTTGTCGAACAAGAAGATCCGAGCTTTGTCCGGCGAGTGGGTCCTAGGGCTGCTCGGCCACCCCGGCCGCCGCTCAAGCCGCTTCGCCGGGCGGTATGACTCTTGATCGTCCCCCAGGTACATTTCCGGCTCGCATTTGGTAGCTCCTTGGCACCGCGTGTTCGGAGATGCTCATGCCCCGGATCACCGTCCCCGCCGAGCGCGTCTTCCCCATCCTCCGCGAGAACATCCTGGTGGACGGATTCCATTTGGTCGTAGACCTCGAGCGCTCACACGGCTGTTACATGGTGGATGCGCTCGAGGGCCGGGAATACCTCGACTGCTACTCCTGCTTCGCCACGCTGCCGCTGGGATACAGTCATCCCAAGCTGGCCGATCCTGAGTTCCGCCACTCGTTGATGCTGGCCGCGTTGAGCAATCCGGCGAACTCGGACCTCTACTCCCGCGAGTACGCGGCGTTCGTGGAGATCTTCCGGCGGCACGCGGTACCGCCACCTTTCCGGCATCTCTTCTTCGTGGCCGGCGGCGCGGTGGCCGTGGAGAACGCCATGAAGGCGGCGTTCGACTGGAAGGCCCAGCTCAACCGGTCGCGCGGGATCGAGACGGGGGCGGACAAGATCCTGCACTTCCGAGATGCGTTCCACGGCCGCACCGGGTACGCGCTGTCGGTCACCAACACCGAACCCCTGAAGACCAAGGACTTCCCCAAGTTCGCGTGGCCCCGGGTCTCGAACCCGGCGCTCCACTTCCCGGTGAACGAGGCCGCGGCGGCGGCCGCCGAGCGCAAGGCCTGCGCGGAGATCGAGGCGGCCTTCGAGCGGGACCCGCACGGGATTGCGGCCATCCTGATCGAGCCGATTCAATGCGAGGGGGGCGACCATCACTTCCGGCCCGAGTTCCTGAGGCGCCTGCGGGAGTATGCCGACCGGTTCGAGGCGATGCTCATCTTCGACGAGGTGCAGACCGGCTTCGGCACCACGGGCTCGATGTGGGCCTACCAGCAATTGGGCGTGGTGCCGGACCTCCTGGTATTCGGCAAGAAGACCCAGGTCTGCGGCTTCATGAGCAGCGATCGCATTGACCAGGTGGAGCGGAACGTGTTCCGGGTCTCTTCCCGGCTCAACTCCACCTGGGGGGGGAATCTGGTGGACATGGTGCGGGTGGCTCGCTACCTGCAGATCATGGTCGAGGACCGGCTGGTGGAGAACGCGGCGCGCCAGGGGACCCGCCTGCTGAAGGGGCTCCAGGACCTGACCGAGCGTTTGCCGCTCGTCACCAACCCGCGGGGACGGGGCTGCTTGCTGGCGTTCGACCTGCCGGACACGGAGACCCGGAACGCGGTTCGCACCGACCTCTGGCAGGCCGGATTGGCGACGCTGGCCTGCGGGCCCCGCTCCATCCGGTTGCGGCCGCCGCTGATCATCGGTGAGGCCGAGGTGGATCTCGCCCTGGAACGGCTGGAGCAAGTCCTGGCGGCGCGGCACGCGCGGGCCTGACCACGATGTCCGATATCCGATGTCTCAACTGCGCCGGGGGACATCGGAACAGATTCACCGCAGAGCGCGCAGAGAACCCAGAGAGATCGCAGAGAACTGCAGAAACGCTGGCGGTCGTGGGTCTCTGGGTTCTCCGCTTGCTTATGCGGCGAATCGGTGTTTAGGTGAATCTCTCTCCTCCTGGGACATCTACCATAGCCACCGCGGTACTGGCGCGAGGTCGGTGGCCGGCTGCACAATAGGACCGCTCCTGCTCGGAGTGGCCTTCTGTGGGGATCGAGATCCGAGAGACGCTGGTCGCCGCGGCGGAGACGGCGGGGCTCACCTACGTCACCGACGCGGTCCCTGGGATCACCCGCAAGCGGGTGGGCACCGGGTTCGCCTACTACGCGCCCGACGGCACCCTGATCCACGATCGCGTCGAGCGGCGGCGCCTCGCGCGCCTCGCGATTCCGCCGGCCTGGACCGACGTATGGATCTGCCCCGATCCCCGGGGTCATATCCAGGCAACCGCGCGGGACGCCAAGGGTCGCAAGCAGTATCGCTACCACGCCGGGTTTCGCGCCCTCCGGGATGAGTCGAAGTTCGGGCGGATGCTCACGTTCAGCCAGGCGCTGCCCCGGCTCCGGGAGCAGGTCGAGATCGATCTCGGGCTCCCGGGCCTGCCGCGACGCAAGCTCCTGGCGACGGTGGTTCGGCTGCTGGACAAGACACTGATCCGGATCGGGAGCGACGAGTACACCAGGGCCCACCGCTCCTACGGGCTTACCACACTGCGGCGCCATCATGTCGAGGTGAGCGGCTACACCCTGCGGTTCGAGTTCCGCGGCAAGAGCGGGGTCCTGCATTCGATCGCGGTGGCCGATCAGCGGCTGGCGCGCATCGTCCAACAGCTCCAGGACCTACCGGGGCAGCATCTGTTCAAGTACGTGGATGAGAACGGCAAGCGGCAGACCATCGATTCCGACGACGTGAACGATTACCTGCGGCAGGTGAGCCGCCGCGACATCACGGCCAAGGATTTTCGGACCTGGAGCGGCACCATGATCGCCGCGCGGGCGCTCCGCGAGCTGGGTCCCGCGTCCAGCGAACGAGCGGCCCGGCGCAACGTCAACCGGGCGCTGGATCGCGTGGCCGCCCACCTGCGCAACACCCGGGCGGTGTGCCGGAAGTACTACGTGCACCCAGCGGTCATCGAGGCGTATCACCGTGGTATCGTGGTTCCCGAGCCGGCGCGCGCCCGGCGGGGCCGGCTGCGGCCCAGTGCGGCGCTCCGGCGCGAGGAGATCGGCGTGCTCCAGTTCCTCCAGCAGGAGGTCGCGGCCGTCAGCCCCGACCTCGAGGCGTGAAGCGTTCCTCCCACTCTTCCGGCGGTCAACACCTCGAGACCTCCGGGATTGAGGGCGGCCCTAATGCGTCATTGCATACAGCACGATATTGACCGCCAGGGCGTAGGCATCGGGCGAGAACCGATAGAAGAACTCGTACTCTTCGCCCTCTCGCTCCCACCCGTCGGCGATGTCCGTGTTATGGCTGATCACCACCATCAGCCGGCCGGACGGGTCCGCGATCCCGCGCAAGTGGGGAATCGCCGATTCGGCGCCCCGCTCCGAGGTCCCGCCGCCGCTGCCGCGCCAGAACTGGATGGAAGGTACCTGCGGTACTTCCTTCACGTCGTACAGCGCGTGGAACAGGGGATGATCCAGTGGGATGTCGAAGATGGGATACTCGCTTGGTGGCAGGACCTTGCTGATCTCCTGCACCCACTGGGCCCAGGCGCGGTTGCCCCAGAAGTCGTCCACCCAGAGGAAACCGCCCTTGTGCAGGTACGCCCGCAGGCGCCGGGCTTCGTCGTCGCTCAAGCCGAGCGTTCCTACGTCCGACATGAAGATGAACGGGTAGTCGAAGACCCGGTCGTCCGTGAGCGTCACGATGACGTGGTCGAACTCCCCCGCCGAGTCCGTGGCCGCGGCTCCCTTGGTGAGCTCGCCGAAGCGCCGCATGAAGTTGATGTCGGCGTCGGGGTAGTCGGTGGACCAACCCTGGCCCCGCCACTCCCGCACCACGCTCCGGTAGAGCACCCGACTGAAGGTGAACCGGCGGTCGCGGCGATCGGGGCTGGCGAACCGCGGCGGATAGCGGCGCCAGCCCCAGCCGCGGAGATCGCCCAGGTCCTGGGCGCCGGCCACGCCGGGCCCGGCCAGGGTGCCGAGCGCGAAGGAGAGCAGGAGGGGTCGCGGGAGCATCGGCTCCAATCTAGCGCGGCGGGGACGTCATGTCTGGGTGGGCACGCGCGGCCCGCTTGGGCGGGGGATCGTATAGACAGGATGCCGGGTCCGTCCTACTTTGACGCTCGTGTTGGCCCGTACCCTGCTGATCTCCCACCCACCACACGGTCGGGTGGACGCCGCCCGGGCGGCCCCGTGCCTGGGACTGGCCGCTCCGGACGTTACGCTCAAAGCCAACTACTCCATCCCGGAGATCTGGGCGGTCGAGGAGGACGAGGCTCGAGCCCGCGCCCAGGCAAGCGCCCTGAGGGAAGCTGGATTGCGGGTCGTGCTCACCACGGGGCAGGCCCTGGCGGCCATCCCGCCCCACGCGCCGGTACAACAAGTCTCGGTCACCGAACATGGCGTGGACCTGCTGGCTGAGGGTCAGCCCGTGGGGTTGACCTGGGACACGGAATTCGTGGGCGTCTATTACACGCCCCGGGCGGGGGGCCCGAAGGAGGCGCCCAGCCGCGTGGTCCATGAGCAGGGCGCCACCTGCCACGCGCCCTTTTTCGACCTGTATGTCCCGGGGGGCGATGTCCCCAAGCGGTACGCCGCGCTGACCGACCTCACGATGTTCTCAAGGTTAGGCGGGCCCACGACCTTGAGCCCCGCCGGGCTGGTGGCTCACTTCGTGCAGTTCTGCGAGGAGCGGTTTACGGCCGGGCAGGTGGATCGTCGGCTGGTGAACATGCAGGTTCGGCACTGGCCTGGTCCGGCCGCGCGTCGGACGAGCCAAGTGATCCGGAAGGGCTTCTCCTTCGCCAGCTTCGGGTTGGCCGAGTTGCTCGATCAGTTAGGTCCCGACTTGGTGGGCTTGAGCCATTGCGAGTTCGCGTCACGCCTGGTCTATCTCACCCGGCGGTTTGGGGAAGATGCCGGCGCGTAGCAGGTGAGGGCTCCTCACTCGGCCCGATGGGGATACTCCTTTTTCTGATCGGGGTGTTGGCCGCTGCCTCGGGAGGCCTGAAGCTCAGAGGGCGTTCGCGGCAGTTCGCTCACCGGGCGCTCGCGACCGGTGAGATAGCGGTGGGCGCGCTGGTCGTGCTCGGCTCGGGCGTCGGGCTCGCCCGCTTACGACCGCTGGCGTGGACGGCTGTCGCGGCCGCGGTCGCCGTGATGTCGATCTCCTCCGCGGTGCATCTCAGCCGGGTGCTGGATGCCCATCGGCGGCGGGCAGCGTCCGAAGGTGAGCGGCTTCAGCGACAGGTGGGCCCGCGGGCACGCTGACGTCCCCGGTGCTGGTGGCGCATGGCTCCTCAAGCAGCGCCACCCGGTCGCCCACAGGGCGAACGCCGGCTCGGTTCGGGCCTGGGGACTGAGCCTGCCGCGGTGACTGATCCCTACCGCCCACCGTGGGATGTAGAGAGGAGGTAATCTACCGCCAGGTTGGCCAGCGCCCGCACACCCACCGGCAAGGCCGCCTCGTCGACGAAGAAATAGGGTGAGTGGTTAGGCGCTACCGTGCGGGGATCCTGGCCCTCCGGCGCCACGCCCAGGAAGAAGAACATGCCCGGGATGCGCTGCTGGTAGTAGGCGAAATCCTCGGACGGCATTGAGAGCCCGGACAACAGCACCTTGTCCGGCCCGGCCACCCGCCGGAGCGTGGGAAGCATGCGCTGCGTGAGGCCGGAGTCGTTGATAGTGACGGGCGCGTTGGCGCTGCCAAAATCCACCACGGCCGTGGCCCCCGCGCTCTGAGCGATCTGTTCCACCGTGCGGCGAATGCGTTCCTTCACGTCGGCGCGCATCCCTTCGTCGAAGGTGCGAACGGTTCCCTGAAGGATCACGCTGTCGGGAATGATGTTGCCGCGCGTTCCCCCCTGGATCAGGCCCACCGTGACGACCGCCGGGGCCTTGGTCACGTCCAGCTGGCGGCTGGGGATGGTCTGGAGCGCCAGCACGATCTGCGAGGCCACGACGATCGGATCCACACCGCCCCATGGGAGCGCGCCGTGCGTTTGGCGGCCTCGCACCACGATGTGCAACCCGTCGGAGGCGGCCATGAACGGACCGCTCCGGTAGCTGATGGTCCCGACCGGCGCGGGCCAGACGTGGAGCCCGAAGATCGCCTGCGGGGCAGGATCCTCCAGTGCCCCTTCCCGGATCATGAGTGCGGCCCCGCTCACCAACTCTTCGGCGGGTTGGAAGATGAACTTCACGGTGCCAGGCAGACGATCACGCATGCCCGCCAGCACTTCGGCCGCGCCCAGCAGGATGGCCACGTGATTGTCATGGCCGCAGGCGTGCATGACGCCCACCTCCTGGCCTTGATACTGAGCCCGGACCGTCGACTTGAAGGGCAAGTCCACGAGCTCGGTCACCGGCAGCGCGTCCATGTCGGCGCGGAGTGCCACCACGGGCCCGGGGCGAGCACCTCGCAGGACGCCCACCACGCCGGTGCGACCGACGCCGATCCGGACTTCGAGGCCGAGCGTTGTGAGATGATCCGCCACCAGCTTCGCGGTGCGGACCTCGGCGAACGAGAGCTCCGGGTGCTGGTGAATGTCACGGCGCCACACCACGACCTTCGGCAGGACGGCGGCGGTTTTGGAGTCGATCTCGGCAGCCAGAGCCGCTGAGCGAGACTGTGCTTGGAGCGCGGGAACGCCAAGAGCGACCCACGCCGCCCCGAGGACCACGGAAGACCATCTCACAGGACACTCCCCCCAAGTCGGCCCGCAAGCTACGCGGAGCGCCTCGCCGAGCGAAAGGGCGGAGGTCGCCGCCGGGTGTGCGCCGCAGGGGCCTTCGCGCGACCGGGGGCTCGCCCGCACACCGCCGATGGGCTGGAACAGTTGGAATCACCTTGCCTGCGACGTGAGCGAGCAACTGATCAGGGAAACCGCGGACGCGATGGTAGCGAGCGGCATGCGGGACGCCGGATACCAGTACAAGACCTGCCAGGGTCGGCCGGGGAGCTACGGGCAAGAGGCCCAGGACGCCCGGACCTTCGCCGCGTGGGGCGGGGACTACGTGAAGGTCGACTGGTGCTACGCCGACACGCTGGACGCCGTGACGCAGTACACCACGGTGCGAGACGCGCTCCGATCTGCGAACCGGCCCATCGTGCTCAGCATCTGCGAGTGGGGCCAGAACCACCCGTGGAGCTGGGCGGCGGACGTGGGTCAGCTCTGGCGCACCACGACGGACATCGAGGATAAACGGACCAGCGTCCTGGACAACCCGGACATCAACAGCCAGTACGCGCACGCGGCCGGTCCGGGCCACCGGAACGACCCGGACATGCTCGAGGTCGGGAACGGCGGCATGACGTGGGACGAGTACCGGGCCCACTTCAGCCTGTGGGCGATCATGGCCGCTCCCCTCATGGCCGGCAACGACCTGCGGCGCATGGACGACTCGACGCGCGCCATCCTGTTGAACCGCGAGGTGATCGCGGTGGATCAGGATTCCCTGGGGATCCAGCCTAGAGTAGTCGGGCGCCGGTCTCGGGACGAGCCACGAACACGGCATGCGCCGCAGAGGCGAGGCTGCGCGTGAAATCGAGCGTGGCCGCCTGGTTGACCAGAGCGATGGCACAGCCGCCGAATCCCGCCCCGGTCATCCGCGCACCGAAGCAGCCCGGGAGTGTCCGGGCCCGGTCGGTCAGCCGGTCCAGCTCGGGGCTGGACACCTGGTACAGATCGCGCAGGCTCATGTGGGACTCGTTCATCAGGCGACCTGCTGCCGGCAGGTCGCCCTGGTGCAGCGCGGCCGCCATGGCGCACGGGCGGGCGTTCTCCTCGATCACGTGCCGAGCCCGGCGGTACACCACCGGGTCGAGCCGGTGGCGGACGGCCTCCAGCATCTCCCTATCCGCGTCGCGGAGGGCGCGAACGTGGGGGGCCAGGGTGCGGATCGCGGCGACTGCGGCGGAGCAGGCCGCCAGGCGCTCCGCGTAGGGACTCGCGCCGAGCTCTCGGCGCACGCCCGTATCCATGATGACCACGGCCGCACTGCGGGGGAGGGGGACGGGTTGCGTCTCGAGCGACCGGCAGTCGAGCAGTGTCGCGCCATCGTGTCGGGAGAGCGCCGCAGCCAGCTGGTCCATCAGGCCGCACGGCATGCCCACGAAGTCAGTTTCGGCACGGTGGCATAGCCTCGCCATGGCCAGGGGATCCCACGGGATGTCCGCGGCCTTGGTGAACGCGCGGGTGACGGCCAGCTCGAGCGCTGCCGACGACGCCAGGCCGGCCCCTGGTGGGAGATCCGCGTCGATCGCCAGGTCCAGGCCGCGGAGTCGGTGGCCGGCAGCGGCCAGGGCCCATGCGACTCCCGCGACGTACGCGGGCCAGCCCGAGGCTCGCCGCGGCGCCAGGTCGTCGAGCTCGACCTCGCGGGTCTCGCCCGGGAGCGCCGCGTACGCCCGCAGGCAGCGGTCCGCTCTGCGGCGAAAGGCGACCGCAACGCCGCGATCGATGCCCATGGGAAGCACGAACCCTTCGTTGTAGTCGGTGTGCTCCCCGATCAGGTTCACCCGGCCCGGGGCGAACGCTACGCCGAGGGGCTCCGCGCCACGGAACTTCTGGGCGAAGAGCCGACGGACGCGTGCGCCGAGCTCGGGATCCACCGGCGTCAACCGGCGTCCAGGTAGTGCCGCTCGGGTTGGTCCCGGAGGCGCTGAGCGGCGTCTTCCGCGGTGAGATCGCGCTGCGGCTCGGCCGTCATTTCATACCCGACCAGGAACTTCTTCACCGTGGCCGAACGGAGGAGCGGCGGCAGGAACATGGCGTGGAGTCGCCAGGACGGATGAGCCACGCCGTCGGTGGGGCAGCCATGCCAACCCATCGAGTACGGGAACGAGCACCGGAACAGGTTATCGTAGCGTACCGTGAGGCGGAGCAGCGCGTCAGCCAGCGTGTCGCGTTCGCGTCCGGTGAGCGACCAGAGGTCCGGCACGGCGCGCCGCGGCAACACCAGGGTTTCGAACGGCCAGACGGCCCAGAACGGCACCACCACGACCCAGTCGTCGTTCTGGAGCACCAGGCGGCGCGTGTCCTGCAGTTCCTGCTCCAGGTAGTCCCCCAACAGATCTCGGCGGTGCTGGGCGAAGTACCTGCGTTGGGTGTCGAGCTTCTTGGCCGGGATGGTGGGGATGTGCTCGGTGGCCCAGATCTGGCAGTGGGGATGCGGGTTGCTGCACCCCATCACCTCGCCCTTGTTCTCGAACACCTGCACGTACTGCACGTCGTCCCGGGTGCCGAGGGTCCGCGTCTCTGCCACCCACGCATCCACTACGCGTCGGAGAATGGAGCGATCCATGCGGGCTACTGAGAGATCGTGCCGAGGCGAGAAGCACAAGACGCGGCAGATGCCGCGCTCGGGGCGCGCCACCAGCAGACCGTCGGCCCACTCGGGTCCAGGGGCGGCGGCAGACAGGGCGGGGAAATCGTTGTCGAAGGCGAAGGTGGTCTGGTACGCCGGGTTGCGCTGTCCACGCGCCCGGGCGTTGCCGGGGCACAGGTAGCATGCGGGATCATACCGGGGCACTTCGACCGGCGGCGCGGGCTCGATGCGTCCCTGCCAGGGACGCTCCAGCCGCTGTGGCGAGCACAGCACCCACTCGTCCAGTAGCGGGTTGTAGCGGCGATGCGGGCCTGCCGGCAGCGTCGTCACGACCCGATCTCAACCCAGAGGGCGCAGAGGGCGCGAAGAGCTGACCGCAGGATGTGGGCGGTCGCGAGGAAACAGGCCACGATGGCCGTGGTATCGAGCGGGGACCATTCCATAGAGTCGGCTCACAAGATGACCTCATGTCGCGCGAGAGCAAGGGGATCTGGTACGGTTGCGAGATCGCACACCGGGGCGTTTCTTCTCTGGACGTATGGACCAGGCTATCCGTAGCGGTCTTGCGCTCGCTGTGGCGCTCACCGCGTGCGCCGGAGACCCCCGCCCGATCCTGGACCGACGCGCCCTGCTGGAACGCCAGACCTGGTGGGACAACCGCGACTGGCCATGGTACGAGGTCCACATCCCCTTCTTCGAGTCCCCCGATACGACGATCGACGCGACGTACTACTACCGGTGGGAGCTGGTCACCAAGCATTTGACCTACGGCTCGCCGGAGACGGGCTACACCTTCACCGAGTTCATCGATCGGCCGTTCTGGTCCGGCGCCTATGGGGCCATCAGTTGCCCCTTGGGGCATCAGTTCTACGAAGTGCGCTGGCTCAAGGCCCGCCAGATCTTCGAGGACTTCGCGCGCTACTGGTTCGAGACGCCGGGAGCGCAGCCGCGGAGCTACAGCAACTGGTACGGCGACGCGATGTGGGCCGCCTACCTGGTGCTAGGAGATACGGCAGTTCTCCGAACCGTGCTGCCCCACATGGAGGCCCAGTACGCCGGGTGGGTGGCGGAACGTTACGACCCAGCGCACGGCATGTTCTTCTGGGACGGCTTGCACGACGGTATGGAAGTGAACATCAACAGC
>Ga0209172_10005663_pt1 | contig 14831 bp, 18 predicted proteins | sample LarsenN4metaG_FD_184113 | JGI IMG/M metagenome (GOLD analysis project Ga0209172, IMG submission 184113) | Hot spring sediment bacterial and archeal communities from British Columbia, Canada, to study Microbial Dark Matter (Phase II) - Larsen... ... | reverse complement strand
CCCGCCGCGCGGCGTTGATCTACACGCTGGTGGCGACCGCCAAGCTGCACGGTGTCGAACCGTTTGCCTATCTCAAGGACGTGCTCGGCCGCATCGCCGATCATCCTCACAAGCGCGTCGCCAAGTTGTTGCCACAGAACTGGCGGCGCCCGTAGGGATATCCCTCTCTCCAATATAAGTCATCTCGCCTCCCACTTCAAGATGGGGTTCACCGAACGGATACATAATTTCCGTCTTCGCCGATATAAGCATCCTCTACCCAATTGCCTCGGGCGTGACTTCCAAACAGGATGATCATCTCCGGCTTAAATTCTTCGCGGATGATTTCTACGACGCGATGAAGTTCTTCCTGTTTATCTTTTGGCAGAATTTCGAGACTTGTTCTCATACTTTTTTATTCCCCGAGTATATCAAACTATTTTAAGCTTTCGATAGTGAGTAGTTGGGTGGCGTTGTGCTCACAGGTTTTCAGGGAAGCCATCTAGGGGTATGGGAGTCGGCCACGGTGTAGCCGCTCACGTTATTTTCCCAAGAATTTTTCACGTTCTTTGAACAAATTTTTTGCCAGAGACAGCAAGGCCGCTCCTTGCAGAAGCGGCCCGACAACGAGGCGTTTTTTTACCACGCCCCAGACTCAAACGCCGTCCAGCCGACACAGGACTTTCTCCAGCGTCGGCAGGTCCACCAGATTTTTGTTTTGCTCGTAGGTTTCCCAAAGGCACTCGTAACCCCGTGAGATAACAAATTTGCTTACTCTTTGAAACAAGCTTGTCATTTATCTCACGGGGTTGATCAAGCGTGGCAGACCTTTAGCTTGTTGATAGATTTCCGCGATCACGTCATCGGTGAAGAGCGGGGCGGTGCGGCCGGCCACGTTGAGAAGATGCTCAACGTAGGCCTTGGCTTCGTCTTGGGACAACCCGACGAGATGGGCGCGTAGCACTAAACGTTGATTGAAGGCTTCGAGGGCTTTGAGCTGGATCAGTTTGCGAAATTCCGGTTGCGCCAACAAAATCAGCGTCATCGGCGAATGCGAGTCGATCTTGAAGTTGGTGAAGAGCCGCAGCTCTTCCAACGCCGCGGGCTTGAGCAGTTGCGCGTCATCGATAACGACGATGGTGGTTTTGCCGAAGTCGTGGTGGTTTTTCTCGATGGCGCTTTTGAGCGCAGGCATGAGCTGCCATTTGTAGAAGCGCATATTGAGATTGAGTTGCGTCGCCATGCTGTTCCACATGCCGCGCAAGCCGACGGTGGGATCGTCAATATAAACCCAATCGTATTGGGTTTTCTCCAAAGCTTCCGCAAAGGCGCGGATGGCGGTGGACTTGCCCGAGCCCACTTCGCCGGTGATGAGCGCCATGCCGCGACGGGAGAGCAACGCCTTCAGCCGCGCGAACAACACTTGCAGCTGCGCGGAGATAAACAGCGCTTTGGCGGCGATCTCCTTGGTGAACGGTTCTTTGAGGAAACCGAAATGGGCGGCAAACTCACGGCTTTTGTCGGGTGTGGTACGGGCAGGGTTCATGATTTTTTCTCCTGGCTTTGCCATTTGAGATGCACGGCTTTGATGGCGTCGAGATAAACGTCGATATGTTGCGGGGTAGCGCCGTAGGTGAGCACGGCTTTGGCCATCGCGATGCCGACTTCATCAGCCTGAAGCGGCTGATGGGTGGCGAAGAAAGTTTTCACTGCGTCGATCTCGCGCGGATGAAAAGCCTCGGCGTTTTTGCCCAACGCCGAGGCGATCAGGTGAATGAATTGCGGCAGGGTCAAGCTTGGTTCTTCGGTACAGGCGGCGGCACCGACGAGCTGTTGCACGTGTTGTTGCTTTTGGGTGTGATGTTGCGCCGCGAGCTGCTGAAGCGGTTTGACCCCTGTCGGCGTGGCTGGCGGGGGTGAAGTCGTCTTGGCTTTGGCGGCAAGATTCCACCGCGAGATTTTCGCGGGCACGGCTTTTTGAAAAAAGCGGCCTTGATAATAGATGTGTACCGCGGTGAGATCAAAGGGGTTGTAGCGCACCTCGACCTGCCGGTTGTGGAGCATGGCATTAACCTCGAACTCAAGACCTTGCACCGAGACCAGGCCGACGTTGTTGACTTTGCGGTTGACTTGCCAGAGAAATAGTTCGACGAGTTCTTTCTCACCAACCTGCCGCAGAAAGTTGCCAATCTGATCGCGCCAACGTTGAATGCCGAGACTGGCGCACACCGCATCAAGCTGGCGCGCATGATAGACTTTGCCATTATCGACGTAGATGATCTCCGGCATGCCGCGTTTGAGCATGGCGATTTTGAAAGTGTTTTCGAGCGTCGGGAATTTTTCATCCCAATAAAATTCGGCGTGCGGCACTAATCGCGAGAAGTCGTCGATGAATGCTACCAAGTACGTGCGCTTGTTCTTTTCAGGTTGATTGGGATCAGGCAAATAAGGGCCGTAGAGAATATCCGACTGCCAGATTTGATTGGGCCGCTCGGCTTCAAAGCGCCGGAAGGTTTTGGCGTTCTTCGCCAACGTTTTGCGATCAAGTCCCTGCGCGTGAAATTGTCGCGCCAGCGTGCTGGGCTTGATCTCTGGCCTTGTAAGCGGCGAGCCATTTGCGAATCGTCTCTTCGTCAACGCTATGCTTGCTGGAATGTGGGATGTTGTAGGGCTGTGCGGCGAGGCGCTTTCGTATTTCGCCTTTGACACCCCACTCCAGCTCGTCGGGCATCAGAAACGGCAAAATGAGGCCGTAGCGAAACAGCGCGATCTCTTCACGTTTGGTTTCGTCCATGTTTGCTCCTGGCGTTAAAGGGTTCTTGGGTTGATTCAGGTGTTTTGCAATGTACCCAAGATAAGAAAACCGGCTTTTGTTCGACAGGGCGAAGTATGTTTTTGTAAAAATCAGCCGGGTGGCGGTTTGGCGAGCGGCGAGAGCAGCGCGAAGCCGTTTTTCTGCCAGCAGAAATAATTGAGCAACGACACCGGCCCGAGTTCGGACGTGACGGTGAGCAGTTCACCGGAAATGGCGAGTAGTTGTTGGGAGAGCCAAAAACCGCTTTGACATAACGCCACGGGGTCAAGCATGGCGGACGGCGCCTCTGGCCCTTCCGGCATCGCGGCAGCGCCGAGAATGAAGTTTTTGAGTGGCGTGAGATCGAGGTGTGGCGCCAGCATCAGCAATTCCTGCTTCAGCCGCGGCAGCAAAATAGGCAGACGTGAGCGCAGGCGCTGGAGCCAACGGTAAACCGTCTTGGGGTCGCGGGGGCCAGCGGCCAAGTCGCGCTGCCATACTTGGATAGCGGAAAGATTGTGCTTCACCGCTTGCTCGAAGTAGGTGGTCAAGGTGTGGCTGGAATAATGCACTTGCCCCAACAAAAAGCTGGGGAGCACGGCATGCGTGACGTTACAAATCTGGCAGCACACCCGCCGAATCCAAATCCTGGTGCGGGTAGGGCGGATTTTACGCCAATAGGTGCCGCAGAAAAATAAACTCCTGATGTCCGCAGGGCAATCGAATCAGGCGTCGCAGGCTCTCAAGTGAAAGCCACAGGTACGCCTTGAGGTTGTCGGCCGGAATGAATAGCAAATTTCACAGAAACTGTTCTTCGGGTCGAGTTGCGATCTATGGAAGATAATATGAGAAAAATTTGGTGGGAAAACAAAACGAGATTTTCGGAAAAGCTTTTGGTTAAATAATGTTAGAGATTACACCTTGCGTCAAACCAGCGCGAATTATGTTTCCTTAATAACCACTTGGTATATGGATAAACCAACTACTGGCGTGATTTACCGTGATTCCATCAAGACCCATTCGGATGACGAGATTATCGAGACGATAAACAAAATTCGTGAGCAAAAAATGGAGGTTATGTTGAAACCTCATGTTGATGTTCAGGGTGATTCAGTATGGCGTGGCTATATCAAACCTGAAACGCTCTTGCTCGCTGAGTGGTTTCAGAATTATGCCAAATTCATTACGCATCACGCTCGCATTGCCCAACGTTATAACGTTGGGCTCTTCTGTATCGGGACTGAGCTTGCCAGTTTGGATAGCAACAGGACATATCAGCAGTTTTGGTATGCCGTCATAGATAGCATAAGAAAATACTATCACGGCCCCTTAACTTATGCCGCCAATTGGGATGGCTATCAATCCGTTCGCTTCTGGGATCGCCTCGACTTCGTCGGCATCGACGCTTATTTCCCTTTAAGTGACTTGCGGGATCCTCCTCTGAATGCGCTTGTTGACGGTTGGGCTTCTTATACGAGTTCAACCACATATCATTGGGTTGAAGAAATTGATGCGTGGAGATCGAGAGTTGGCAAGGATGTCATTTTCACGGAGATCGGTTACGGCAGCCGTGACTATAGCGCGAGAGAACCCTGGCTGGTGTGCAGCGTTACGGAGGCATCAAGCAATATTGTATCGAAGACTTTCAACAAATCGAGACGATCACGCTTTATCCAGACAAGCAGCGACAATTGTGCTTATAATCCGGAGTTACAAGCCAGATGCTATGAGGCCGTTTTGAAAGTATGGTCAAAGTATCCTTGGTTCAAAGGAATGTTCTGGTGGACCTGGCAGACTTATTCCGATGCAGGCGGCCCTTGTAGCAATGATTTTACCCCGCAAAATAAACCGGCAGAAGTTGTGCTGCAAAAGTGGTATAACCAACCGGTTGTGGTGTCAGAGCAAAACTCCGAGAGGCCGCCGGCTACTTTTTCGCAGAGTCCAAACTATCCGAATCCGTTTAACCACGCGACGGTGATTCTTTACCAAATTCCGGTTCATTCGCAAGTCACCGTGCAAATCTACGATATGGTTGGCCGTCTCGTTAGAGTTTTAATCGACCAAAAACAATCGGCAGGCTTTTATACCGTTCATTGGGATGGAAAGGATGATATCAACCGAGAGGTGACCAATGGCGTGTATTTCTTTACCGTCAGAGCAGGGAATTTGATGAAGATTCAAAAAATAATTTTACTGCGATAGTCTAACAGTATACATTTGAACAGTCTTGACGCCGATGACGTCGTTTTAGCGATGGAGTTTATCGTTACAAGCTTATCGCCAATCGGGGGAGTAGCTATTAGAAGAGATGCAGAAGTGTGTGATAATTCGGCGAAACTTGTCGAAAACTTCCTTACCCGAATAAGCGTGGCTTTTTATTCTTGCCTGTTATCGAAACTTCGCTTGAAAAATATTTGCTTTTGTTGTGTCAAAAGTGTTACTTATCTAACCAATGAAAGAGAGCCATTACTAACATAAACTGCAACATTTGTACGACGCAATTATTATCGGCAGCGGTTTCGGCGGTGCGATGACGGCGCACGCGCTGGTCAACGCCGGATTAAAAGTTTTGATGTTGGAACGCGGCGACTGGGTGCCGCGCGGGCCGCAGAATTGGGCGCCAAATGCCTCGGTTGATTTGACGCCGTTTTATTCGACAGAAACGCCCTATCGAATTCTTGCCGGCGGCAACAAAGACCTCATGGGGGCTTACAGTTGCGTCGGCGGGCCTTCGGTCTTCTACGGCGGCGTGTCGTTTCGTTTTCGCGAAGCGGATTTTGAAACTGATCCCGAAATCATCGGCGATTCCGCCGCCGTGTGGCCATACTCGTATGCCGGCCTCGAACCGCATTATACTCATGCCGAACAAATCCTCAATGTTGCCGGCGAAACGTCAAGCGATCCCACCCAGCCTTTTCGCAGCGCGCCTTATCCGCAACAACTCAATTCGCTCTCTGATACTTCGCAAATGATCGCGAACGCGGCGCGTGGGCTTGGTTTGCGGCCGTTTCGCCTGCCGTTGGCCATTAATTATTCGTCCAATCATCACCGGGCGCCGTGCCTGGCCTGCACGACGTGTGACACCTTCGCCTGCGCGATTGAAGCCAAAAATGATTTGGCGACCTGCGTCTTGCCCAACCTCATCGCGAAAGGGCTCGAGCTGAAAGCCAATCTCCTCGTGACACGCTTGCTCAACAAAGATCGCCGCATAATGGCGGTCGAGTGTTTTGAAAAATCGACGAATCAAAAAAGAACCTTTCACGCCCCAATATTTATTCTGGCCGCCGGCGCGTTAGGCTCGCCGCATTTGCTGCTCGCTTCTGATTTGACGCGCCTCAATCCCGGCGGCCACACGGTCGGCCGGTATCTCATGCGCCATTGCAACGCGATCGTCTTTGGATTTTTCCCGCGCCCGCCGAACCCAGCCCAACAATTTCACAAGCAGCTCGGCATTCACGATTTTTATTTCGGGCATCCGAGCATCAAAAATCCGGCGGGCAAACTGGGCAGCATGCAGCAATTGCAAACACCGCCGGTCGGGCTGGTGCAAGCGCATTTACCAAAAGCGTTCGGCCAACTGCTCGGTCCCGCGGTCGAGCACCTCACCGGGCTTTTGGTGATGGCGGAAGATCAACCGCAATACGACAATCACGTTGCCATCGACCGCAGCCAAACGGATCGGTTCGGTTTGCCGCAGCTTACGATCACGCATCATTACACCGCGCGCGATATCGCCGCCTGCGGCGCGTTGATCAAAAAGGCCAAACAGATTTTGCGCCGGGCCGGCGCGAGGTTTTGTTACGTTCATCATATTAAAACGTTTTCCCATGCCGTCGGCACCGTCCGCATGGGCAAAGATCCTCATACCTCGGCGCTCGATGAATTTTGCCAATTTCGCGGCGTCGATAATTTGTATGTTGTCGACGGCAGTTTCATGCCGACTTCCGCCGGCTTGAATCCGAGCTTGACTATATCGGCCAATGCGCTGCGTGTTGGTAAATATATTTCACATCATTGACGTTGAGGAGAGAAGAGTTTGCCTTCACCAATCCACCTCGCCTTTTTAGGCTGCGGCTTTGCAACGCAATTGCACAGCAAGACGCTCGCCCCTTTTAAGCAGAAGGCGCGATGTTATTACGCCAGCCGCAATCGCGAGAAGGCGATTGCTTTCAACAACAAATACAACGGCAGCGGTTATTTTGATTCATACGATGCCGCCATCAATGATTCGAGGATCGAAGCTGTTCTGGTTGCGACGCCTCCGGTTTCCCATCTTGAATTGACCCTGCAAGCGCTGCGCGCCGGAAAACACGTTATCGTTGAGAAGCCGCCTTTTTTACGGGCAACGGATTTTGAGGCGATTCGCCGGGCGCAAACAGAAGCCGGCCGCCGCGTCTTTGTCGCCGAAAATTATTTTTACAAACCGCTCGCCTTCAAGCTGCGCGAGCTGATTCAGGCTGATTTGATCGGCGACATCCTTTTCATTCACATGAACGCGCTCAAAAAACAAGCCACCGGCAACTGGCGCGATGAGGCCGGACTTTCCGGCGGCGGCGCGTTGTTTGAAGGCGGCATTCACTGGATCAACTTCGCCGCCAACTTGGGATTGGCCATCAAGACGGTGCGCGGCTTGCGTCCGGGTAAACATGACGGCGTCGAAAAGAGCATGCTCGTTGCCTTTGAATATGAAGGCGGCGCGGTGGGAACGTTGTTGTATTCGTGGGAAACGCCGGTGTTGTTGAAGGGATTGCACCTCTCGCAAATTTGCGGACGGAAGGGCGCCATCACCTTTGAGTCAAATGGGCTTTTTATTTTCGTCAATGGCATCAAGAAAAAGTTGATCTTTCCCGGGCTGGGTGACATTGCCGGTTATAAAGGAATGTTTCGTGATTTTTTTGAAGCGTTGCGAACGGGCCAGGAACCTAAAATGAATTTGGAAGTGGCGCAAAAAGATCTGCAGCTTGTCGAAGCGGTTTATCAATCTATTAACCATTCCCTAATTGGAATCGCTCAGTTACGGAATTGAATTATGAAAATTTTTCGTGAGAGTTCAATTTCGTGGGCGACAATTTTTGCTTTTAAACCCATAAATAAGGAGAAAACTTTCATGTTTAAAAAAACTTTCATCTTTTTATTTTGGGGACTGGGCGCCTTCGCGTTTGCCCATCCCGATTCTCCTTTATTTTTTTCCGAAGGAAGATCGGGACGCCCCATTCACACCTACTCCATCGTGGCGCGCGACCCGGCCACCGGCCAGATGGGCGTTGCGGTGCAATCGCATTGGTTTTCCGTCGGCTCGCTCGTCACCTGGGCCGAAGCCGGCGTCGGCGCGGTGGCCACGCAATCTTTTATCGATCCCGCTTACGGGCCGCTGGGTTTGGATTTGATGCGCGCCGGCAAAACCGCGCCACAAGCGCTCGCCGGTTTGATTGCCGCTGATCCCGGTGAGGCGGTGCGGCAAGTCGCCATGATCGACGCCAAAGGCAATGTTGCGGTGCATACCGGCAGCAAGTGCATCCCCGGCGCGGGACACATCACCGGCGACAATTTCTCCGTGCAGGCCAATCTCATGCTCAACGACAAAGTTTGGCCGGCGATGGCCGAGGCATACAAAAATACAAGCGGCGATCTCGCCGACAAAATGATGGCCGCGCTCGATGCCGCGCAGGCGGTCGGCGGCGACATTCGCGGCAAACAATCCGCGGCCATTTTAATTGTGAGCGGCACTAACACCGGCCGGCCGTGGGTGGATCGCGTCATGGAACTGCGCGTCGAAGATCATCCCGAGCCGCTCAAAGAATTGCGCCGCCTCGTGCAGGTGCATCGCGCCTATAAACACATGAACGCCGGCGATCTCGCGACGGAGCACAACGACATGGACAAAGCCTTGCGTGAATATGGCGCGGCCCAAACCATGATGCCCGACAATCTCGAAATGACGTATTGGACCGCCGTCTCGCTCGTCAACGCCGGCCGGCTGGACGAGTCGCTGCCGCTGTTCAAAAAAGTTTTTGCCGGCGATCCGAACTGGGCGGAATTGACGCCGCGCTTGCCGGGCGTGGGATTGCTCAACGTCGACGGAGCCGGAATGAAAAAGATTTTGAGCGTCGAGCCACAACCGGAAAAGAAGTAAAATTCACCATAGCTTTTTTTAAGACAAGGAGGCAATGATGACGACTCGTGCAAACGGAACGTTTGAAGTCAAGCTGACCCCGCCGGCGCCCGATAGAATTCGCTGATGAAAAAGTTCTTGAAAAGAATTAGGCCGATGGCTATATTGCAACCATTGCCTTGAGCAAAATTTCAACCTCACAACCTTGCGCGCCAATATGATCGAATGGGCTTTCATCATCGTGTCGCTGCCGATTTTTGCCCTGCTTTGGCGGTTTGTGGAAAAATGCCCGGAACTGCTGGCGAGAATTTCAAGCCGCTTGCAAAAGCCGCATGATCCGGGTGATTGGTTTGAGTGGTTGTTCGTATTTTCCGCCGCAACGACCCAAAACCGCGAAGCCGAATTTATTGACAATCGGCCGCTCGAAAGGCGCAAGCTGATCCGGCTGCTTCGCGCTTTGTTGATTATCAGCTATTTTCTGTTTGCCGTCTATATGCTCAGAAAGCTGTAAACTGTTGATAACTGAACTCGACGTCATCAGCAACCAGCATCAAGCAACCAGCAACTAAAGAATGATTGCCTTCACTCCTGAAAAACTTCACGCCCGCCTCGCCGCGATGCAGGGCAAGCGCATTGCGGTGCTGGGCGATTTCATGCTCGACCGGTATTTGTGGGGCAGCGTCACGCGCATCTCGCCGGAAGCGCCGGTGCCCGTGGTGGAGATCGACACCGAAACCGAGCAGCTCGGCGGCGCGGCGAATGTGGCGAACAATATTGCGGTGCTCGGCGCGCTGCCGCTGCCCGTCGGCGTGATCGGCAAAGACCGCTCCGGCGAGCGAATTTTGGAATTGGTGGAGAATGCCGGTTTTCCCAGCGCCGGCATTTTTGTGGATCGCAGCCGGCCGACGACGATTAAAACCCGCGTCATTGCCCACGATCAACACGTCGTGCGCACCGATCGCGAGTCGCGCCGCGATCTGGCGCCGGAGATGCAGGAACAATTGCTGCGCCATCTCGAAGAAATTTTGCCGCAGCTCGAGGCGATTCTCATCGAAGATTATAATAAAGGCGTGATTTCACAGCCTTTTCTCTCACGGGTGATTGAATTGGCGCAGAGCCGCCGCTGCCTCACGACCGTCGATCCTAAGTTCAATCATTTTTTCGAATACCGCCACGTCACGGTTTTCAAGCCGAATCGCAAAGAAACGGAAGAAGTCCTCGGCATGAAACTCGCCACCACGGAGGACATCAACCGCGCCGGTGAAATTTTGTTGCAGCGCTTGCAATGCGAGAACGTGCTGATCACCCTCGGCGAGCGCGGCATGGCGCTCTTTCGCCACGACGGCGGGAGCCAAATCATTCCCACCCAGACCCGGCGCGTGCACGATGTTTCCGGCGCCGGCGACACGGTGATTGCCACGCTCACGGCGGCGCTGGCTTCCGGCGCGGATATTCTCGAAGCCGCCACGCTGGCGAATTACGCCGCCGGCATCGTGGTCGGCGAAGTCGGCGCCGTGCCGATTGACAAACAAAAACTCATCGAAGCCATTGCGCATCACCAGCAATGGGAATTATAAAATCGGAGTAATGTCCATGCCGCCGCTGCGACACCCACAATGATGAAAATCGGAGGGCAACGGTTCACCGTTGCAATGCTAAAGCATTGTACTCCGGTTTATTTTCGTTATTTTCGTGGTAATGGAGTGTTGGATTGATGGATTACTGGGAACCCAATACTCCAACACAACATTACTCCATCAATCCATTTTCATAAACCATGGGCCGAATCGTTGAATTAGATGAGCTTCTGGCGATGCGACGAGAATGGCGGCATTACGGCACCAAAGTCGCCTTCACCAACGGCTGTTTCGATCTGCTGCATCGCGGCCACATCGAGTATTTGCAAAAGGCGCGCGCGCTGGCCGACGTGCTCGTGGTCGGGCTGAACACCGATGCCTCCGTGCAGCGACTCAAAGGCCCGCATCGGCCGATCACCCCGCAGGAAGATCGCGCCGTCGTGATCGCCGCGCTCGAATGCGTCGATTATGTTATTTTGTTCGATGAAGACACGCCGCTGAATTTGATTCGCGCCTTGCAGCCGGAGGTGTTGGCCAAAGGCGAGGATTATCAAATTCACGAAATCGTCGGGCATGACGTCGTGCAAGCCGCCGGCGGCCGCGTCGAGCGTATACCATTGACAGCGGGGCAGTCCACGAGCCAAATTGTTGCCAAGATTTTGGCCGGCAAATAGAGAAGCCTTTTACAAAAATTTAGTAAGCGGATTGAGCAGATTAAGCGGGTAAAATCTTTGCTTTTCCGTAGCGGCCTTACTTTTAGAAATGAAATCTTCATGATAAAAACACACCGGCTCTTTATTGCTTTTCTTCTCATTGTATCGAGTATTTTGGAATGTTCTCATCTTTCCTCCAGAAATACTTCTCGAATCAATGATCTGAAACCAACGGTGATCTTGATTTCAGTCGACGGCTTTCGCTGGGATTACCTGGATAAATTCGAAGCGCCGGTCATGCAGCGTCTGGCAAAAAGCGGCGCGCGGGCCAAGGCCATGATTCCGGTTTTTCCCACCAAAACCTTTCCGAATCATTATAGCATCGTGACCGGATTGTATCCGGCGAATCACGGCATCGTTGCCAACACGATGTACGATCCGGAATTTGACGCCCGCTTTAGTCTCAGTGACCGCGACGCCGTGCGCGACAGCCGCTGGTGGGGCGGCGAGCCGCTGTGGGTCACCGCCGAGAAACAGCAGCAGCGCAGCGGTATTTTTTTCTGGCCGGGTTCGGAAGCGGCGATCATGGGCATTCGTCCGGCGTATTGGAAGGTTTACGACGATGACTTTCCCAACGCCGCCCGCGTCGACACCGTGCTGGGTTGGCTGGATTTGCCGGCAGGGCGCCGGCCGACTTTGCTCACGCTGTATTTTAGCGAAATTGACGACGCCGGCCATCGTCACAATCCGATTTCGCCGGAAGTGCAAGACGCCGTTCGCCGCATCGACCGCATTTTAGGCCGGCTCGTGCGGGGCTTGGAGGCGCGCGGCATTTTCGAGCACGTGAATCTCATCATCGTCTCCGATCACGGCATGGCCGCGGTCGATTCCGGCCGGGTGATTTTTCTCGACGATTATCTTGATTTGGAGAAAGTGCGGGTCGTGGATTGGAATCCCGTTCTTGCCGTGCGCCCGCGGACAATGAATGAAGATGAAATTTATTTCGCTCTCGCCACGGCGCATCCGCATCTGCAGGTGTATCGAAAAGCCGACATGCCGGCGCGCTTTCATTATTCGCAGCATCGCCGCATCGCGCCGATTATCGGCATTGCGGACGACGGCTGGAAAATTTCCCGACGCGGAATCCAAAACACTGCCGAAGGTTTCCACACCACCGGCGAGCACGGCTACGACAACCAGCTTGCATCGATGCGCGCCATTTTCATCGCGCACGGTCCGGCGTTCAAAGCCGGATTCGTGGCGCAGCCGTTCCAAAATATTCATCTTTACAATCTCATCTGCGCCATCTTGAAATTGCAGCCGGCCCCCAACGACGGGAATCTCGATTCGGTGCGGGTGATGTTGAAGTAAAACGTAAAAGTAAAACGTAAGAATAAAGCGTAAATTTAAAACGTAAAATTTTCATCTTGCGTCTGTCCTTTGAATTGCTTAATATGCCGTTAGACAACATGAAATTGGACGACGTGATCAAGCATTGCCGCCGGCTCAAGCATACCACCGAGGATGTCAAGTGGGGAAGTGTGTTGGCGTTTTCAATCATCTAAACCTTGGGACAACTCTCATGCGCCTCGAAATCAATTACGGCAAAGGAAAATTGCCGCTCGAAATTCCCGAGAATAACATTCTCGCCTATCGTCAGCCGAATTCGCAGGCTTCCGAGGCCAACAGCGGCAATCAAAAAATTCTGCTCGAGGCCATCAACGACTTCGGCATCTTGCGGCTCTCGCCGATTTTTGCCGGCCGGCAGGTCGGCGTCATCGTCGAAGACGCGACGCGCTCGACGCCGCTGGCCGAGCTGCTGGCGGTGATGCTGCCGTTTCTGCGCGGGGCGCGCTTCGTGCAATTTCTGATCGCCACCGGCAGCCACGAGCCGGACACTTCGGGAAACCGGCGGATTATCGACGGCATTCACGCGATGATTGCGGATTTCGATTTTCCCGAATACGAAATTCACGCCAGCGACTGCGAGAAGGATGAGTTCATCGACGTGGGCGTCACCACGCGCGGCACGCCGGTGCGGGTCAATGAACGCTCGGCGAGATGCGAGGTTTTTCTCGTGCTCTCCGACATGAAGAATCACTACTTCGCCGGCTACTCCAATCCGCTCAAGAATTTTCTGCCCGGCATTTGCAGCCTGCAAACGATCGCTCGCAACCACTCGTTGACGCTCGACGAGCGCTCGACCTTCGGCTTGCATCCCTTGCATCCCGATCCCAAACGCCGCCGCGCGCCGCTCGCGGAAGATTTGTGGGAAGGCGTGCAGATGATCTTGCGCCGCCGGCCGGTTCTCGTGCTCGCCGTGATTTCCTATCAAAATCAATTGCAGTGGGCTAAAATCGGCGCGCTCGTCGAGGCCGTCACCGCCGGCATCCAAAAAGTCGACGAGCTAACCAGCTTCACGCTGCCAAAGGCTGATTTGATGATCGTCGCGCCCGGCGGCTATCCCGACGACGAAAGTTTGTACACGGCGCAGCGCGCGCTGGAGCTGACTAAAAATGCCATCAACGCCGGCGGTGAGGCGCTTTTTCTCGCGCATTGTGAAAACGGCATTGGCCCGCAGAAGACCATGGCGCATTTTTACGATTTGCTCGCGCAGCCGATTCCCGACGTGTTAAAGAGCATCGAAGCCGATTACGAGCTGTATTCGCACAAGGCTTATAAATTCGCGCAGATGATTCAACAGTTGCGCGCCATTCACGTGCATTCGAGCTTGCCGGACGAGGCGATTGAACGCATCCATTTGAAACCTTGCGCCGATCCGCAGGCGTTGGTGAATCGTTGGCTGGCTGATAATCCACAAAGGCAGATCAACATTTTCGACGGCGCCAACAAGCTGGCGATTTATGCCGAATGACGCTGGTCGACCGTTCGCCAGAGATGCTGACCGTCAGCCGCGCCTTGAATCCGGACTGCGAGCATATTGAAGGCGACATGCGAACCGTGCGGCTCGGTCGCGTCTTCGATGCCGTCTTGATTCACGATCCGATTATGTACATGACCACTGAGCCGGATTTGCGAAGCGCCATGGCAACGGCTTTCGCGCATTGTCGCTAATGGAGAAAATCAAATCAATAGTGGGAGAAAAGCGCTTGGTGAGGATGGTTTATGAACGACTATCGTAGCGCCGAAATATAAGCTTTGTACAAGCGCTTATAGGATGATCATTTCAGGTTGAAATTTATCGACGATTAACTCACGAACAAGCGTAAGCCCGTCTTTGATCGGTATGGGAAAATGCTCAATACCGGCGATTTTGGGATTTTTCCTATCCATATAAAAAAAGCTTTTAAAATGGGAGTTTTGCAGAGCGTTCGTACTGGCACTCAGTTTCGCGAAGCCAGCACGTTTTTACGTTTTGTATTTACACCTTATTTTAGTTCTCTGCCGAGTAGCTTAAGTTTCTGCGCCTGCGGCAAGATACTTTCATCCTTGCCGAGATGCTCATCGTCGGCGCTCGCACGGTACTTTACTTCCCTGCCGAGAACCCTTGTCCAAATCTACAGCCACACTTTATTATTTGCAACGAACTTCTGTCGATCTCACTGCGATAACGCCCAGTTGAACTAAGGCGCTAGCGCGCCAGATATTTTTTCCCACCGAAAAACTTGCCTCCTTTGAGCGTATCCGTTCGGTGAAGCACATCTTTCTTCTTTGCGCGCCAATGCTTAAATTACGCGGCACCAACAAAGGAGAAA
>Ga0209172_10005652_pt1 | contig 14863 bp, 19 predicted proteins | sample LarsenN4metaG_FD_184113 | JGI IMG/M metagenome (GOLD analysis project Ga0209172, IMG submission 184113) | Hot spring sediment bacterial and archeal communities from British Columbia, Canada, to study Microbial Dark Matter (Phase II) - Larsen... ... | reverse complement strand
GCAAGAGTTTCACAATCTGTTCGGGCTTCTTTCGGTTCATAGAGTTTGGCTCCTTTTGGGGTGCTCGACTCTCATTTTACTTGGTCACATTTTTCAGAGCAGGTCACATAATAATAAGCAACATAAACTGTGGCTGGTAATGCAATTAAAGTCATTCTATCAGGTCGCGCTGTAAACTCAACTGAAAGTACATGGTTATATGATAGCGTTTTATCAATTTCTGTTGTTTGGTGTAAATTTATTCTAGCGGTCCATGGTTGAGGTAAATCTGGAATTGAAAGTGATACTCCATTAGAGTAAAGCATATTATTAATATTATCGGAAATGGACGACGTGTATCCGAATTGAAAACTATCTTTATTTAATGTTGTAATTGATCTAATTGGTCCAACATTAATGCTTCTTATTCTAAAACCATTTGGAGAAATCATAACATTACTATTATTATGAAATGTCAGGCTTGGAGTCCACAGGATTCTAAAATCATAAAACGGAGAAGAAAACTGATGTAAGGTAATAGGAGTTGGAGGGATATTGTAATCAAAACTATGCAACAAATCTGGCAAGCTAGTGTTCTGATTGGAGTTAACAGACCCACTTCCTGCACTAGCACCAGCAAATGGATTTGTTGAGCCAGATGTAGATTGATTGTTGGTATTTGTAGTTGACACATTAGGAGATGAGCTTGAAACAGTAACAGAACTACCACTATTTATAACAAGCCCATTTAATTTTCCAGATAGGTTGCTACCATCGATTTGCCCTAAACAAACCCCACCTGTTCCTGATGTGCCATTCATAATTCCAGTAATTGTAATACTAGAGCCACAATGTCCTGTTGGGTCATTAAAGTTAATAGGATTGCTTCCTACATAGCTGAATCTATTTAAATTTTGCGGATTAAACATCCCTGGCGCAATCGAATCAGGCTGAATAAACCTGTTCAGCACGGGTGACGCTTCGCAGAAAGCGGGCTTTGCCCACTCCGCTTCGCTACGGGAGGCTTCGCGCTAACCGTAGTCGGTTAGTCCGCTAGTGGGCTGGTTGGGTAGTTCTCTTGTCCCGCCGAAGGGTAAGCCCGAACCTAATTACAAAACCAAAGGCACATCGCGTGGGAGGTTTGCTACTTCATCCCAAGTTAGGTCATCGAAGTTGAAGAAGTTTGTCATGGATGGAATTATAGAGGGGTAGATTTTGTAATTAAAGGTTAGGAAACCTAATTATATTGAATATGTAAATAATTCCTACTGTAACTGCTAAGAGACCAATAAGCATTCTTAACTTATCTCTAAGATAAATTCCTCGATCAATTAAATAAATACCAATTCCAATTAAAATTATATCTATCACTAAGAAAAATACATTGATGTTCATATTATTATCTCCTAGTTTATTTTACTTCCATCCAAAAGGGTCCTTAATTGTTGACCATAATAAAATTAAGTTCCTTGTTATTGGGAGACCGGGAACTAATGTTGTAATTCCATAGGATGTATAAACCTCTCCACTCGGTGTTTCAACTTCATAAACATCATACAATATATTGTTTGATACTGTTAATCTGCCACCTGTAGCAGTAACCCCTGAGTCGCTTAGATTTTCACTTAAAATTTTATGATAGCAAGTTGTCTTTGCTTTGAAGATTCTTGATTGCAAAGGGAATTTTGGTTTAGTTACTACATTCTAGTTGGTCAAGCGGGCTTCGGAAGTCTTAGGATATTAAATTCTTTTTTATATCTTCTAGTAATTGCTTATTTTTTTGAAGCCCTGAATAAATTAGTATCACAGGTTGTTTATAATTAAGTAGTAAGCCAGTAATTTGCTGAAACAGCAAGCCATTTAATAAATGGAAGCGCTTACGGTTAACTAGAATTAAGACGGTTCCGCTTTTAGATTCAACTAAGCCAATAACTTCATTCCACTTTATTGTTTGACTCAAATAAAACCCCTTAAGTACAATACCTTGTGGTGATAACTTTATCAAAGGGAATATACTGATTAAGTACCCTCCCAAAAGATTTAGAGGTATAGCTGATAAATATATTAACCAATTTTGATTAAAATCGTTGGGAAGAACTATTTTGTTTAAAAACATTGAAGGAGCAAAAAAAAACAAAAGCTATCCCCATTGAGAATAAAATAATAAGACCTCCGACAATGGTAGTTACAAGGGGTAATACCCCTTTTTGAATTTTATAGCTTTGAATTCCTAACATAAGTATTTCCTTTCTTATAATAAAGTATACGATGAACTAATATGGACAAGCACCTGTTGAAAGTTTGGGGTTTATCTTATGAAGGAAGGGTACTTGCAGACAGCCTTTCTTGTTAAGTTTTCCCCATGCAATCCAATCTGTTGTAGTAATTACGTCAGTACCAACTTCTCCCCCATAACCAAAGCCTATCGCTATTCCTAAAGTATCATATTGGTTCTCTGTATCATAATTATCAGCAATTATTCCTCCAGCACAAAATTTAATGCAACCAGTAGCATGTACGTTCCATCCATCAGCTAAGGTATCTTCTCCAGCAAGTTCTTCCATCGTATCAGTAGTAAGTAAACCAGCTACAGTTGCACCAATATCTGCTTCTATTCCCTTTGAATATCCAAGCTGTAACAGCATACCTCCATTTTGGTTAGTCCAAAATGGAGCAAATTGTTGAGGTAATTTTGAGATAGATTCTGCATCACCGATTTTTTCGATTTGATTCACAAAAACAGTAAGTGGACGCAAATCAACTGCAAATACAAGATTAATATCAACTCCTCCTAGCAATGGGATTCTTAGAAATGCAGAAGGCTGAAGAATAAAAGTGTTCCATGGAATAGGGTCGTGTCCACTTGGGTCATTAAAATTAATTGGGTTATTTCCAACGTAACTAAATCTATTATACATTTGCGGATTCATCGGATTCGGCACAATCGAATCAGGTTGAATAAACCTGTTCAGCACGGGCGACGCTTCGCAGAAAGCGGGCTTTGTCCACTCCGCTTCGCTGCGGGAGGCTTCGCGCTAACCGTAGTCGGTTAGTCCGCTAGTGGGTTGGTTGGGTAGTTCTCTTGTCCTGCCGAAGGGTAAGCCCGAACCTAATTACAAAACCAAAGGCACATCGCGTGGCAGGTTTGCTACTTCATCCCAAGTTAAGTCATCGAAGTTGAAGAAGTTTGTCATGGAGGGAATTATAGAGGGGAATGGAAAAACGGGAGTTGGGATTCGGGAATTGGAGATTGGAGAATTACAAACATGACATGTCTTAACGTGACCTATGCAGATTATGTTTCGTGTCCGCGCATAAGTTCTGATTGATTCAGATTTTAATGAGACACTTCGACATGGCTCAGTGCAACGCATGTCATGTTTATAGTTGGTTTTTGTTTTAGAGAGTTTTGGGGTTGGCTGAAAACATAGGAGACAGTCACCCGCTTCGCGAAAGTGACTGTCTCCTTGAGTCATTGAGCGATTCATTGACCAATATCAATAATACCAATTTCATGTTCATAAATAGGTGTACCGTTGAAAATAGCATCTGTCTCAATAAACACTATTTTTTTACCATTAAGAGACCAATCAAAACTGCTTACATGCTTTTTGTAAATGCGAGTAATATTCATCGTCTCTAAATCCAGCAACCAAATACCTGAAACGTTTCTGTATATCCCAGAAAACGCAATGATGTTTTCTTGTGTCGGAGACCATTTCGCCGAAATATGTTCTTCTACAGAAGAAACAATTTTTCTTAGGTTTGTTCCATCTGGAGAAGAAAGATATAAATCCCAAGGATAATAAACAATATTAATTAAGTCAAAACGGTTTGCAATTTGAGTTGGCAGCATTCCATCAGGTACTTTTTCAGTTCCCCAAAATAGAATCTCACGATTATGTGGTGACCAAGCAGGTCTATCAGCACGAATAAAATCAGGTGCAATTTGAAGTATGTTATTGCTTTTATTATCAACGTAATAAATAGTGGTAGTAAGAAGATAACCAGTGCTATCTTCTTGTATCAATTCACTCATGCTTGGAGAATACGAAAATTCTCCGACACTATTGATTGGGCTATCAACATAAAGTTGTAAAACCTTATGTTGCCCTGTACTCATGTTGTATTCAACAACAGCCTCTTCTTCATTTCCATTGCAAAGCTTGACCATGCCTAAATTTCCGTTTGGCAATCTTGAAAGGCGGATAAGATAGTTAATTCTACATCGGGGTTCAGGGCTATCATCAAAAATAATTTCCACTTCATCCCAAACTTCAGAATCAATATCGTAAATGTGTAGCCGATCATCTTGCGGACGACCATCAAAGTATGGTGGTTTATATATTACAGCTATTGATTTATTAGATAGCCATGTAATAGAGTGATATTGACCTGTTTCAAAAAAAATATGATTTTCTTTGTAATCGATTGAAGATACGTCAAGTGCTGAACTTCGATCAATAAAATTAGACATACAACCAATTAACACAAACAAGCCGATAAAAATGTATAGATATTTCATAGTATTTCTTTCTTAGTATGGTATGTGATAGTTCTGGTTTTGAGGTTTATTGATTTGGTAATAAAACAAATCCGTAAGTGGTTTGTTTGTCCAATTACCAATGTTGTATAAGGTTTCTCCAGATTCTCTTGGATCAAAGAGAGTCTGGAGTCCGCCATGATTGTATTGATTGTTCAGAATCGCAAAATACCTGTAACCATTTGCACCTGATAGAAATACCCCAAAGTATAAATCGTCATAATTAGTGCTATATGGATCATATAAGCCATTTTGAATAGCTAAATCGGTAGCCACATCTACTCCACCTTGCTCTGCTAATATCCTAAGTTCTATTAACATTTGTAGATTTGAGGATTCGATTTGGCTATAAAAGTCATCCCATAACTGAGTTTCATCACAATGACTAATACATGGTCTTTCTTGGAAGATGTTCATTCCATCGTTCATAGACTGTAGTACCGCCGCATCCATAAAAAATGCCGCACTAGTTGATTGGCTATGAATTGGGTCTTCTGCCATAAATTTTATGGCAAATTCCATATCATTGTGCCAATCCTTAAGTTGATTCTCGTCTACAAATAAATCTACCCATTCTTGTCTTTGTTCCCATGAAAGTTCCTCAAAATCTTCAACTGTACAGTCTGTTTTAGCAATTTTTCCATTATTCATCGCAATATGACCTGTTGAATCAACTGAGCAATGACCTGTTGGATCATTATTGTTTATTGGGCGATTGAGCACATAACTATAGCGATTAAAATTTTGAGGGTTTCCAATGTTTGGTATAAGACTATCAGGCTGAATAAAACGATTAAGATAAGGTGAGTAGAAGCGGGCTTTGTAGTCCATCAAACCAATATCTTCATTCAAATTGCGTTGCCCTGTATAACCGTAGTCGGTTAGTCCGCTAGTGGGTTGGTTGGGTAGTTCTCTTGTTACGCCGAAGGGTAAGCCCGAACCTAATTACAAAACCAAAGGCACATCGCGTGGCAGGTTTGCTACTTCATCCCAAGTTAAGTCATCGAAGTTGAAGAAGTTTGTCATAGATGGAATTATAGTGGGGAATTAGGGAATGGATTAAGGCTTCCAAATTGGACCAACAGCATTTCCATCAATATCTTCAGTAATGTTTTTCCATGCGCTTCCATCCGCAGTGATTATATAAATATCTGACTCACCTGCGTGATTTGAGCTAAACATTAAATACTTGCCATCGGGTGACCAATTCATACCACTGATAATCAAATCTTCTTCTGTTTGTGAGTATAAAACAACAAGAGAAGAAATTTCTTTTGTATAAATATCTACTGTAGCAATTTCTACTTTATCTCTTGTTTTCCAGTTTGGGTAACGAACAAATGCAAGTGTTCTCCCATTTGCTGATAAGCGAGGCATAAATATTAATCCTGACACATCTGGCAAAAATGGTTCAAGATTTGTACCATCTGAATCTACAATAAACAAAGTGCTTTGGTCAGATGAACTTGAGGCGGCAAAAATAATTTGTTGGTCGTTATTTATCCAAACGGGAATAGAGTTTACTGAAACATAACTACTAAAACCACTATGCTTAAGGTCAGAAATCAATTGTAAAAAAGAAGTAAATACAAACGGCCAATATTCACTAAGTTCACTAAACTCTTTTTTAGTTACATTTATGTATGACTCAACTTGGTTTTGGTTATCAAGTGTAACGATGGCTATCCCGCTGTTTTTTCGATATGTAATTGCTAATTTGGTATTATCACTTGACCAGCTTGCGTTGGCTATAAAATCACCAACCTCCATAATATTTGTGATACGCGTATATGATGGCGGATTGCCACTTGCAACCCAGATATTATCTCCAATAGTTCCTAAGGGCATAATGTCTCTGCCTAAAGTTGCAAATTTGCTGCCATCATTTGACCAGTATATGCCTCGTGGAATTGAAAAATAACCTCTTGAATCGTAAATCCAATCTTTAAATTCACCCTCTTTTATTTCCATATTAGAGATTAATTTACTGTTAAAGTGAGATAATGACCAATCGGTACCTTCTGCAAAAATAATTTCATTGCTATTTGGCCTCCATGCTAAAGAGTACCATCCTTGTTTAAAAACAGCAGTATCGACTGAAAGACAGCCATTTTTGAAAATGACCATGTTGGAAGCATTAGGTTCATTATTATATTGACTTTGAATGACCTTTTTATATATTCCTTTAATATCACTTACCACTATTACAACTTCCTTATCCTCATCAGATATTATAGATTGTTTCCCATTTGGATCTTGCCAACAATATGCAATCTCATAATTTTCTACTTCCACTTCGTGAATTTCACTTGGAGGGGTATGTTCATTTGGGAAACCAAATAAACATGACGAAAAGAAAATAGAAACAAAAACAAGAAGCATAGATGAAGATATATATAATTTTTTCATGGTAACGGCCCATTATAACCCCAGATATTAATAGTACCTAAAGTATATGATCCTACGCTAATAGTCCCTACAGAAGAGAGTATATTACTTGCTCCGTATTGTTGTGTCTCAAAAATTATTACAAATGGCGGATTAACTGGTTCAGTATTAATCCCCAAGTTTGAGTTACTATATTCTAAACCTACACTCTGCCATCGAATTGTCCCATCTACCGCGGTAGGTTGTAAATAAACGGAAACATTCCCAAGCTCCCCTCCCTGAAGCGGAAATGTTTCATAAGCTACAGTTGCATCATTATATGTTGCCGTTGTCCAGTTGGAGCTGAAGAGCATGCCTGCATCTGAGTAACGATTCCAAATCATAGGGTTTCCTGTAAATGAAAATGTTAGTTCATACCATTCATCTACTGGGGTGCATCCTTGATCAATTGACCAGCAGAATATACCAGCAGCGATATTTCCTGCTGTATTGTTCACAAAAGTAACATTTGCGCCAACATAGTCCCATTGTGAGGTTTGTGTATAAACTTCACAAGCGGTTTGTGAGGCATTTTGCCCGCAGTGAATATCCATAGAGGCTAACTCTTCCTCAGTGAAAATCCCGATAACAGGTTCATCATTAACCCTACCTGAATTATTTGAACTACCAAAACCTTTAATGGATTTACCACTTCCTCCACTTAAACCTTTTAATCCAGCTAAACATTGTTGGCTTGAACATGGACGATGTCCAGTAGGGTCATTAAAATTAATTGGGTTATTTCCAACGTAACTAAATCTATTATACATTTGCGGATTCATTGGATTCGGCACAATCGAATCAGGCTGAATAAACCTGTTCAGCACGGGCGACGCTTCGCAGAAAGCGGGCTTTGCCCATTCCGCTTCGCTACGGGAGGCTTCGCGCTAACCGTAGTCGGTTAATCCGCTAGTGGGCTGGTTGGGAAGTTCTCTTGTCCCGCCGAAGGGTAAGCCTGAACCTAATTACAAAACCAAAGGCACATCGCGTGGCAGGTTTGCTACTCCATCCCAAGTTAAGTCATCGAAGTTGAAGAAGTTTGTCATGGATGGAATTATAGTGGGGAATGGAAAAACGGGAGTTGGAATTCGGGAATTGGAGATTGGAGACTGGAGGAATTGCAAACATGACATGTCTTAACTCAACCTATTCAGATTAAGATTCGTGTCCGTGCATAACTGGATGTATGAGGTGTTAACCTTCCTACTTAAAACTATCTAAAATATACCATCCAAGATTAATTATTTGAGTTACTGCCCAATATGTAATTATTGCCATAAAAAAAATAATCACGAAAAGCCAAAGATCTTTAGGAAGTTCAAATTCTTCTCTCGGAGAAGAATTTATGATTCTTTTTTGTGAAAATAAAACTATGTATATTAATAACACAGTGACAAGCCCTAATACGCAATCAACAATGTGTTTATAACTTTCAACAGTAAGATGTGCAATATACAAACCTAAAAGGCAAATAACAGTCCCGAAGAAGTAAAAAATTTGGGTTTTGAATTTTAAGAAATATTTGTGAATTGTATTCATTGGTATGTCTCTTTCTTAAATTGGTATATGAATAGGATTTCTATTTAATGGAGCAGGTGTTTGAGGGGCTTGAGGTGTTGTGGGAGTAAATGGCGGAGCAGTAGGGATTGATGTGGGTATAGGGTTTGGTGAAGGTGTTGAGGTAGGCGGTGAAACTGAAGGAATAGGATCGGGAGTAGAGATAGGCTCTTTAGGTTTTCTGTTATTGGAATTAGGACATGGAATCCATGAGGCAGCTTCAACTCTTTGACAAGCGCCATACGCCAGAGGACCTAATACGGATGATACAAGTGTAAGAATACCAGCATAACACAGGAATTTACCTCCTTTACCTTCACATTTAGGCATCCACCAAAGCCTTTCCTCTCCAGTTAATTTGAGATTTGCTACCATCTCAGTTGCTGCCTGTTCTTGCTTTGATTCCTTTCTTTTTCCCATCTGAAATATGTTGTCTGCTACATTTGAAATACCATCTACTGCCGCATTGTGACATGGAGCATGTGCATTACATATCATCATAGCAGTAATTGCTACCGCTGCGGCAACAATTATTACCCCTACTACAGGGGCTGATAAAACAACTCCAGCAACTGCTACAGCAAAAAAATGACCTGTAGGATCGTTATATACTATTGGATTATTTGTTACATATGAATATCTATTCCACGCCTGCGGGTTTGTTGGGTCTGGCACAATCGAATCAGGCTGAATAAACCTGTTCAGCACGGGCGAGTAGAAGCGGGCTTTATAGTCCATCAAGCCAAGGTCTTCATCCAAGTTGCGTTGTCCTGTGTAACCGTAGTCGGTTAGTCCGCTAGTGGGTTGGTTCGGTAGTTCTCTTGTGCCGCCGAAGGGTAAATACCTGTGCTGGCTGATTAAGTCACCTTGATGGTCTGTAATCGCAACGACTGAACCCAAATGGTCTGTGAGCAGGTATTTTAATCGAGAGCCATCGTTAACTTTGAACCTAGTGCTTCTTTAGTTAGCACATTATTCTATTATTTTCCTCTTGATTTCTCTTACAATATACCCGAAGGGTAGTATAAACAATGACATTGCCGTAACAAAAAGGAAATTCTTATTGGTCTGCACAAAACTCCAATCTCCTGTTGATAAGCCAAATAGGATAAAAATACATAATCGCCCAAAAAAGATGTAACTTGTATAGTATAAAATACTAAAAACACTCATCAATGTTTTTAACTGTTTTTGGTTTAGTTGAATTTTTTTAAACATATATCTACCTGTTTTTTTTATTTAAAAGATTAATTTATTCCTCTTTTTCACTCAAGTAATAATAGTGGCTATTGCGGAATAACAATACTACCTTTAAAAATTGACGGGGTAATCCATTGCCTTGTCTTTAAATCAATTCGTGGAGTCAAGTCAAAAGGGTCTTTGTATTTTGTAATTTTTTCCGTCTTAAAACCTGACATTTCTATTAATTCATTTAACAAATCAGCAGCACCAGCAATAGTGCCTGCTATTTCACCACATGGAGGAGGACACCACGAAAATTGTGCGGTTTTTTGAACAACTTTTCCTAATATAATACTTCCTACAAATTCTCCTAATGCATTTGTGTCATTAGTAGCGTTTGGGTTTATTGTGGCATTAGACCAATTTCCATCAACTGCTATTGTTTTGAATCCTATAACTTCTTTCGGGTAGACAGTATCATCATATATTGGTGTTCGCGATATGATTTGAAGTGTATCTGTTGGATTAATATTTCCAATAGGTTCATCAGCCTTAAACTTTTTCTCTATTTCAAGTGGAATGATGTTTAATGAGATTGGTTCTGAAGTAGAAGGTTTTTGTACGTCCGAGTGGATGAGAAATGCAGCGGCAACTAAAACTGCAACAACACATATTATGGGACAATGCCCTGTTGGGTCATTAAATACTACTGGACGATTATAAACATAACCAAAGCGGTTTAATGCTTGCGGGTTATACAAACTCGGCACAATCGAATCAGGCTGAATAAACCTGTTCAGCACGGGTGACGCTTCGCAGAAAGCGGGCTTTGCCCACTCCGCTTCGCTGCGGGAGGCTTCGCGCTAACCGTAGTCGGTTAGTCCGCTAGTGGGCTGGTTCGGTAGTTCTCTTGTCCCGCTGAAGGGTAAGCCTGAACCTAATTACAAAACCAAAGCCACATCGCGTGGGAGGTTTGCAACTTCATCCCAAGTTAAGTCATCGAAGTTGAAGAAGTTTGTCATGGATGGAATTATAGTGGGAAATGGTGAATAGAGACTAGAGATTGGGGAATTACAAACATGACATGTCTTAACATGACCTATGCAGATTAAGACGAGTGCGTATAAGTTGTTGGCGTTGCATCAGAAGTTGTGAGAGGGCATTATGGTTCTCTTAGTATAGCCAGTTTTGGGTGTGGAATTACGCTTCGATTCTTGGAGTGAAGTTGGTTTTTGTTTCAGCAAGTTTTGGTTTAGCTCGAATTTCAAGCAAAATGTTTTTTCAGTTCTTCGGTTGGGCTCCAATTAGGATCTTTTTCTTTTATATAGTCATAATATTGTTTATCCATTGAAGGTAAATTGTTCAAGTATTGGGCGATAGATAATCGCTCTGCAGGTATTCTGCCGATTGCTATATTAATAAACATTTTTTTTAATCCTAAAAGTAATATGCGTCTAAACATTGCTTCATCTGTAAGTATATAAGCATTTTTATGAAGCAGTTCCGAATAATACTTAATATTTTCTTCTAATAGATTTTTGTTGATAATATTGTAGTCAATTTGTTCTCTTAATAACCAATCGATATCAATTTGGGTGAAATTCGGCTCGCTTCTTAGCCATAATTCAATACGTATTGAAGTTCTTTCAAATTCTGATATAGCTATATCAATTTTTTTGTTTGAATACATATTTTGTTTTTCATTGAATAGGAAACTATATCTATCAACTAAAAACAAGAAATATTTCTTAATGAGTTCAGTAAAATTTTGTTCTCTTGGCATGAAATAACCTCTTACTTTGGTACCATCATTCGATTGTTAACTGTTTTATAACCAGCCTGAACTAATAAATTATATTCAACACGAAGAAGGCTACGCTTTTCATCTAGTTTTAGTATTTCGTCAATTGGGGTTGTAAATAATACAGTTTTGTTTTTATCTATTATCTCTTTTTGTATGAATGGTATATTAATATATTCTTTGAATATATTCTTGTCGCCATATTTCTTTATAAATGTATCGTAATTATCTAGATAAAGATATGTTGCCTTAAATTTTTCTGCAACTTTCTCATAACTTAATAGATCTTTTGTCGTCGCTCCTAAAACTGCAATTTTACTTTGAGCATTATGTACTGCAACTTTATAAACATCGCCTAGTTCATCTAATTTGCTTAATGCCTGTGCGGTATTTGAAACATCTGTTGCTTTATTTGCATATTTCGCGGCACGAATCACATGCCTCGCTCCAGCAGGAACAGCAGGCAAAACAATGGAGGCAACATCTGTCACTAGTGAAACTGTATTCCAAAAAGTGAAACCTTCATTTTTAATATCATTGATTGTCATTCCTAAAGAAACAACATCAAATGCAGTCTCTACCCAATGCCCAGTTGGGTCATTATATTTAATTGGGTTATTTAGAGTATAAGAATATTTATTCCATGATTGTGGCTCAACCGGGCTAGGCACAACTGTATCAGGCTGAATAAACCTGTTCAGCACGGGCGACGCTTCGCAGAAAGCGGGCTTTGCCCACTCCGCTTCGCTGCGGGAGGCTTCGCGCTAACCGTAGTCGGTTAATCCGCTAGTGGGCTGGTTGGGTAGTTCTCTTGTCCCGCCGAAGGGTAAATATCTGTGCTGGCTGATTAAGTCACCTTGATGGTCTGTAATCGCAACCACTGACCTCCGAGGTCTTTTGGCGAAGTTGAAGAAGTTTGTCATGGATGGAATTATAGTGGGGAATTGTAGTATAAGTATTAGGGCTTCCACGCAGGGCTAACAGCATCACCTTCCATATTTTCTGTCAAATTTACCCAAGCGCTTCCATCTTTTGCAATCACATAAATTTCTGATTCACCTGTATGTGGCGAACTTACCGCTAGATATTCACCATCGGGTGTCCAACTCAATCCGCTAATCCATAACTCGTCACCATTTTCAGGTGCAGGAAAAACTGCCAAACTTTTTATTTCAAGGTTTTCTATATTAAGTGTAGCAATTTCTACTCTGTCATTATTTTTCCAATTATCGTAGCGGATAAATGCTAAAGTTTTTTTGTCAGGAGATAAAGTAGGCAATCCTACAATTCCAGGAAGGTCAGGTAAAAATTCTTTTAGCTCACTCCCGTCAGAATTTACAATAAAAAAAGTTGCTTTTTGTTGCTTATTTGCCGCAACAAAAATAATTTGTTCATCATTATTAATCCAAACGGGTAATGAACGGTCTGATATATAGAAATTAAATCTGTAAACAGGAGGGTTTGTTAAGATTACTTCTAATGCTTTTAGTGGACTAGAAATTGAGTAACGCCAATCCCTTAAGATGGAATTTGTGTTACTAGTGATTTCGATATAACTTTCTGGTTTGTCATATGGCACAATTACGATACCACTATGTGGGGCACCATATCCAATAGCTATTTTATCCCCAGCAGATGACCAAGAAGCATTTTCGACAAGGTTACCCACTTCTTCAATATTGATTAATTGAGTAATTTTTTTCGTATTCATTTCATAAGCCCAAATACTATGCCCTAAGTCTAGGTCAAATGCTCTTGTTGCAAATTTACTTCCGTCTGGTGACCAAAAAACGTCTTCTGGATACCAAAATTTCTCATTCAACCCAACTGGATCTCCTAAATCAGTTAAAGATAAATTCTCGGAAATTGAAAAGAACTTGAAATCGACCACTGTTGGGCTAATTCCATATACTAAACCTATTTCATTTGTATTGGGTCTCCATCCAATCCTGCCACTTTGATTTCTTAATCCTTGCCTATCATCACTTAAACACCCGATCATGTTAACGAAAGCAGATGACGATGTTGGATATTCTTTTGTAATCGTTATAGTTCTGTTGCTAATATCTTGAATTATAAGATGTACTTCCTTTTGTTCTGGTTCAATTACAGAAGTCTTGGCAGTTTCTGGTCTCCAGCAATAAGCAATAATGTAACTTGATAAAGTATCCATATTTATCCGTGAAGCAGGAATGTGAACCGAAGGAATTTTATAATAGTGTAAGGTATTACACGACACCAAACTTATGTGTGATAACATGATAATCATCAAAAAGAATAGAGATTTGTATTTCATTTTAATGTCCCAGTAATGGTTATCTGACCAACTACATTATTATTATACTTAAGTTGCCTACTGTAAGAATTGAACTTGAACCTGTTTGTTGAGTCGCAAAAATAATCTTGAATGGAGAAATAGAAATATCATGGTCACCAACAAAACCAACATAATTAATGTTACTGCTTGACCATACTATCCCATTATTTCTTGCAGAAGGACTTAAATACGCTGTTATATACCCTAAATCTCCACCTCGCATAGGAAATCTTTCAATAGCAGCAGGTGCACCATTGTAGATTCCTACTTGCCAATTTGCGTAAAACAAGGGTTCAGACGTTCCATTAAGTGCTGCATTTCGATTCCAATCTACTCCTCCGTTTGGGTGTGAAACTGTTGTTGGTAACATAATATAAGTACTTCCATCATAAATACAACCTTGCCAAACTATTTGACAAGCCATATATGTCCCTATGTTTGGATTAATAATTAAATATACCCAATTAGCATATTCAACCTGCATTTCGAAATTGAAGGCAGAGGGATTTGTATAAAGTTGGCACGTCAACTCTGCAACGTTATTGCCACAATCAATATCAAGTTGTTTCAATTCTTCTTTCGTGAATACACCAACTTCTTCATCTCCTACATTTTCACCTTTACTTTGCTTGGTATTTTTTATCCAACTAGAAACATTATTTTGTTGTTCTTCTACCCAATCGGCTATACAGCCACTATTAGGACACCACCAGGGGTCGTGACCTGTTGGGTCATTAAAGACGGTGGGGCGATTGTAAACATAACTAAACCTATTCCACGCCTGCGGGTTTGTTGGGTCTGGCACAATCGAATCAGGCTGAATAAACCTGTTCAGCACGGGCGAGTAGAAGCGGGCTTTGTAGTCCATCAAACCAATATCTTCATCCAAATTGCGTTGTCCTGTATAGCCGTAGTCGGTTAGTCCGCTAGTGGGCTGGTTGGGTAGTTCTCTTGTCCTGCCGAAGGGTAAGCCTGAACCTAATTACAAAACCAAAGCCACATCGCGTGGCAGGTTTGCTACTTCATCCCAAGTTAAGTCATCGAAGTTGAAGAAGTT
>Ga0209172_10005651_pt1 | contig 14865 bp, 10 predicted proteins | sample LarsenN4metaG_FD_184113 | JGI IMG/M metagenome (GOLD analysis project Ga0209172, IMG submission 184113) | Hot spring sediment bacterial and archeal communities from British Columbia, Canada, to study Microbial Dark Matter (Phase II) - Larsen... ... | reverse complement strand
CGTCATCTGCCGCATCGAAAACCCCGTCGACCATGAATGTCCCAATCAGGGTGGACTGCTTCGCCCGCTTCGGGAATCCTCGGACTTGTTCAGAGTGTCCCTAAGTTGCGCGAGCCAGAGCGCCGCTCGCGAAATCAAAAATCATGACGCTGCAAGGAAAGGCGGCTCCCCGCCCCCTTTGCGGGGCGGGGCTGGGGGTGGGGGTGACGGCGGTGTGAGCAGAGAAAGATTTCGCGCATGCCATGTCTTGTAAGCGCCTCGCCCGCACCCCCCTCCCCATCCCTCCCCCGCAGGGGGGAGGGCGCCGCGTTTGCGTCGGCTGCTTTTGAATTACGCACGACGCTTTAACGCCGCCTATTCAGCAGCCCTACGAGCGCCGCTGTCGTTCTCGCCGCGGCGCCAGCGCAACTTCGGCTGACGCGCGGCGCGCGTGTCGTCCAAACGGCGCATGGGCGCGAGCCTGGGGGCCTGCTTGAAGAACTCCACCTCGCCCGCGTTCACGCGTTCGGCGAGCGCGATCATCACGTCCGCGAAGCGGTCGAGCTCGCGCTTGGGCTCGGTTTCGGTGGGTTCGATCAGCATGGCGCCGTGTACGACCAACGGAAAGTATGTCGTGAACGGATGATAGCCCTCGTCCAGGAGCGCCTTGGCGATGTCGACGGTCTCGACGCCCTTCGGCTTAATCGAGGAATCGTCGAGCAGCACTTCGTGCATGCAGGGGTGATCGCCGAAGGGCGCATTGAAATGGGGTTTCAGGCGCGCAAGCAGATAATTCGCATTGAGCACGGCGTCTTCAGCGACTTGGCGAAGGCCATCGCTGCCGTGGCTCATCATGTAGGCAAGCGCGCGGGTGAACATGCCCATCTGGCCGTGGAAGGCGCACATGCGGCCGAATGGCTTGTAATGCGTGCCGGCAAGTTCCTCAGCGTGTTCTGCAAGGGCGAGCATCCGCTCGCCGGGCTTCGTTGATTTGTCGTAGACCAGTATCGGCAGCGGCGCGAATGGCGCGAGCGCTGCGGAGAGCACTGTTGGACCAGCGCCCGGCCCGCCGCCGCCGTGGGGCGTCGAGAACGTCTTGTGCAGGTTGATGTGCATGGCGTCGACGCCGAGATCGCCGGGCCGCACCTTGCCGACGATGGCGTTGTAGTTGGCGCCGTCGCAATAAAAGTAACCGCCGGCCGTGTGGATGAGGTCGGCGATCTCTTTCACTTCGCGCTCGAACAGCCCGCAGGTATTCGGATTGGTGATCATGATGCCGGCGACATCGGGGCCGAGCCTAGCCTTGATGTCCTCCGGATGAACGCGCCCATCGTCGCGCGCGGGAATTTCATCGACGATAAAACCTGCCGCAACGGCGGTGGCAGGATTGGTGCCGTGCGCGGATGACGGCACGAGCACGCGCTTGCGCTTGTCCGCTTCGCCGCGCGCTTCGAGCGCTGCTTTGATGGCGAGCATGCCGCAAAACTCGCCATGTGCGCCGGCCTTCGGAGACAACGCGACCGCCGGCATGCCGGTGAGCGTGCAGAGCCAGTGCGCCAGCTCATCCATCAGTTCGAGCGCGCCTTGGACCGTTGACACGGGCTGCAGCGGATGCAGATCGGCAAAACCTTCGAAGCGCGCAACGCGCTCGTTGAGCCGCGGATTGTGCTTCATCGTGCACGAGCCGAGCGGGAAGAGGCCGAGATCGATGGCGTAGTTCTTTTGGCTGAGGCGCACGAAGTGGCGCATCGTTTCCGGCTCGGAGAATCCCGGCAGATCAAGCGCCGCCTTGCGTTCGAGGCCGCCAAGCTTTGTCTTGCCGCCCTTTGGTTCGGGCAGATCGACGCCCGTGCCGGTCGCATGGCCGCTTTCGAAGATCAGCGACTCAGCTTGCAGAAGGCCGCGATTGCCGGAGGTGGTTTCGGGGTTCATGCGATAACCTTTGAGACTTGCCTTCGCTCCCCCTCGATGGGGGAGCTGTCCGCGCGCAGCGCTGACTGAGGGGGTGAGGCACGCGACGACCGGGGTTTTGCCTCTGAAGGCGACTCGCCGAGCTTCGCTCGATCACCTGCTCCGGTTTCGCCGCTACGCGGCGAAACCACCTCCATCGAGGAGGAGGCGGGCAGATAGGCGCCTTCGTTTGGTTGCGCGATCACGAAAGCACCTTCTTCAGCGCATTAGCGTAGGCGGCGATGTCGGCGTCGGTGTTCATTTCCGTGGCGCAGGTGATGAGCACATCGTCCATGCCTGCTTTCGGATTGAGGCGGCTCATGGCGACGCCAGCGATGACGCCTTGCACAGCAAGCGTGTCGACGATCTTCTGCGCATGGGCAGGCACGCGGATGGCGATTTCATTGAAGAAGCGCTTCGTCAGCACTTCGACGCCCTTCACCTTGGCGAGCGCTTCCGCGAGCGCGACGGCCTTTTCGTGATTGAGTTGCGCCAGGCGCCGGAGGCCCTGCTCGCCCAACAGCGTCATATGGATGGTCCAAGCGAGCTGGCAAAGGCCGCTATTGGTGCAGATGTTGCTCGTCGCTTTCTCGCGGCGGATGTGTTGCTCGCGCGTCGAGAGCGTCAACACAAAGCCGCGCTTGCGGTCGGCGTCCACGGTCTCGCCTGCGACGCGGCCGGGCATCTGGCGGATGTACTTTTCCCTGGTGGCGAAGAGGCCGACATACGGCCCGCCGAAGTTCAGCGCATTGCCGATGGATTGGCCTTCGCCGCAGACGATGTCGGCGCCGTAGGCGCCCGCCGGTTCGATCAAGCCGAACGCAACGCATTCCGTGAACGTCGCGACCATCAGCGCGCCAGCGCCGCGCGCGGCTTCGCCGATCTTGGCAAGGTCGGTGATCGTGCCGAACACGTTGGGCGACTGCACGATGACGGCGGCGACATCGGCGCCGAGATGCTTCGTCACCGCCGCTTCGTCATCGATGGCCGCGGGCAGCGCGATGACTTCGAGCCCAAGCGCTTCGCAGGCCGTGCGGGTCGTATCGATGTAGTGCGGATGCACACCGCCGGAAAAGACGATCTTCTTCCGCTTGGTGACGCGCGCGGCCATCATCGCAGCTTCCGCGCAGGCTGTGGAGCCATCGTACATGGAGGCGTTGGCGACCTCCATGTCCAGCAGCATCGCCACTTGCGACTGGAATTCGTAGAGCGCCTGTAGCGTCCCCTGCGCGATTTCCGGCTGGTACGGCGTATAGGCGGTGAGGAATTCGCTGCGCTGGATAAGGTGATCGACGCTCGCTGGCACGTGATGGCGATACGCGCCGGCGCCGAGGAAGAACGCGGTGCGGCCCGCAGGCGTGTTCTTTTCGGCCAAGCGCTGCAGATGGCGATGCACTTCGATCTCGCCTTGCGCGCGGGGCAAATCGACCAAGTCCTTCAACAGCGCGCTTTTCGGCACGTCCGCATAGAGATCGTCGATGGATTTCGCGCCGATGACGCCGAGCATTTGCTGGCGGTCGGCGTCGGTGAGTGGAAGATAGCGCACGGTTAGTGCTCCATAGCCCCCTCTCCGCGAGGGGAGGGGGTTGGGGGTGGGGTGAAACGCGACGATTGAAGAGTTGCGAAGCGTAGAACGAACGTCAGATTCTGAGAGTGCGGAGGTTCACCCCGCCCCCTGCCCCCTCCCCTCAAGGGGAGGGGGTGGTGATACGCAACGACCGCCATCAAAGCCCCTTCACGTAATCGGCGTAGGCCGCTTCATCCATCAGCGCGTCGAACTCGGCCTTGTTCGACGGTTTCAGCTTCACGAACCAGCCTCCCGCCTCCGGCGCGTTGTTGATGATTTCCCAGTTCTGACTGGCGATCTCGGCATTTGTTTCGACGATTTCGCCCGAGATCGGCGCGTACACGTCCGAAGCGGTCTTGGCGCTCTCCACCACCGCCATGTCGGCGCCTTGGGCAAAGCTTTTGCCAACTTCCGGCAGCTCAGCGTAGACGACGTCGCCCAACTGATCCGCCGCGTACTTGGAAATGCCGACGACGGCGACGTCGCCTTCCATCCGCACCCATTCGTGGTCTTTCGTGTAGCGTGTGCTCATTGGGCTTTTCCCTTGCGAACGTAGCGGTGCGGCACGAACGGCAGCGGCACGATGGTGGCGCTGCGCGGCGTGCCGCGAATCATGAGATCGACGACATGTCCGGGCTGGGCGTGCGCGGCCTCGACGTAACCCATCGAGATCGGGCCATTGAGCACGGGCGAGAAACCGCCGGACGTGACCACGCCGATCTTCTTGCCGTCCTTGAAAATCTCTACGCCCTCGCGCGCCGGCGCGCGATCATTCGGGCGAATGCCGACGCGCTTGCGCGCGGGCCCCAGTTCGTATTCGCGCAGAATGCGCTTTGCGCCGGGGAAATCGCCGGCTTCACGGCGGCGCTTTTGGATGATCCACGCGAGGTCGGCTTCAATTGGCGAAGTGGTGGGATCGAGATCGTGGCCATAAAGGCAAAGGCCGGCCTCCAAGCGAAGGGAGTCGCGCGCGCCAAGGCCGATCGGTTTCACTTCCGGATGCGCCAGCAGCGCCTCCGCCAGCGCGTGCGCATGATCGTTGTGCACGAGGATTTCGAAGCCGTCCTCGCCGGTGTAGCCGGAGCGCGTAATGCGCAGCCCGCCGACCGCGGGCACAAGCAGCGTCTTGAATTGCATGAAGCTCAGGGCGGCGAGGCTCGGGTCGATCACCGAGACCGCGACCTCTTCGGCGCTCGGCCCCTGCAGCGCCAGCAGCGAGTGGTCATTATCCGCGACGCGCAGCTCAGCTTGGCCGCGCAACGCACTTTGCATCAGCGCCCAATCGTCATGCTTACAGCCGGCGTTGACGACGATGTAGAGCATGCCGCCGAAGCTCGGCTCCAGCGAGCGCGCGATCATCAGATCGTCGAGCACGCCTCCGTCTTCGTTCAGCAGCGTCGTGTAGCGAACCTGCCCGAGCTTCAGCCCCTGTATGTCGCCAGGAACGAGCCGCTCGATCAGCGCTGCGATCTTCCGGTGCCGCTGCTCGCAATCGCCATGGTCGCCGTGAGGCAAGGAGAGAAAGCACGGCCCCATATGGCTGACGTCGAACAAGCCCGCATGCTGACGCGTCCACATATGTTCGGGGATCAGGCCCTCGAACTGCAGCGGCATGTCGTAGCCGGCGAAATCGCCGAACTTCGACGTGCGCGCGCGCCAGAGCGGATCGAGGGGCAGCTTCTTCAATGATGCGGCTTCGGCCATGTGGATCCCAGGTTGGCGCGCGGCCCAGCCAGTATTGCGGCTCCGCTCTTCGGATCGATCGCCGATCGTTGGAGCCGCAATACAGGCGGGGGCCCCCGCTGTCCCTGGCGCCTGAGAGATTTACTCCTTCGGCGGCCCCGCCAGTATCGTCGGCCACTCGCATGACCGACGCGCCGGCATTGGCCGACGATATAGGCGGGACGCTATCCAGCGTCTTCATCCCCCCGCGGTCCGGTTCCCTGAGAGTTTCCGGGGCGGTTGCTCCTTCGGGGCTGGCCTGTTCGCCAATCTCTCCCGCGGGGTTCGCTTGTCTGGCCGGGGCGCGCGCGACTCGCGTCGGGCGGCCTCGTCGCGGCGCAAACTGGTCGCCCCGGCGCGCAGAGTCAATCGAGCAGGCGCGCCCTAAAACCATCGCCTGCTGGGCCATTCGCACTTCGTTCGCGAGATGTCGCCTGCTGTACCGCAGCGCAAATTACTCACAGCGCACGATTGGCGACATTTTCGCGTGCGCGTGGGGCGATGTTCTAAACGCGTTCGCGCTCAGCCAAGCTGGAGGCGCGCCTCTCCTCGTAGAATCGCATCCGCTTGCGGCGTGTATTTATCCTTCGCATCGCCCAAAGGGTGCAGATCGAGGCCCGCGAAAAGCTTGAGGGGCGCGCGCGAACCTTTCCAGGCGCGGACTATGATCCGTCGTGCTTCGGCATTCGCATTCGGCCGGATCGGGAACACTTCGACGCCGCCGAGTCGCCCTTCCAGCGCGCGCAGGATTTCCTCCAGCTTATGGGCGCGGTGAATAAGCGTGAGGCTCGCATTCGCGGTCATCCGATTCGACCAGATCTTGATCCAGTCTCCAATGGGACGGTCGGCAACAAACGCCGCGCGTTTCTCCGCCGCAGGCAACCGCCCATCTTTCCCGCTATCGTACGGCGGGTTGAAAAAAACGCAGTCGAAGACGCCGAAGTCTGCGTTCGGATCGAGCGCGTCGGCTTCGACGATGCGAATGCGATGTGCCTGAGCGTTGAGCTCGACGTTCTCGCGCGCCAGCTGTGCGAACAGGGGGTCGCGTTCGATGCCCACGAATTCGATGCCGCCGCTGTTCGTGGCGCTCGCCGCCGCAGCCAAGAGTCCCGCCCCCACGCCGCAGCATGGCTCAGCAATCCGCCCCGCATCGACGCGCTCTTGCTGGAGCGCAGCCGCCAGCAGCAGGGTATCCACGTTGACGCGATAGCCGCGTGCAGGCTGACGGATGCGGATGCGCCCGCCGAATATCGCGTCTTCGGTGACTTCAGGTTGCGCCATCCGCGCCCGTGCGACCCTTCCGCGCGACCGGCGGAACGCGCCTTGACCGGCCTTGCTGCCGCCAGCATCGTTTTGCTCTGACGTCAAGGCAAGCGGAGGCCTCTTGGGACCGGCGGTAGGACCAGCCAAGCTAGCCGCCGGAACGCCCAATGCGGTCGACCGGCTGGCTGCGCTTTTGGCGGAAGATCTGGCGGCGGTCGACGCTCTCATTCATCACCACATGGAAAGCTCGGTCGGGGTGATTCCCAACCTGGCTGCACATCTCATTGACGCCGGCGGCAAGCGCATTCGCCCGCTGATCACCCTGGCGTCGGCGCGCCTGCTTGGCGGCGGCGGCGACGGGCCGCGCAAGCTGGCGGCCGCTGTCGAGTTCATTCATTCGGCGACGCTGTTGCACGACGACGTTGTCGACGTCTCCTCCATGCGGCGCGGCAAGAAGGCCGCGAACGTCATTTGGGGCAATTCGGCGAGCGTGCTGGTCGGCGATTTCCTGTTCGCACGCTCGTTCAATCTGATGGTCGAGACCGGCGACCTCATGGTGCTGGACATCCTCGCGCGCGCCGCGAGCGTGATCGCCGAAGGCGAAGTGATGCAGCTGGCGGCGGCCAACGACGCGGAAACGACGCGCGAGCGCTACATGGAAATTGTCGCCGCAAAAACGGCGGCTCTCTTTGCGGCGGCGGCGAAATCGGGCGCCGTGGCGGCCGGGCGGCCGGGCCTGGAAGCGGCGGCGCTCGAAACTTACGGGCGTGAGCTCGGTCTCGCCTTTCAGCTTGTCGACGATGCGCTGGACTATGGCGGTCTTGCCGCTTCGATGGGCAAGAACACCGGCGACGATTTCAGAGAGGGCAAGGTGACGCTGCCCGTCGTGTTCGCGCGCGATGCAGGCGACGAATCCGAGCGCGCTTTCTGGCGCCGCGCGCTTGGCGGCGAACGCAACGACGACGATTTCCATCGTGCGCTGGCGCTATTGCGGCGGCACAACGCAATCGGCCGCACGCTCGACGCCGCTCGCACGCACGCGAGCGCTGCTAAGCAAGCCCTGCTGGCGTTGCCCTCCAACGCCTACGGCGATGCGATGGCCGAATTGGCCGATTTCGTCGTCGAACGCGGCTACTAGCGCGGCGGACTTGAAATTCGCCTCATGGTGATGGCGCGCGAGGAGCGAATTTCAAGTCCACAAGCCGCGCTACAACCCTTGAATCTAGAGCGCCTTTTGGACTTGAAATGCGACAAGCGACCGATCCAACCTGTGGGTCGCATTTCAAGTCCGGCGCTCTAGACCCCTTCGATGCCGCGCCGGCCGGCGAAGCGGCGCACAGCGGTGGACGCTACGATCGCGGCGCCCGCCAGCGTCGCCAGTGCGATCGCCTGAGCGTAGCCCTCTTCGCTCGCGAGCAGAAACCCGATCGCGCCGCACGCGGCTGTGGCGGACCAATAGATGAAGCTGACCTCTGCATGGCTCATGCCGCCATGCCGGGCTATCTGGTACAGATGCTCGCTATGGCCGTCGAACAGTGAACGCCGCCGCCAAGCCCGCCAGGCGAGCGTGACCAGGACGTCTGCGAGCAGCGGGAAGAACAGGATGGGCGGGATCATCGGCGAGACGCCGGTACGGTGGACGACGATGATCGAAGACAGAGCGGCCAGAGCGCCAGCGAATAGCGCGCCTGAGTCGCCCGCGAACAGGCGACCCGCGGGAAAATTCCAGAAGAGGAATCCGAGCAGCGCCCCAACAGCGCACAGGCAGATGACAACACCAGCCATCGAACCCTGCGTGAAGGACACCGCAGCCAAAAACATAAGGCCGATGGTCACGGAGCCCATCGCCAAGCCGTTGGCGCCGTCCATAAAATTGACGCTGTTGACGAGTGTGAACACCCACAGCGCTGTACCGGCATAAGCCAGCCATAAAGGGATCGCCACCGCCGAATTTCCATAGATCGGAAATTCGGTTACTGGCCCGACCGCGAGAGTCGAAACGCCGACCGCGACGCCGAAGAGGACAAACTTCAGCCTCGCGCTCAGATCGCGCGCATCGTCCCAGGCGCCGATAGCGAGGAAGAGATACGAACAGGATGCGGCGACGGTGAGCAAGAATGCGCCCTGCGGAGCAATCTCATCGCGCACAGCCCGCGAAAACAGGGCGAAGATAATGAGACTGACGCCAAAGCCGATCGCTATGCCTATGCCGCCGCTGGTCGGCGTAGGCGCCCCGTGCGCCTTTCGTGGCGCGTCAGGAGCATCGAGCGGCCCCATTTGCATCACGACGCGGCACGCGATCAGGCTGATCAGGGCGGAAATCGCCACAGCTGCCGCCAGCTCGATAAACACGTCGCACCTCGCGGCGAGGGCTATCCAGACGGGCGTGGCCGGTCAAGCAGCGCCCAGCGTCGTGTCGCAAACCCACCAGTCCGGGCGCGCGCGTTGCCATTCCTCAGCGAGCGCAGCAGCTGTGTCGGCGTTCTGCGTCAACGCGATTACTGTCGCTCCGCTGCCTGATAGCCCTGCGTAGTCGACACGCGCGTCGGCGCGCATTATCGCGAAGATGTCCTCTATCTCCGGAAGTAAGGCGCGCGCGGCCGGTTCGAGATCGTTGCCCAGCGCTGCGATCTCCTGCAATGCCTCCTGCGGGCTGGACCAAAGCGGCGCCTGGCGGGCCCCCAGTTCCGACCCCAGATTCATGCGGTCGAACTGGCGATAAACATTGGCCGTCGGCAGCGGAATTAGCGGATTGACCAGCACCGCTGCGAACGCAGGCGCCTTCATTCGCTCGAACGTTTCACCGGCGCCGGTCATGAACGCCGTCTGGCCCGAGACGCAGACCGGCACGTCGGCGCCGAGCGTCCGCGCGACCTGCAACAGCTCTTCCGTCGGCAGCTTCAGGCTCCAGAGTTCATTCAAAGCGCGCAGCGTGGCCGCCGCGTCGGACGATCCCCCGCCAATGCCGGAGGCGACCGGCAAATTTTTCTCCAGCGATAACGACGCATTTGGTTTGGCGATGCCGGCGGTTTGGGCAAGCGCGCGCGCGGCCCGGAGAACGAGATTGTTCGCGTCGGCGCTCAAACTCTCAGCAAACTCGCCGCCGAGCGAGAGCGACAAACCCGCGCTCGGCGCAGCTTCCACCACGTCGCCGACATCAGCAAACATGACGACGCTTTGCAGCGGATGCTGACCGTCGGCGCGAGGACGACCAACCTTCAGGGTGAGATTCACCTTCGCCGGTGCAAAAAACCGTATGCTCATCGAGTGGCGGAGCGCGCAGCAGGTTCGTCCGGAAGGCCGCGATCGATCTTGGACTGAATGGCGGCGGGATCGTCCGGCTCGAGCGTCAAAGCGCGTTGCCACTGAAAGCGGGCTTCGATGCGGCGGCCGAGCCGCCAATACACGTCGCCCAAATGATCGTTGAGCGTTGGATCGGCCGGCTCCAGTTCCACGGCCCGTTCGAGATGCTCCAGCGCCTGGGCATAATTGCCAAGCCGGTAATGGGCCCAGCCGAGGCTGTCGATGATCGCGCCTGAATTGGGACGCAGCTCAACCGCGCGCTCTATCATAGCGAGCGCCTCCTCCAGGCGCTCGCCCCGGTCGGCCCATGTGTAGCCGAGATAGTTGAGCACATCTGGCTGATCGGGCGAGATGTGCAGAGCGGCCCTGAAATCGGCCTCCGCCTCTGACCAGCGGCCCAGCCGCTCGCGCGCCGCGCCGCGCGCAAAATAATAACGCCACTCGGTGGGATTGGCCGTAAGCAAGTCGGTGTAGATGGCTTCAGCTTCTTCGTAGCGCTCGAGGCTTCGGTAAATGTCGGCGAGGGCGCGCCGCGCGCGCGCATCGCCCTGCTGCGCAGCCGCATGCGCCGTCGCCAACGCTTCGTCCTGCCGGCCCTCGTCGATCAGCGCCCACGCTTCCATCATCCGCGCGGTGCTCGCATAAGGTGAGGAGGCGGCGATCCGCGCAAGCGCCACGCGCGCCAGTTCAGTGTGGCCGAGATCGGTGTGGATCTGCGCCGACATCAACCGGGCGGCATCGAGTTCGGGGTCGAGCATGAGCGCCAGCGTCAGCGTGGCTAGCGCGTTGGTCTCATCGCCTTCCTGGTGAAAAATCGCGGCAAGGCCGTATAGGCCAATGGCCGCCCCTTCAGCCGGAGTGAGGCGGCGCGGCGAGGCGGCTTCGCCGGCTTCGAGCCGCGCGCGCGCAGCGGCGAGCGCCGGATTGGCGCGGTTCTCCTCCGTTGCGAGCAGCGCGAGGGCCTCGCCGGCGCGACCGCTTCTCGCCAGCAGATCGGCATGCCGTTCGATCGCCGGCGGCAGAAACATTCCAGCCTCCGAGGCAGACTGGTAGGCGCTGAGCGCTTCGCGATCGCGACGTGCGTGGTCCAACGCCATCGCCTGCTGATAACCGAACAGCCCGCCATACGGACGGATGGACGCGAGCGGAGTGAGTTCGTCGAGGACGTTTTCGACATCGCCCGCGGCGGCTCTCGCCCATACCTGCATGACGCGCGTTATGAGGCGTTCTGTCGCCGCGCCTTCCGCCTGCTCAAGTTCGTCATCGGCTTGGCGATTGCGCCCCGCCGCAAGATCGTCGGCGCCGCGTATCGCATACACATAGGCCGGCGCGCCGCGGCCCGGCGCCAGGCGCGCGGCCTGACGCGCCCGCTCGACGTCGCCGGAGGCCAATGAGGCTATCGCGGCGCCCTCGACGAGCGTCTGATTGTGCGGCTCGCGGCGCAAGGCTGCGAAATACCGATCGGCGGCAGCTGGATAGTCCTGGCGCAGATTGGCGAGCCGGCCGACCAGATGATCGGCGTACACGCCTGCTTCGTTTGGCGTCGTCGCCAGGGATGTCGCACACGCTCCGAGCAGCAGGCACGCCGCCGCCGCGAAAACCCCGGCGCGCGCCGTCACAGCTCTTCCCGTTGCGCCGGGCCTTCCGGCAGGTCCACACGCGGCAGCTCGCGACGACGCGGAGCGGGATCGGTGAGACCGCGGCGCAATTTCTGCTCGAGCGAGCGCCGGCGAATAGCATCCGGTTCGGCATCGAGCGCCTGGCGCCACGCGTTGCGTGCATCCTCCCGGCGATCGAGGCGCCAATAAACGTCGCCAAGGTGATCGAGGATTTCGGCGTTGGGATCGTTCGCAGACAGCGCGTTCGCGCGTTCTATGAGCGCGCGCGCTTCTTCGAAGCGGCCGTAGAGATAGTAGGCCCAGCCCAGGCTATCGACGACGGCATAGTCTTGCTGACCGAAATTGAAGCCGCGCCAAAGGAGGCGGTAGCCTTCTTCCAGCCCCTCCGGGCGCTGGATGAGAGCATAACCGAGCGCATTCAAACGCAGCACCGAGTCCGGCTGTTCGGCGAACAGGCCGCGCGCCACCTGAATGCCGTCGCTCCATGCTTGCGGATCGTCCATCAGGATCGACACGTACAGCAACCGCGTGTCTACGCTTTGATCGATTTCATAGGCCGCGCGCATGTCGGCGGTTGCGGCTGCAATGTCGCCGGCGAAACGGTGCGCATAGGCCCGCCAACCGAGCACGTCGGCGCGGTCTCTCGGAGTCTGCGCCATCGAAAGCGCCTGCGTGTAGGCAGAGATCGCCTCCTCCGGCCGCTGGGCGCGCCGATAGACATCCGCCGCCGCCGCGATCACGGACCAGCGGTCGCCTGCTTGCGCCTGCGCGCGCTGCGCTGATGCGATGGCTTCCGCCCGCTGGCCGCGCTCGATTTGAATCGAAGCGCGCATGATGTCCGCCTCAGGCGCAAAGACGCTATCGGCAGGCATCTGTGCGATGATGCGCTCGGCGCCGTCTTCGCCCCCGGCGTCGAGCACCTGCTGGGCGGCGTAGAGCCGCCAATCGCTCGCATCGGGCGCAAGCAGCAGGCCGATCTGCAACAGCGCCGTGCCCGACGTGGACGACAGGCCTGGCTGCGGATCCTGATCCGAGAGCACTGCAGCCAGCGCTTCGGTTTGCGTCAGAAACTCGGAGACAAAGATCATCCAGCGCCCCGCTGCGCTCTTGGGCGTCAGCGGCGCCTCCTGCGGCGGTTGGCCGGCGTCGAGGCGGCGCAAGTTCTCGCGCACGTCCGCCGAACGCGGCGCGAACTCTTCGACGATGTTATAGAGACGGCGCGCCTCGGTCGCGTTGCCAAGCCGGTGTTGCACTAGTGCGGCGCGATAGACCGCGTGGGTGACGCGCGTGGCGCCCAGCGCACGCTCGAACTCTTCCATGGTTTGCGGCTCGGCATCGCCCGGCGGCGTCAGGTCCAGTCGCTCGACCATCTGCGAGTAGACCGCCGCGGCTTCGTCGAGACGGCCGGCGGATTCGAACAGCAGGGCGCGCGCCACTTCCGGCAAAGGCGCAGGTAGATTGTCGCCGCCCGCGTCGACGCGCTCAACCGCGCGGTCGACGTGACCTTCCGCGGCCAGCAGGAATGGCTCCAGCATGTCCGCGACACCGCCCTGCAGGCCCCCAGGTGCGTTGCTCAGCGTCGCGCGGGCGGCCTCCAGGCGGCCGGCGGCGAAATCATCCGCGAACACCGCCACCGTCCAGAACGCAGCGTCCTCGCTCGACCGGCCTCGGGCCAGCTGGCGGCGCCCTTCCCGGACCAGATAATCGACGTCCGCCTCCAAGAGAGCGGCCGAGGGATCCTCGTAGCTGCGGTCCGGCGCGGCGTTAGGCGGCGAGGTGACGCGCAACTCCTGCGCGGGCTCCACGCCCGGCTCTACGATAGTGTGCTGAACGCGCCCTTCGCCCTTATCGTCCTGCGAGAAAGCCGGCGCAGCCAAGCCCGCGCTAAGTGCCGCAATGCTCGCCGCCAGGAAGGCCCAACGCATGTTTTCGTCCTTTCACCCGCTTCAGCGGGACGCGGCTTAGAGATTGACGTAGTTCGGCCCGCCGCCGCCTTCGGGCGTCACCCAATCTATATTCTGGCTCGGGTCTTTGATGTCGCATGTTTTGCAGTGAACGCAGTTCTGGGCGTTGATCTGAAAACGCGGATTGTTCCCGGCCTCGTCGTACAGCACCTCATACACGCCAGCCGGGCAATATCGTGTCGCCGGCTCGGCGTATTCAGGAAGGTTTACCCTGATCGGAATGGACGGGTCGCGCAAAACCAAGTGAACGGGCTGGTCTTCCTCGTGATTGGTGTTTGACAAATAAACCGAGGATGCCTTGTCGAAGGTCAGCACCCCATCCGGCTTGGGGTAAGCGATCGGCCTATGCTTGGCCGCCTTTTCGGTCGCGGCCGCGTCCGATTTGCCGTGCTTGAGCGTGCCCAGGAACGAAAAGCCGCCAAGCAAGGTGGTGGTCCACATATCCGCCATTCCGGCGACGCCGCCCCAGAACGTGCCGAGCCGCGAGAGCAGAGGCTTGGCGTTCCGCACGCGGTAGAGATCCTTGTAGATCGTGCTGTCGATGTAGAACGCTTCGTATTCTTCGAGCGTGTCGCGCTGGCGCCCCTCCATGATCGCGTCGAACGCCGCCTCAGCCGCGAGCATGCCTGACTTCATCGCGTTGTGGCTGCCCTTGATGCGCGGCACGTTCACGAACCCCGCGCAGCAGCCGATCAGCGCGCCGCCCGGAAACGCCAGTTTCGGCACCGATTGGAAGCCGCCTTCGGTGATGGCGCGCGCGCCATAGGCGAGCCGTTTGCCGCCTTTGAGATACTGGCTGATCTCAGGGTGAAGCTTATGCTGCTGGAAGACATCGAAGGGCGAGAGGTAGGGATTCTTGTAGTTGAGATGCACCACAAAGCCGACGGACACGAGCCGGTCGCCCCAGTGATACATGAACGAGCCGCCGCCCTCGTTGTCTTTCAGCGGCCAGCCGACAGTGTGGAGCACAAGACCAGGCCGATGCTGCTCGGCCGGCACTTCCCAGAGCTCCTTGATGCCGATGCCGAACTTTTGCGGCTCGCACTTGTCGCGCAGGCCATAACGGCCCGTCAGCACTTTTGTCAGGGAGCCGCGCGCGCCTTCGGCCAGAAATACATACTTGCCGTGCAGCTCCATTCCCGGCTGATAATCGGGCTTTTTCTCGCCATTTCTGCCGATCCCGAACACGCCGGCGACAACGCCCTTCAGCGCTCCGCCTTCGTCGAACACCGGTTCAGACGCGGCCATGCCGGGGTAGATTTCCACGCCCAGCGCTTCGGCTTGTCCCGCAAGCCATTTCGTCACGTTCGAGAGCGACGTAATGTAATTGCCGTGATTGCTGAACAGTGGCGGCATCAAGAACATCGGCAGCGAAACTGCGCCGGCCGGTCCCAGCATCTTGAACTGGTCTTCCGCAACGGGCGTGTCGAGCGGCGCGCCTTTCTCCTTCCAATCGGGAATGAGTTCGCCGAGCGCGCTCGGATCGATCACGGCGCCC
>Ga0209172_10005648_pt1 | contig 14869 bp, 11 predicted proteins | sample LarsenN4metaG_FD_184113 | JGI IMG/M metagenome (GOLD analysis project Ga0209172, IMG submission 184113) | Hot spring sediment bacterial and archeal communities from British Columbia, Canada, to study Microbial Dark Matter (Phase II) - Larsen... ... | reverse complement strand
TACGGCCTCGAACTGACGGTGGAAAAATTCCTCACGAACGGCTTTTATTTCCTGCTCTCGTCCTCGCTCTATCAGTCAGAATATCGCGGGAGCGATGGCGTGTGGCGCAACACGCGCTTCAATTCCAATTTTATCAACACCTTCACGGCGGGCAAAGAATGGAATTGGAACCGGGGCCGGAAAAACCGGACTTTTGGCGTGAACCTGAAAATCACGAACATGGGCGGCTTGCGCGAAACACCGATTGATCTCGCCGCTTCGCAGGCCAAAGGCGAAACCGTGCGCGATGAATCCCGTGCCTTCGAAGAGCGGATGCCGACTTATTTCCGCCTCGACACGGGCGTTCGCCTGAAACGCAACTACCGCTCGCTCACGACCACGTTCGCTTTCGACATTCAAAATGCGACCAGCCGCCAAAATGTTTTCGGGCGTTACTTTGACGAGCATTCAGGCAAAATCGAATACTACTATCAGGCGCCGCTGATTCCGGTGTTGAGTTACAAATTGGAGTTTTGATATAAAAAAAGAGGCGGTGTTTTGCACCGCCTCTACTGTTTTTAGAATTTCATTACTTTTTGCATGTCCGAACCGCCGGACGCGTCAATTCGCAAGAAGAGCATTCCGGGCGCGTAGCCATTCAGTTCAAATTCCGTTTCGTTGTAGCCGCGTTCGCGCGTTGCCTGTACCGTTTGCAATACCTGGCCATTGGCGTCGGTCAGGCGCAGGGTCGTTTCGCCGGATTCAGGCAAATAGTACGTTGCTGTGAAACGGTCGGTGACCGGGTTGGGACGCACGGAAAGGAATGTGGGCGCGCTGCCTTTGCTGGTTGGAGCACTGAGAAACTCGAGCGTGGCAGGTACGGTTTGCAAACCGCGTGTGTAAGCTTCTGCGTTGGCGACGGCGGAGTTCATTTCCAATACTTCGCTCAAAGCGCCTTTTTCCAAGCTGTTGAAAACCAAAGTGAAAGCGCGGAGGCGAAGGTTTTTAGCCTGAACGTTCGGGTCGAGCATCACGGCGTTGTGCCAGCTGGCCGTCAGGTTGTTTTCATCCAACTGGCCAAAATAATCGAGCGGCACAAGGTCGGGTTCTACGCTGACAAACGACAGTACCTGCGGGTCGTAGTGCAAGGTGAACTGGAAAGCCGCAAGGCTCGCCAGGTCAGGTGTGATAATGTCCACCCGCACTTCCTGACCGGCTTTGAAAATTTGCTCATTCGTCTGGAAAATAGCGTTGCCGTTGTAGCTGCGGTCGTCCGTCTGGTTGGAAATAAAGTTGGATGTATTTGCCGAGCCGTTGACGTCGCCGAGTTTGATAGCTACGAAATCGGGGTCAAAATTGATGTCGCCCGACAGGCAGAATGTTTGCGAAGCCGGTACGTTGGCCGCCCAGGGATTGAGCGGGTTGGGGAACACGTAGCTCTGCGGGATAAACTGCCAGGCATCTGTGCCTGGGAAGTTATCCTGCACTCCAATCGAGACTTTCACGATATTCATCACGTCGGTGTAGGTGATGTTTTTCGATTTATCCACGTCGGCGGCAATGAGTTTGTACGGCGAAGGCAGTTGCTGCACATTGTCCAATTGGGCGGCAACGAGCAAGGCGTCCATCGTGTTCACACCCGTTTTGGCAGGGCCGTTGTAAGAAGGCGTGAGTTTGTAATTACAGCCGGCAGTCATCGGGGTGATTTCAAATTTGCCCTGGTCGTCAGTGGTCACGGTCAGGAGCGTGTTAGACCATTTTGCCAGTTTGACGGTGGCGCCGGTGACGGGAACATTGTCGTCGGTGGCCAGTGTGCCGCTGAATTTGTTCGACGGCGGACATGCGCCGCTGTTGTCCTGCACATCAATAAAAGTAAGGCAGTAGGCATTTGCGCCGCTTTCGTCGTTGGCCCAAACTTCGACGTATTGCGGGCCGAGTTCGCTGCAATCGAACGTGACGGAATGGCTGTCGGCAGGGAAACCTGTGCCTTGTCCGGCTTTGCGGATGCCGAGCCGGATGTGGTCGTTGGTGGAGCAGTTGTCAAAGTATTCTTTGATAAAATCAGTGTCCCAAATCGTAATCATGCCGCTCTGCATAATATTCACACTCAAGCCATTGTAGCAAACGATGGTGGGCGGTTTGCAGTCGGCCACTTCAAATTCGTATTTGCAGATGGCGTCATTGCCGCATTTGTCGTCAGCAATCCACTCGATTTTGTGTTTGCCGTAAGGCAAGCCAAAACCCGGAGGAAACTTGATTTTGCCACATAGTAAGCCACCGTCAATGGTAGTTTCGATGGGCCAGGCATTCGGCGCGCTGCTGGTGATATATGTTTCCATGGAGCCATTTCCGTCGAGGTCGAGGAAAAGCCGGTAAGTAAGTTTGATGTCCGTTTGGGAGCAATCATCCGTGACTTTAACCTGCAAATCTACCGGGCCTTCGCAGAGGTCAATCGAACCGTTTTTGTACTGGTACGGGTCGTTGTTGGTGTAGTCGCAAAAAACGACGGTTTCTGTCGGACAGTCGGGGAAGTAGGGATCCTCCGTATCAACCACTTTGATAATCTGCGTGTATTGCAGGTAGCCGTGATTGTAGGAGTTGGCGTTGACCGTCGGGCCGACATCTGAGTTCGGTGGGTTTAGGATGACGGTCGGCCCGGGCCAGTTGGGGTCGTAGTCACACCAGTAAAGGAGCGTCCAGGTGCGCAGGATTTTGTAACAACCGCCGGTCGAATTGGTGTAGAACACCTGATCGTTGTAGGATACCCCTACGTTAAAATTACAATTGTAATTCCCGGTGATGTACGGGTAATCAACCGGCCCGGGATCGGCAGCGCAGCCATAAACGGTTTTATCATCGGGGAATTTGACCGTGTAATAGGTCGTGTTTTCACCAAACAAGTTGGCCAGGAAAGCGAGGTTAAAGACGAAGGCAAGAATCGATCTCATCATGTGGAAGGGATGTTTTATGTTAAACCTCGGCGAAAGTAATAAATGGCTTTCGGATGTTTCATCCCACTTGACAAGGAAAACGTCACTTAGGCGACGTATCGGCAAATATTCTCTCCAACACTTTATTTACGTTTCTCAAAATACTGGAAATGAGGTAGTTCAGTCAATTTTTGAAAATACCAACGGCGCGTCAGGACGCAGAAAGAGCATACCTGTGACGGCTATTGTGTCGCCTGCCGAGATGCCATCTGTGATTTCAATCATCTCTGCCTGCCGGACGCCGGTTTTCACGATGACAAAACTCGCTTTGCCGTTTTTACTCACGATAACCTGTTTGTTGCGGGCTTGCGGAATCACAGCCTGATTCGGGATGAGCAGGGCTTGCGCCTTATTTCCTAATGACAAATTTACTTCTGCAAATGCGCCAGGCAAAAGACCCTTGCCATCGCGGACAAGCGCACGCACCTGGAGATTGCGGGTTTCGGCGGTGATGCTTTGCTCAGTGGCTTGCACGACGGCGGTGTGTGTGCCCGGACTTCCCTGAACACTGAAAGTCACTGTTTGGCCCGAACGAAGCAGGGTGCTATATTTTTCAGGAATGGAAAAATCGAGTTTGAGTGCGTTGGCAGCGCGGATAGTCGCGATGATGCTCGCAGGTGTCACGTAAGCGCCGGGGCTGATTTTACGCAAACCGATGATACCATCGTATGGGGCGCGGAGTTCGGTCTTGCGAATATTGATGCGCACGAGTTCTATCTCGCTTTTGAGCGTTTGCACCTGAAGAGCGGCAAGGTCGTACTCTTGTTGGCTCACACCTTTCACTTTGAGCAGGTCGCCAAGACGCTGTTCGGTGATTTCAGCCTGTTTCAGTTGCGTTTCGAGTTTCTGCAACTGGGTTTTCAAATCTTCGTCGAAGACTTTGAGCAGGAGTTCGCCTTTGCGCACACTGCGGCCTTCAGGCAAATTGATGCCTACTACACGCCCGCTGGCTTCGGGGTGTAGTTCCGTTTCTTCGGCGGGAATGAGCGTGCCGCTGGCTGTCACGGTTTCTGTGAGCGTAGTGGGCTTGACCAAAAAGCCTTCTACGGCCGCTACGTTGAATCCTGCCGGTCGGGCGGGGGCAGCATTTTCTTGTTTTTTATCGGATTTGCAGGCAAAAAAGAAAAGCAGAGAAAGCAGGAGGGCGTATTTCATGTTTGAAAATAGTTGTAAAATGCCTCTTAAGATGAGAAAACTCGCAAGATTAGGGCATAAACAGGAAATTGCACCAGGAGTTTTTACAAACGAAAAAACCCTCTCTTGCGGGAGGGTTCTTGAATCCGTTATTGGTTTACCATTACCGAGTATTTGATCTCTTATAAAAGCGGGAACAAACAGTTGATAACCAATAACTACACTCAATTGTGGAGGCTGTTGAAAGGCCGCATTTCTTCGCCGAGCCAGTTTTTGTATTCATCCACCGGAAGAATACGCTTGGCTTGACGAGAGACTTTGCGGCGCAGATAGGCGAAGGCCAAACGAGGTGATTTTCGCCACAGCCTGCGGAGTTTGTTGGTACGGCGTGCCATAAGTCAGAACAGTTTTGCTAAATGAACAGATCAACGTAACAGGGATTAAGCGCTTGATTTTGAAAGGAAAACGAGACTTTGGGACAATAAGTTTTTCAGGTTTTGTATATTTTTAGTTAAAGTTTTGAGATGCCGTGCGTTTGTCATTGCCCCCGAAATCCAAAACCCCGTTTACCTTTGCCGCTTTTAAAATTTGCTTCGGCAACATGACAGAAAACATGAGCGAGACCCTTTCCATCGTCATCCCGGCATACAATGAAGAACATACCATCCATCGCATTTTGGATAAAGTGAAAGCCGTGGAACTCATCAACGGAATCCAAAAAGAAATAATCATCACCAATGATTGTTCCAAAGATGACACTGAGGGGGCTATTTTGCGCTATATGGCGACAAATCCACATTTGAACATCCGTTATCAGAAACACGAAGTGAATAAAGGCAAGGGAGCGGCACTCCACACGGGCATCGAGCACGCGACAGGCCAGTACATCATCATCCAGGATGCTGACCTCGAATACGACCCTGTCGAGTACAACATCCTGCTGCGCCCCATCCTCGACGGCTATGCCGACGTGGTGTATGGCTCGCGATTTATGGGCGGCAGGCCGCACCGCATTCTGTTTTTCTGGCACAGCATCGGCAACAAGTTCCTGACCTTCATTTCCAACATGTTTACCAACCTGAACCTGACCGACATGGAGACTTGCTACAAACTGTTCCGTGCCGATATTTTGAAAGGCTTGAAGTTGAAGGAACGGCGTTTCGGCTTCGAGCCGGAAGTGACCGCCAAAATGAGCCGCATACCGGGCATTCGCATTTACGAAGTCGGCATTTCATATTATGGCCGCTCGTATGCCGAAGGCAAAAAAATTGGAGCAAAAGATGGTTTCAGGGCGATTTATTGTATTTTGAAATACAATCTTTGGGCAAAATGAGTACCTTTCCCGTGCTTTTTTGTATTGCCAAAACAAAACGAAACAATCATGTTACAACGTCTGACCAAATTCTGGTGGCTGCTTATCCTGCGCGGAGTAGTCTCCATTATTTTCGCAATCGTCGCCTTTCTCAATCCCAAACTGGCTTTTGATGCACTCATTCTGGTACTCGGTGTTTTTCTGCTGGTGGATGGCGCTACGGCCATTTATCTCGGCTTGAGGATGCGGGGCCACGATGAAGAATGGTGGACTATTTTGCTCGAAGGAGCATTGGGCGCAGCACTCGGCCTGGTCGCTTTGCTGAATCCAGAACTAACTGCTGCAGGGCTGGTGCTCGTTTTAGCTGTCTGGCTGCTCGTGACAGGTTTCTTTGAAATTGTCACTGCCATCAAACTGCGCAAGGAAATTGACAATGAATGGCTTTTAGGCCTGGCAGGCGTTGTTTCCATCGCTTTGGGCGGCCTGATGATTTACAATCCCAATGCCGGCGCTATTTCAATTATGTATTGGCTGGGGTTTTACGCCGCTGCTTTCGGATTTCTTTTAATCGGCTTGGGACTGCGTATGTGGCGACTTAACAAGCGCCTGCATGACGGACAAGCATGAGTTTGAAAAATGACTTTTGACCTTCAACATACCGACCCGCACTCGCGCGCTCGCGCAGGCTTGCTCACGACTGAACATGGTACTATCGAGACCCCGATTTTTATGCCAGTCGGCACGGCGGCTACGGTAAAAGCTGTGCATCAACACGAACTCCGTGACGATATCCGCGCACAAATTTGTCTGGGAAATACCTACCACCTCTACCTCCGCCCTGGTTTGGAAGTATTGCAAAAAGCAGGCGGCCTGCACCGATTCAACGGCTGGCAAGGCCCGATCCTGACGGATAGCGGCGGTTTCCAGGTGTATTCGCTCGCCCACCGGCGGAAAATCAAAGAGGAAGGCGTCACCTTTCAAAGTCATATTGACGGCTCGAAACACACCTTTACCCCTGAAGGCGTGATGGACATCCAGCGCATTATAGGCGCCGATATTATTATGACTTTCGATGAATGCACGCCTTATCCCTGCGACTACAAATACGCCAAAAAATCGCTCGATCTCACCCACCGCTGGTTGGCTCGCTGCGTAGAAAGATTTGATAACACCGAGCCACTTTACGGCTATTCGCAAACGCTCTTCCCGATTGTGCAGGGTAGCACATACCCCGATTTGCGAAAAATTTCCGCCGAAACAATCGCCTCTTTCGAGCGCGAAGGCAACGCCATCGGCGGCCTTTCCGTCGGCGAACCGGCAGAAGAAATGTATGCCATGACCGAACTCGTGACCGATATTTTACCCCTGAACAAACCCCGCTACCTCATGGGCGTGGGCACACCTGAAAACATCCTGGAGTGCATCGCGCGCGGCATCGACATGTTCGACTGCGTACTCCCCACCCGCAATGCCCGGCACGGAATGCTTTACACCGCCGAGGGTATCATCAACATCCGAAACTCGAAATGGAAAGAAGATTTTGACCCCATAGACGCAGCCAGCCCGGTACATACGAGCCACACCCACACCCGCGCCTACCTGCGACACCTATTTATCAATGAAGAAATACTGGGGATGCAACTCGCCTCGCTCCAAAATCTCGGCTTTTTCCTTTGGCTTGTCGGCGAAGCCCGGCGCCGCATCTTCGACGGCTCTTTTTTGGAATGGAAAAATATGATGGTAAAAAAAGTAAGCACGAGGCTTTGACGGTTGTTGGTTGTTAGTTCTTGGTTTTTCAAAAAAAATATAACTCTACGAACCAGGAACCAACAACTAACAACCAACAACTAACAACCAACAACCAAGAACCAGCAACCAACAACTACCTCAGGCAGCGTTTTCAAAAGTTAAATCCTCTTTATATCCGAAACCTTAACACATTTGCCAAAATACTGGCGAGGGAAGTACCGTTTTCGGCTGGCAAAGACAAAAGCAAAAGTTAAAATTTGCCGGGATGCCCCACGAAACTTCGGTTTTAGGGCGTCATAAAACGGAAAAAACCTACCTTCGCGCACTTTAACAAAAAAAGCTTGGGCGGATTCCAAAGCCCTGCCTAATATTGTACGCTGTTTTTCATCCAAACTCTTTGGTCTGTCTGTTTATGAAAAAAACTACTCTACACATTGTTACCCTGTGTTTTGTGATGCTGTCGGCAGTGGCCGTGAATGCCCAGGACATCCACTTTTCGCAGTTTTACATGAGCCCGCTCAACCTCAACCCCGCCCTCACCGGTGTGATGAACTGCAACCACCGCATCGTGGCAAACTATCGCAACCAGTGGGCTTCCATCCTGAAAAGCAATGCTTACAACACCTACTCCGCCTCTTATGATCAGAAATTGGCAGTAGGTCGTTACGACTACTTCGGTATAGGCGGAACGCTCTGGGGCGATAAAGCCGGCGCTTCCGAGTTTGCTACCTTGCAAGCCCGTCTCTCCGGCTCTTATGCCAAAAAAATGGGCGGCTACCGCAAAAAAGCTCACTACCTTGTGTTGGGGGCCGACTTCGGCGTGAGTCAGCGCAGTATCAACAGCGCCAACCTCCAGTGGCCCAGCCAGAACAACGGCAACGGTCAGTTCGACCCGACCCAGCCGGGTGAAAATATCGACGACCCGAACTTCCTGTTTGTGGACATGTCGGCGGGCGCCTTGTGGTTCAGCGTGTTCGGCGAAGACGCCAACCTGTACTTCGGCGGTGCTTTCAGCCACTTGAACCGCGCTAACCAATCTTTTGAAAATCAGGATATTCCGCTGTACAGCAAATTCACTTTGCACGCCGGCGGTGAATTCATGATTGCGAAAAAAACCGGCCTGGTACCCGGCGTTGTCACCTTCATTCAAGGCCCGTCATTCCAGGTGAATGCCGGTACCTCGTTCAAATTCCTGCTCGGCAACAGCCGCCGCCTCAATCAGGCGTTTCAACTCGGCGCATGGGCTCGTATGTCGAACCGCCTCGACGATGGCAAACTGCTCGACGCCATCATCCTCAGCACTCGTTTCGACTACGAATATTTCACCATCGGCTTCAGCTACGACATCAACACATCAAGCCTCAACACTGCCACCAATGGCAACGGTTCGTTCGAGTTCTCGCTGATGTACAAAATCTGCGGACCAGAGCGTCGCGGCGTTTATTGCCCGAATTTCTAAATTTTTTTGCAAAAAAATCCGGGGCGCATGGAGCGAAAGTTCCATGCGCCTTATTTTTTGCTCTATTTGGTAGAATGTTGAAAATGAGGCAAATGACTCGATTTACCTCGTGTTGGCGGCTAAAAAGATGTTAGAATGTTATGCGAGGCGGGAAATCTTTTTCATTTTTGCCGTTCACCTGAAAGTTAAGAACATAATCCGAGAGGCCCATGAGCCGTTTTCAAACAAAAATTCAAAACCGAAAAAGTTATGTTTGGTAGCAACAAGAACACGGAAGAAGTCAAAACCACCCCAACATCCACGCCTAACGCACTCAATGCACTGGCCAAAGGCACGGTGGTGGAGGGCAGCATCCGTTGTGACAACGACCTGCGGATAGACGGCACCATAAAAGGTAAACTTACCTGCCAGGCTAAAGTCATTATCGGTCCGACCGGAGCCGTAGAGGGTGAAATCAAGTGCCAAAACGCCGTCATCGAAGGCCGCTTTAAAGGCAATTTGCAAGTATCCGAACTGCTGAATGTCCGCGAAACTGCTGAAGTGGACGGCGAAATAACGACCAACAAATTGCTCGTTCAGAGTGGCGCCCGCTTCAATGTCTCTTGCAAGATGGAGACGGGTACATCCAACGGCGCAGCCAAAAACGTGGACGTAAAAACTTCTGGCAATGCCTCGACAGCAACCATCGCCGGACCAAAAGCGGAAACACGCAATTAAATCTGTCGCCAAATACAGCGGGATGGTCTTCCAACTGCTTGCCGCTTGCCTCGCAGGCGTGTTCATCGGGCGTTGGCTGGATGTCAAAATGAATTTGGAGCGACCTACCTGGGCTGTTTTTTTGACCATATTTTTTATGGTCGGCAGTTTGTACAGCCTTTACCGGCAACTCTTGCGCGATTCCTGACGAATTATTTACTCGTCCTGCGGCTTAATGCTGCAGGACGAGTTTGTTTTTAGCCTTCTATATTTGCCGCATGAATTCGTCAATTTTTTTCAAGTGGCTTGCTGTCGTGACGCTCGTGACGGCAAGCGTTTTAGCCGGGTTGCATTTTGCCCTGCCGGAGGCTCGGCCGCACTGGAAATTTGCAATAATATCGCTGGTGTTGTTTGTGATGGTGTGTCTCGGGTTGTTTTTCGCCGGTAAAAACGCCGTAAGAGGAAAAAGCAAGGCGGCATTTATCAATCTCGTGTCAGGCTCGGTATTTGGCAAAATGGTGTTGGCGATCGCGGTTCTTTTTCTCTATCAACGTATTACGAAACCGGAAAACGAATGGTTCGTTGGGATTTTTCTGACTTGCTATGTAATTTATACGGGTTTCGAGGTGTGGTTTATGACCAGACTGGCGAGGGCATAAAAGGGCAAAAAGACTTTTCTTCCAACGCTCATAAATTTCATTTTTGAAAATGAAACGACCGAAAAAAGGCGAATACGCTCCTTTTCACGAGACTTATCTGAAAGTGGTGCCCTCGAGGGGTACGGCCCAGAGTTTGTTGAAAAAAACGTTCAGGGAAGCCCGGCAAATCTTTGGCAGTTTGCCGGAAGAAATGGGCGACTACGCCTACGAGCCGGGTAAATGGACGATCAAACAGATGCTCATTCACATCATTGATGCAGAACGGGTATTTGCCTATCGAACCTTGTCGTTTATGCGCGGCGACCGCATCGCTTTGCCCGGTTTCAACCAGGATATTTGGATGGAAGGGGTGGACGTATCGAACCGCACGATAAAGGATTTGCTGAAAGAATGGAAGGTCGTGCGCGACAACACGTTGTTTCTTCTGAAGCAATGTACAGAACAACAATCCACTTTCCTCGGTACGGCAAGCGGCTGGAAAGTGACGCCCCGCGCGATGTTTTTTGTCATTATCGGGCATCAGATTCACCACATGAATGTGCTGAAAGAAAGGTACCTTGCGCAACCAACGTTCGAACCGCCATCTCCGGTACTTTGATTTTCAGGCGTTTAACAAGCACTATGCGAGATTTAGCCACCATCCGGGCCGCATTACTCCTGTTTGAACATCTTCCTGATTTCCTCTGCAAACTGCTTCGCCAATACTTCTCGCCGCAATTTCAGCGTCGGGGTGAGGCTCCCGTTTTCCGGCGTCCAGGGTTCGTGCAACAGATGAAAAGCCCGCACTTTTTCGATGGCGCCGAGCCGTTCCTCGTTGATGCGTTCGATTTCTTGCCGGAAAAGTTTTTCCACTTTAGGGTTCAAAATCATGAATTGCGGAGCCGTCCAATGCACGTTGTTTTCCCGGCACCATGTTTCCAAATGAGGGAAATTCGGCACGATGAGCGCCCCGACGAATGGGCGGTTCAGCCCCACTGCCATTGCCTGACTGATAAAAGGTGAGGCTGCCAGTTGTTGTTCCACAAAACCCGGCGCGACGAATTTGCCGCTGGTAGTTTTGAACAATTCGCTTTTACGGCCTGTGATTTTCAAAAAACGTTTGAACTCGAATTTCCCCAAATCGCCCGTTTTGAACCAGCCGTCGTCGGTGAAACGCGCCGCCGTCTCGTCGGGTAAATTCCAATAACCGGCCATAACATTGGGGCCGCGCACTTCGATTTCACCCTCGCCCTGCTCGTCCGGCCCGGCAATGCGCACTTCCACACCCGGCGCGGGAATGCCCACCGTGCCGAAATGCACGCCGCCCGGCTCGAAGCGATTAAAAGCAAGTACCGGGCTGGTTTCCGTGAGACCGTAGCCTTCGCGCACGTCGATGCGGGCTGCCGAAAAAAGCCGTCCGAGGCGTGGTTGCAGCGCCGCCGAGCCGACAGCGATGTAGCGGATACGCCCGCCGAGCCTTTTTCGCCATTGCCTAAACACCAGAAAATCAGCAAGTAAGCGTTTGAAAAAATAATCCAGCGGCATGCCGCGCTCGCCCGAATAAGGAAAACGCTCGCCGAGCCGAATTGCCCAATCAAGGACTTTTCGCCGCAAAGTCCCGCCTCGGTCGCGCTCTTCCAAAAGCCGCTCGTGCATCCGTTCGAGAATGCGCGGCACGGCGGTAAAAATGTGCGGGCGCACTTCGGGCAGGATGCGCGGCAGGTTTTCCACCGCATCAATATACCAAATCGGCGTACTGGCGGCTTGGTACACATAAGTCACCATCCGCTCGAAAATATGGCTCAACGGCAGAAAACTCACCGCTGTCACTTCCGGCCCGACAGGGACAATGGCGAGCACAGACTTGACATTGCTCACGATGTTGGCGTGGGTGAGCATCACGCCTTTGGGCTGGCCGGTCGTGCCGGAAGTGTAGAGCAAAGTAGCGAGGTCGTTTTCGCTAATGCCGTCGCGGATGTATTGGATTTTTTCGAAGTCATGGGGGGTAGGGGCTGTGATAATCTCATCCCAATGTAAGCCGGAACGCTGTTCCGGCACGTCCGGAACAGCGTTCCGGCTTACATTTTCAAATGAAAAAACAAACTCCAATTCCACGTTCGCAACCCGTAATTTTTCCAACATATCCTCATTGCTCACAAAACACCCGCGCAAGCTGGCGTCTTTTGCGATGTGCGCGATTTCGTCGGGCCGGGAAGTGGAATGAATTGGCACTGGCACGACTCCGATTTGTAGCATCGCAGCGTCAGCTATCGCCCATTGCGGACTGCCACAATGCGCCAAAATTCCTATTTTATCTCCTTTGTGAAAGCCGCGGTGGAGCAAGCCCGCGCTCAACCGGTCGCGTTCGGCGAGCAGTTCCACCGTGTTCCAAGTGCGCCATTTTCCCTGCTCACGACCCGCCAGCGCCACCTGCTGCGGGTAGCGTTTTTGCTGATAGTCAAGGATTTCGAAGAGCCGGGTGAAGTCCATGCGTAGGGTAATTAGGAGCAATTAAAGTCATTGGGAGCCATTAAAAAATTTAGAATGACTTTGAATGACCTTAATGACTCATCAATTTCATCCTTCTGATTGTCACTGTCGCGAGTACGATTAAACTGATGACAAAAAACACGGCGAGCGCCGCGACGCTGTTGCGCATTCCGCCCGTAAGATTTTCTACAAAACCAAAAACGAAGGTGCCGAACACGGTGGAAACTTTATCCATCACGTCGTAAAAACTGAAATAGGAGGCCGTATCGGGCGTGTGTTCGGGCAAAAGTTTGGCGTAAGTCGCCCGCGACAGCGCCTGAACGCCGCCCATGACGAGGCCGACGGCAGCAGCCAGCAGGTAAAAATCAAGTCCCGTCTCCACAGAATAACCCGTGATGCAAACGCCTGTCCAAATGACGAGCATGACCATGAGCGAAAATTTATTGCCCTTCCGGCCCGACAATTTTGCCGATGCCCAAGCCCCGCCGATGGCGACAATTTGCAGGATGAGCACGAGAAAAATGAGTTTCGTCGTGTCGAAACCCAGTTCTTTCTCGGCAAAAACGGAGGCGAGAAAAAGCACGGCTTGCACCCCCGCGTTGTAGCAGAAAAAGGCGAAGAGAAAAGCCATCGTGTTCGAGTCGTTGCGGACGACGTTCCAGACTTTTTTTATTTCTTCATAACCTTTGGTGAAAAGGTTTTCGCGGGTAGTGGGTTTCGTGTCGTTGGGCAGTCGGCGCAGAGGAATTTGTGCAAAACCTATCCACCACAAACCCACCATGACAAAGGCCGTCGGCACGGCACGAAGGCCATCGGAGAATCCGAACCATTCGTAGTTCATGATGACTACAAGGTTGACTACCAACAAAATAACGCTGCCGATGAAGCCGTAACTGAACCCTTTAGCGCTCACGTCGTCGTAGCGGTCTTCGGTGGCGATGAGGGGCAGGAAGGAGTTGTAAAACACAATGCCACCCGCAAAACCGACCGTCGCCAAAATGAAACCCGTGACCCCTACCCACAGCGTTTTCATGCCCGTGAAAAACAGGAGCGAGATGCAAGCCAGCGCCCCCAGCGTGGTGAAAAATCGCAGAAAAACTTTCTTTTTCCCACCATAGTCGGCGATGCCGGAAAGCAACGGCGACAAAGCGGCGATGACGAGGTAAGCCAGCGAAATGCTCCACGCATAGAGCGTGCTGTCCGACATTTTCAGGCCAAAAACGTTCACCTCGTCGCTGGTGAGCGTGAGGAAGTAGCCCGGAAAAATGGCGACCGTGATGACGAGGGCGTAGGCGCTGTTGGCCCAGTCGAAAAAAGCCCAGGCGTTGATGGTGCGCTTGTCATTTTTCGGGGTTTGAGAAATAGGGACTGAAGACTCGGAAGATGTTTCCACGAAGAGAGTTTTTATTCAAAAAGTTGATTTTCAGATAAAAACTTTCCGAAAGTTGACAACTTTCGGAAAGTTGACGCTCTATTCCACAATCACCTCATCCACAAAACACCAGGCGCCGTTCCCCGCACCGGCGGCATTTTCGGGAATTACGCCAAAGGTTTTTGCCACAAATTTCAGGTAGCGTCCCTTCGCGCCGGGGGTGTCCAACACGACGGTTTCCACTGAAATACCTTGCATCGCCTCCGCCGCTATTTCTTTGGAAGCCAGGAGTTTAAAATTCTGTCCGTCGTCAGAAACGTACACTTCCACGCCGCGTGGCGGGTAAATCCACGAGACTTTGCTGTTCACAAAATGCGTCGTGACGCGGCTGAACCCGGTCGGTTTCCCAAAGTCAATCACCGGGTCAATATCGCGGTTCACCAACCCGACCCAGTTGCCCCAAGTCTTGATGTTGCCGGTCACGCCGTTGGTCAGGGCGTACTGCTCGCCGCCTGTATATTTGTCGGGTATGCGCGGCATGGTGTAGGGTTTGCCGCTCGCTTTGTGGACGAGGTATTCTACCGTGCGCACCTTTCCCATTTGTTTGTCTTTTTCAAAAACTGCCGCTTTCACCGTCGTGTTTTTTGAAATGGAAAACGGCGCGTCGAAGATTTTTGAAGTCGCCGAAGGCTGCGAACCATCGGTCGTAAATCGAATTTTCAAACTTGGGTCGAGCGCCTCTAATTTGACTTTTCCATTTGAAAATGAAGTAGATACGTCGTAATAACTCTTGGCGTAATTCACGTTCATCGCGTCGAGGCGAACAAAATGCGCGCGAAGCCGCCGGGCAAAATCCGGCCAGTTTTTCTTGTCTTTTGCCGACCAGGCGATTTCAGCAAGGGCGCAAGCGCGGGGGTAAACCATGTACTCCAGATACTCCGGCGTTTTGATGTATTCCGTCCAGATGTTGCCTTGCACGCCGAGTATCCGCGCAGCTTCTTCGGGCGTAAGTTCCGTTGGAATCGGCTCGTAACTGTACACTTTTTCGAG
>Ga0209172_10005641_pt1 | contig 14881 bp, 10 predicted proteins | sample LarsenN4metaG_FD_184113 | JGI IMG/M metagenome (GOLD analysis project Ga0209172, IMG submission 184113) | Hot spring sediment bacterial and archeal communities from British Columbia, Canada, to study Microbial Dark Matter (Phase II) - Larsen... ... | reverse complement strand
CCAGCGTCTGGCTGAACAGCTCGTAGTCGACGCGGAAGTCCTCGACGTTGATGCGGCTCTTGGGCACACCCGTGCTGCCGCCGGTCTCGAACACATACACCGGCCGCCCGGCCAGCCCGCGCGGCACCCAGCGCCGCACCGGCCCGCCACGCAGCCACTCGTCCTCGAAGGGAGGGAACTTGTCGAGGTCGGCGTAGCGCTGGACCTCACGCCGCGGGTCCCAGCCGAGCGACCTGGCCAGCTCCAACCAGAACGGGCAGCCGGTCGCGGGATCGAAGTGCCAGGCCACGATCTCGCGCGTGTGCGCGTCCAGCCGCGCCCGCGCTTCGGCGACACGCTGTGTCAGCGCGTCTTTCATCTCACCACCGGGGCACGTGGCCCACCAGGCGATTCACGCCTCGTTCGCCAGCTTACCGCCGCGTACGCGACGATGATATACTGGGCGCGCGGCGCTGATCCGTCGCTGGGTCAGCCGAGACGGCGGGCTGTTTCGGTGACTCCGGCCTGTCAGAATCTCAGTCGGTCGACACGCTCGGAAGCAGCGATTGGCAGCGGGAGAATGCGAGGGTGTACCGCCGGCGCCGGCCGACGCGGCCGTGGGCGAGCCGCCGGCCGACCTGCTCGAGATCGTCTACGACGAGCTGCGGGCCCTGGCGAGCGCCTACCTGCGGAAGGAACGGCCCAACCACACGTTGCAGACGACCGCGCTGGTGCACGAAGCCTGGCTGCGGCTCTCGGGCCGCGACGCGGCCAGGTTCGATAACCGGGCCCACTTCTTCCGTGCCGCCGCACTGGCCATGCGACGCATCCTGCTGCACCACGCGGGGAAGAAGCGTGCCCAGAAGCGTGGCGGCGGGCGCTCCAGCATCGCGATGGGCGACGCCGAGCCGCCGTCGGCCCGGAAGTCGGACGCCGACCGCATCGACCTGCTGGCGCTGAACGAGGCGCTCATGCGGCTCGGCGCGCTGGATCCGCAGAAGGCGCAGGTGGTTGAGCTGCGCTACTTCGCCGGCTGCTCGATCGAGGAGACGGCGGAGGCCCTGGGCGTCAGCACCGCGACCGTGGAGCGCGAGTGGCGGTTTGCCCGCGCCTGGCTGAGGGCGGAGCTGGACGCAATGGAACCCAGGACCCAAGTGGTTGAAAACGCTGTGCAGGCAAGCCCTCAGCGGTTCCGCTACACCTTTGTGGCCCGCAGGACTTCTTCCGGCGTGGTGACGCCCTTGCGGACCAGGCGCCAGCCGTCCTCGCGCAGCAGGCGCAGGCCGCCCTGCTTGGCCACCGGCACCATCTGGGCGGCACTCTTGCGGGCGACGATCATCTCGCGCAGCTCGTCGGTCATGACCATCAACTCGAAGATGCCCTGCCGGCCGGAATAACCGCTGTTGAGGCACTCGCGGCAGCCGCGGCCGCGGAAGAGCTTCGCGCCCGGCTGGTAGCCGAAGTCGGCCGGCAGCGCGGACGGATTCTCGGGTACGTACTCTTCCCTGCACTTCTTGCAGATGGTGCGGACCAGGCGCTGGGCCAACACGCCCTCGATCGAGCTGGCGATCAGGAACGGCTCGACGCCCATGTCGAGCAGGCGCGTCGTGGCCGATACGGCGTCGTTGGTGTGCAGCGTGCTGAAGACCAGGTGGCCGGTGAGGGAGGCGTTGATGGCGGTTTCGGCGGTCTCCAGGTCGCGGACCTCGCCGACCAGGATCACGTCCGGGTCGTGCCGCAGGAAGGAGCGCATGGCGCGGGCGAAGTTCAGCCCGATCTTGGGCAGCACCTGCACCTGGTTGATGCCCTCCAGGAAGTACTCGATCGGGTCCTCGATGGTCAGGATCTTCAGCTCCGGGCTGACGATCGTGCTCAGGGCCGCGTACAGCGTGGTCGTCTTGCCGGAGCCGGTCGGCCCGGTCACCAGGAGGATGCCGTGCGGCCGCTGGATCAACTGCATGAACCGCTCGTAGGTGTCGCCCTCCATGCCCAGCGAGTTCAGGTCCAGCCGGACGGCGGTGCGGTCCAGAATCCGCAGCACCACCCCCTCGCCGAAGGCCATCGGGATCACGCTGACGCGCAGGTCGATCTCGCGCCCGTGGGCCTTGATCTTGATGCTGCCGTCCTGCGGCAGGCGCTTCTCGGCGATGTTCAGCCCGGAGAGAATCTTGATGCGGCTGACGACGGCGTTTCGAAAGCGGCGGATTTCGGCCGGAACGTTGGCGTAGTGCAGCACGCCGTCCACGCGGTAGCGGACGACGAAGTCGTGCTCGAAAGGCTCGAAGTGGATGTCGCTGGCGCGCTGGTCGATGGCCTCGAGCATGATCTCGTTGACCAGCTTGACGACGCTGGCCTCCTGGGCCATCTGCACGTCGAGGTCGCTGGATTCGATGCGGTGCTCGTCCACCACCTCCAGCTCAGGTGCCTCGTGCACCATCTCGCTGATCACTTCTCCGCCCACGCCGTAGAACGTCTTGATCAGCCGGTGGATGTCGGAGCGGCTGGCCAGCACGGGCTCGACCGGCATGTTGATGCAGGTGCGGATCTCGTCGAGCGCGTAGAGGTTGTGCGGGTCGCAGGTGGCGACACGGATGCACTTGCCGTTGCGGCTGATGGGCAGCAGGTTGTGCTTGTGGACGATGCGCGGCGGGACGAGCTTGACCAGCTCGGGGTCGACGTCGGCCGGCGTGAGCTCGACTATCGGCATGGCCATCTGCTCGCTGTAAATGGCCAGCAGGTCGCGTTCGCGAACCACGCCCGTGCGGACCAGCACGTGGTCGATGCGCTCGCCGGTGTCTTTGGCGGCGGCCCTGGCTTCGGCGAGTTGCTGCTCGGTGACCAGGCCCTTGGCCAGCAATGCGTCGAGGGCGCTCATCGCTCTCGTAACCTCTGATGCGGACCGAAGATGCGGGCTGAAAGCGCGCCGAGGCGCACCTCACACCGCTTATTGTATACGCTGGCGCTCGCGGCGGGTTGCAGTGGCGTGGCCTTTTCGCGTGATCGGAAGCGGTCGCCCGGCGGACCCGGCCCCTCCGCACGCGCGGGCGACGACCGTCGAGCTTCGGCGGCGCTGAATCCGGGACAAGGTCGCTGACCGACCGATGCCACGGCTTGTGTGGCGCGCTCTATCCTGGTCTCGCGGTCTTGTGTGGCCGGCTTTCAGCCGGCTGGGACGTGCCACCGCCTTCAAGCGGGGGTGGAAGAGGCCGGACTCGGGAATCGAGCCGGGCTTCAGCCGGCTTGTTGATGGAAGCCGGGAAGCCCGGCTGAAGCCGGCTGACGTTGCAGGTAGCAGCCAAGCAGCCACCGGCTGAAGCCGATGGCAGCATTGCGTTTGCTCAAGCCGACGGCGGTTCGCGAGTTGCTCGACGCGCCTGTGTTTCGGCACGAGGCCCCCTGGATGTGTTTCCCGGTCCTGATCGCGGCGTTGTCTTGGGCCCAAGCGCCTGAGACTCTGCCCCGCTTCGAGCAGCTCCCCAACGGCCTGCGCGTTTGTGTCGTCGAGGACCATGCGCTGCCGCTTGTCAGCGTGCAGCTCTGGTATCGCGCCGGGTCGGCGGACGATCCGCCGCAGCGCGTCGGACTGTGCCATGTGACGCGCACCGTGCTGGAGCACCGCGAGGACGCGGCGTTGCGGGCACGGGCGGCGGGCGTACGGTTCGAAAGTCGGACGCTGGAGGATGCGTGCTGCTACGTGTCGGTGCTGCCGGCCGAGCTGCTGGATTACGCTCTGGCAATCGAGGCGCAGCGGATGCGGCCTCTGAAGGTGGAGCCCGACGCGTTGCAAGCCGCGCTCGCCGCCGCGGCCCGCGACTACGGCCTCACGCCCGACGACCCGCAACAACAGACGGATCGGACGCTGCGCGCGGCGATGTTCCCCAATCACCCGTATGGCCAGCCGCCGGGATTCGTTGCGGCGCCGCTCCGTGACCTCACGCCGCAGGCGGTCGAGCGCTTCGCGGCGCAGTGGTTCACGCCGCGCAACGCGACGCTGTTTATCATCGGCGACGTGTCAGCGCTGCAGGTGATGGAGGCGGTTCGCACGCGTTTCGCCGCCCCCGCGGCCGGCGACGACCCGCCGCGCCGCGAGCCGTTGCCGTCGTTGCCGGAGGAGCGATTGGAGCTTGCTGCGCCGGTCCGAACCCCGCCCGCCAAGGGCGGGGCAAGTGGCACCCGGGTGCTCGACGTGGCCTGGCTGACGCCGCGGCTGGGGCACTTCGAGAACGCGGCGCTCGACGTGCTCATGCACCGGCTGTGCAACCCGGTCGATGGCCCGCTGCATCGGCGCCTGGCGGAGCTGGGCTGCACGCCACGCTGGCGGCGCGAGACTTGGCGCGATTCCGGCATGCTGGTGCTGTCGGTCGATTGCGATCCGAGCCCGCGCGGTCAGCGCTCGACTGATCCGAGCCCGAAGCGCGAGCATCCGAGCCCGCAGCCCGAGCATCCGAGCCCGAAGCGCGAGCGAGGGCAAATCCCGGGCGCCGACCGCGGCGCCCTCGCTGGCGCGTCGGGCTCGGATCAAAACCGCGCGCCCGACTCCACTGGCAGCTTGCAGAATGCCACTGGCAGCTTGCAGAATGCCACTGGCAGCTTGCAGAATGCCACTGGCAGCTTGCAGAATGCCACTGGCAGCTTGCAGAATGCCACTGGCACCTTGCAGAATGCCACCGGCAGCTTGCTGCCAATGCCGTCGGGAACGAGCACGGGCGGACAAGCCGCCCGTGGCACTCCGTCGATTGATGCCGCCGCCTTAAAGGCCGTCTTCGACGAGCTGACCCGCGCCGGCCAGACGCTGCCGACTGAGATCGAGCACAACCGCGCCCGTGCGCTGGCAGCCGCCGACGCCCGCCACCGCCGGGCCGCGTTCGGCGAGCGCGCCCGCCTGCTGGCCGAGCATGAGATCGTCGCCGGCGACCTGCTGCTGGCCGACTTCGAGCTGCCGCAAATCAGCGCCGTCAGCGTGCTCGACGTGCAGCAGGCCGCGCTGACACTGCTGCATTCGCGGACGGTCGTGCTGCACCATGTCGCACCCGACGCAGCCACGCAGCCGACGCAGGCCGCGTCGCAGCCGGCTGTGCCAGCCCCGCCCGAGCTTGCGCCGGTGTTGCCCGCCGTGCCGCCGCAGCCGCTCGATCCCGACGCCGCGCTCGAGCTGCTTGCGGCCCACGCCGGCGATGCGCCGCCGATCCGCACACCCGCCGATCCGCCGCGCGTCGAGAGCGAACCCGTCCGCGGCCGCATCCGGGCGACGATTTGCACGCGGCCGGGTGTGCCGACCGCCATCGTGCGGACGCTGGTCCGCTGGCCGTCGCCCGGTGATCGCGGCCCATTCGGCTTGCTGCTGCGAGCCGGCACCCTGGACCTGTCGGGCGAGCAGATCGCGGACTATTGCGCCTACCACGGCATCGATCTGCACGACGTGCAGATACCGGACTATCGCGGCCTGGCAGCCCGCGCTACCAGCGACCGCGTTCCGCAGATGATCGAACTTCAGGCCGAGCTGATCCGTCGGCCCAACCTGGCCGTCATGGAGTCGCTTGTGCACGCGCGCCACAGACAGGTCCGCGAGACGCTCAACGCGGCAGGCGGTTTGCCCGAACGGCTGCCGGACGACGAGTCGCAAGCGGCGAAACAAGCGGACCAGCGCGCTGAGCAGGCCGTCCTCGGAGCCTGGCGCGCGGACCTGGCGACGCTTCAGATCAGCCCGGAGATTCACGTGGTGATTGTCGCTGACATGCAGCGCGACGACGCGCTGGCTGCCCTCCGCAGCGCCTGGCCGACAGACGGGTTGGAGACGCCGCCCGCCGACGAACACCTGCGCGCGGCGGAGGAGCGCTGGCACAAAGAGGCCGCATGGCGCCGCCCGGACGTGTTCGTGCTGGGGAAGTCGGAGTTCGACTCGACCGCGATCATGTGCCGCCTGGCGCGTCGTCGCGCTGGGACGCCAGACCTGGATATCGCCCGCGACGCCGGGCTGTGGCTGCTCGCTCAAGCGCCGGGGGTCTCCGCAGCGCTGGACGGTGAACGCGAATGGCGCTGGCCGTTCGAGCGCTACGTACCTGTCGGCGACCTGCACGCCGTCCCCGCAGTCGATGAGAACGGCACGCCCGGCCAGGCCGAAGTGCAGCGCCTCCTCGAGCCGCTGGCGCGGCTGCGAGCAGGGGCTACGCCAGCGGCGCAGCTCGAACAGGCGCTGCGCCTGGCCCGCGCCCGGCGTCTCACGTCGCTCGACAGCAGCGAAGCGATTGCGGATATTCTCCAGACCGGCCTGACGCAGCCGTGGGACGTGCAGCCGGAGTTGCCGCCCGAGCGCTGCGCCGAGCTGCTCAAAAACCTGTTCGGTGCCGGGCCGCCGCAGATCCGCGCGTTCAAAGTGAACGCGGAGACGATTGAGCTGCTGCGGCGCTATGGCACGGTCGAGTCGTACCCATGATCTGTGCCCGCTCCGAAGGAGCGAACGACCGCAGCCAGGGGTGGAGCGCAGCGGAACCCCTGGGCAGCCTGCGCCGCGTGAGGTCCAAGCCGTGATCGACATCAAGATCATCCGCGAGAACCCCGACCTGGTTCGCAAGGCGGCGCGCGACAAGGGCCTGAGGGTCGACCTCGACCGCCTGCGGGAGCTCGATCGTCGCCGGCGCGAGCTGGAGACCGAGTTCAACCAGCTCCGCCACGAGCAGCGCGTCAAGGGCGAGCAGATCGCCGCCGCCCCGAAGGAGCAGAAGGCGGCGCTGAGCAAGGCGCTGGCCGGCCACAAGCAGCGGCTCAAGGCGATCGAGCAGGAGCTGGAGCCGCTCGGCGCGCAGATTCACGAGCTGATGTTGCTCGTGCCGCAGATTCCCGACCCGGCCGCGCCCGTCGGGCCGGACGATTCGGCCAACGTCGAGGTCCGCCGCGTCGGCACGCCCAAGCGGAAGGCCGACTTCGGCTTCGAGTTCCGCGACCACGTCACGCTCGGCACCGGCCTGGACATCATCGACATCGAGCGCGGCGTGAAGCTGGCCGGCAGCCGCAACTACGTGCTCAAGGGCGCCGGCGCGCTGCTGCACGAGGCCGTGCTGCGGCTGGCGTGGGACCGCATGATGGCACGCGGCTTTACGCCGCTGACCGTGCCGGTGCTGGTGAGCGAGAAGCTGATGTACGGCACGGGGTTCTTCCCGCTGCACCGCGAGGAGGTGTACCTGTGCGAGCGCGACGGGCAGTGCCTGGTCGGGACGGCGGAGGTGCCGGTCACGGGCCTGCACGCGGACGAAATCCTGTCGCTGGAGGAGCTGCCGAAGCTGTACGTGGCCCGCAGCACGTGCTTCCGGCGGGAGGCGGGGGCCGCCGGCCGCGACACCTACGGCCTGTACCGCATCCACTGGTTCGACAAGCTGGAGCAGGTGGTGGTGTGCAAGGCCGACCCGGCCGAGTCGGCCCGCTGGCACGAGGAGATCATCCGCAACGCAGAGGAGGTCTTGCAGGCGCTGGAGCTGCCGTACCGGGTGGTGGAGGTGTGCACCGGCTCGATGGGCCAGGGCAAGGTGCGCATGTTCGACATCGAGACCTGGATGCCCAGCCGCGAGGCGTACAGCGAGACGCACTCGGCCAGCCGCTTCCACGATTTCCAGGCCCGCCGCCTCAACCTGCGCTACCGCGACCAGCACGGGCGGGTGCAGGTGTGCCACACGCTCAACAACACCGTGATCGCCAGCCCACGCATCCTGATCCCGCTGCTGGAGCTGAACCAGAACGCGGACGGCAGCGTGACGTTGCCGGCGGCGCTGCGGGAGTACCTGGGCGGGTTGGAGCGGATCGACCGCCGCCGAGTGTGATCGCTTCTGTCATTCCCAGTCCTCCGGCCGGAGCATCTCCGGCGTGACGACCTGTAGACCCGATCTGCCATCGGCGGCCATCGCGCCTGGGCACGGCACGGGATCGGCGCGTCGATCCAGGGATTCATGGCCGTGTCACGGCCGCGAGCCGAAGACGCCGGGACGCGCCGGCCCTACCCGCGCCTGCCCGTGCCGTGTATACTTACAGAGGACCTTTCTCACTCGAAACCGCGAGGGACACGGATGACGCCTTTCGGCCGGGCACGGCTGATCGCCGCCACGGCGCTTTCGATCGGTCTGCTGGCGGCCAACGGCTGCCTGGCCACGCTCGAGCAGAGCGTCGACCTGCTGCTGGGCTCGCAGGCCACTGAGAACCTGCTGCGCCTGCCGTACGCGGCCGTGTTCCCGCTGGCGACGCTCTTCTGGCGGCTCTGGTAGCGGATATGAAGCCGGCCCTGGTCATTCACGCCCCCGACGGCACGCAAACGACGCTGCCGCTGTCGGCGCGGCCGCTCAAGTTCGGCCGGGCCGAGACCTGCGACTGCATCCTGCGCAACGACGCCGAGGTCTCCCGCGAGCACGCCGAAATCTGGCTGGACGAGCGCCAGGGCGTGCTGGTCTACGACCGCGGGTCCAAGAACGGGACGCGGGTGGACGACGGAGAGGCCTTCCGCTCAGCCAAGCGCGTCGCGCGGCGCTGCGTCCACATCGGCGAGCACGAGATCCGCATTGTCGGCCTGTCGCCGGCCACGGAGGCGGTCGGCCCGGTCACCTTCCTGGCCGACGACGAGACGACGCAGATCGGGGACTCGCACTTCTTCCCCAGCACGCGCGGGATCGAGCTGAACGAGAAGCGGCTCGCCCGGCTGATGCAGCTCAGCGAGCGGATCGGCGGGGTCTTCGACCGCAAACAACTGCTGGAGGAGGCGCTCGACGCCTGCTGCGAGGCGCTCGGCTTCGAGCGCGGGCTGATCGCGCTCAAGACGCCGCGCGGCGATGCCGAGCACCCCGTCACGCGCAACGTGCAGCAGGACGAGCACGGCGCCTTCAAGGTCAGCCGCACGCTGATCAATCGGGCGATGGTGCACGGGGAGCGGGCGGTGGTGAACAATCCGGCCACGGATCTGCCGCCCAGCGACAGCCTGGTGCGGTTCCCGATCTGCTCGGCCCTGTGCGTGCCGGTCCTGTACCGCGACGAAATCCTGGGCGTGATCTACGGGGACCGCGTGACCCAGGCCTCGACGTACGAGCCGGCGGACGTGGATTTTCTGGCCGCGATCGCCCGTCAGGTCGGGACCGGGCTGGCCAATCTGCGGATGCTGCTTGACCACCTGGACGCGCAGCGCGTCCGCGGGGAGCTGCAGCGCGCCCGCGAGATTCAGCAGCAGCTCCTGCCGGCGGCGCCGCTGCGGGTCGGTCGCGTGTCGATCGAGGGCACGAACGAGGCGTCGTCCGCGGTGAGCGGCGATTACTTCGACTATTTCCCGCTCGAGGGCGGGCGGCTGGGCCTGATCATCGCGGACGTGACCGGCCACGGCCTGCCGGCTTCGTTGATGATGGCCAACCTGCAGGCCGCCATCCGCGTCGCCCTCTCGCCCGACGTGCACCTGGCCCAGGTGGCCGAGCGGATCAACCGCCTGATCTGCCAGAACACCGGCCCGCACGTGTTCATCACCGCCATCCTTGGCCGTGCGGATGTCGAGACCGGCGTCGTGGAATATGTCAGCGCCGGCCACCCGCCGCCGCTCATGATCGCCGAGAGCGAGGTCGTCAGCCCGCCGGAGCAGAACTCGCTGCCGCTGGGGGTGGAGCCGGAGGAGACGTACACGGTGGTGCGGGTCGATCCGACCGACCGCGTTCGGGCCATGCTCTTCTACACCGACGGTGCGATCGAGGCCATCGGACCGCGCGGGCATGCCCTCGGCGTCGAGGGCCTGACGCACGCGCTGCGCGAGGTGCTGGACCCTGCCCCCGGCAAGCTGATCGATGCCGCCCGCAACCTGGTGCGCACGCACTTGGACGGCAAGCCGCTGCCCGACGACATGACGCTGATGGCGCTGCAATTCCTCGGCCGCGCGTAGCGGGGCGGCGAAGCACCCGTCGCGTCGGCCCCCAAGTAGCGTCGGCCGGCTGTGGCCGACGTAGACATCGAAAGGCTGGTGGCCGCCGTGGCACGGCCTCGCGCAGCGAAACCGTGGATCCGTCGTGGACCCCGCGGGCTGTGGACCTTGCGGCGCGCTAACCACGGCCTGACTTCGTCAGACCGTGCCACCCGTACGTCGCGGCCGCCAGCGCAGCGCCAGCGCGATCAGCCCCACCAGCGCCAGCAGATACAGCGACATCGCGATCACCTCGTCCTGTCGGCCGAAGTGAACCTTGTTCAGCAGCGTCACCGCCAGGTTGCGCACCTCCGGCGGCGTGACAAGCTGCGTCGCGGCCACCTCGGTGAACGAAAGGACGCCCATCACGCTCAGGCTCGCCAGAAGCGCTGCCGCGCTGCGCCGCAGGCGCACATGCACGTAGGCGCTGGTCCAGTCCGCCCGATCCGTAGCCGCCAGGCGCAGCGGCTCGCCGCGCCCCGCCCCGCTGATGCGCAGCGCCGCCATCGGGAGGATCGCGTAGCGCGCCGCCGTCACCAGGCTGACGATGGCCCAACTATCGCGGACGCCCGGCGACCCACCGTAGGCGGCTGCGAATGCGTCGCCCACCAGCACGGGCGGAAGCGCCGCGAACAGGCCCGCCGCGACCAGGACCATTCCCGCGAGCACCCGGGCGGCACTCCAGGCGATGCTCGTGCGCCGATAGGGCCGCGGCGCAGACACGTAGTCCACGGCGATGGCCAGCAAAGCCCCAACGACCATGCTGCCCGCAGCGCAGCGCAGCCCATCCGGCCATTCGTACGGATACTCCAGCCACGTCTTCCCGAACGCCGTGAAGCCCCGCAGATTCATTCCCAGCAGCAGCCACGGCAGCAGCAGCACGCCGCAGGCAAACAGCGCGATGATCAGGCTGCCGCGGGGCGCGCCGCCGGCCGGTCCGCCCGCCCCGACGTCTGCATCGGCGGTCTCGCTCCATTGTTCGATCAGCCGTCGCAGCAGGTCGCGGCGCGGCCACCACGCGGCGAGCATCAGTGCAACGATTGCAACCAGCGGCCAGCCCAGCAGCAGCGCCCGCCCGGATTCCGCCAGCGTCTGTGTCGCGCCCAGCACCTCGCTGTTCCAGGTCTGCACCAGGCACAGATGGCAGACCGAGTACTCCGTCAACGCGAGCAAGCCCGTCGCCGTCAGCGACAACGCCAGATATGGCAGCATCGCCGGCGCGGCTGCCCGCAGCGCCGCCGCCGCCGGGCTGGCGTCCGGCAGCGCCAGCCGATACGCGCGTCGGCCGCTCTCGCGCCAGCCGCCGAGCAGGATCGCCGCCGCGACCGGCGCCAGCCAAGTGCCCAGGCACCAGACCGCCCGCCCGCGCGTCGCCAGGAACGCCATCCATGGGTTCGCCAGGGGCGCGGCCGAGGCGACGCCGCCCGGCAGCAGCGGCAGGCTCCAGGCGTAGGCGTAGAGGTAGGGCGGCGTGAGCAGGACGCTGAGGGCGACCCAGGCGGCGAATGCCTGCAGCCGGCTGCCGCGCGCCGCGGCCAGCCCAACTGTCAGCCCCGCCCCCAACACCTGCGCCAGGAGCGCGGCCAGCGCCGCGATCAGCAGACCGCTGCCCAGCAGCCGCACTCGCCGACCGTCGAGCGCCGCCAGCGACCAGTCGTGGACAACGGCGATCTCGCGGGCGACGGCGGCGGTCGGCCAGAAGAAGCAGAAGGCCGCGGCTGCGGCCGCCGCAAGGAGGACGGCCAGGGCCAGTATGCGGAGCATGGGACGGAGTGTCGCGGCGGGCAGTGAGCGGGACAAGGCATGCTGCCGAACGCCGGCTCCTCCGCGTCGGCTGCAGCCGGTCGCGCTTGCACGTCGGCGTCAGCCTGCGCGGGCGCGTTCGCAAGTCGCGCTGTGGACGTGGGTTGCGTTGCGAGGTGGACCGTGGGCGTTCTGCGGGTCGATATTTTCGTGCCAGGAGCAATGGATCGGGGTCGTCAGGGAATGATTGAGGTAGAGCGAACGTCTCCACTTGGGTGGAGATGGGTTGGCAAGATGAAGTTCGGCTCGCCCTTCTTGCCAATCAGAACCTCGGCCCGTCCTCAGGTCGGAGAGGACGGGCCACTTTTTTCTTGTGCGGACGCACCTCCGCTGTGGCTACCGCCGACGCAGCGCCATCAGGACGCTGACTGCCAGCAGCGCCAACGACGCCGACTCGGGGACCGCGTACCGTGTAAGGTCGATGCGGCGCAGGGTTGGGTCACGCACTGTAGTGGCGGCGAAGGCGATCTCGGCCGCCATAGGGAAGCTTTGTCTCCCCGGGCCGAGGAACAGCTCATCGGGGCCAAGGCCTTGAGCTGCCAGCAGGTCCGAAACGTCGATCGTGGCGCGCCCGACGAAGCCATCGTTCGGGTAGTCGGGTTGGTGCTCATCGAACCAGGCGATGTTCAGGCGAGTCGGGTCGGCTTGGGGCCGCGGTGTTGGCGGATCGTAGCCGCCCGCGATATTCGCTAGACCGCCCAGCCGGAAGCGACTGTTGGCCCCACGCGGCCTGGGCTGGGAGACGAACGACACGTGGCGGCTCGGGCTGCCCGCGGATTCCGGAGCGGTCAGGACGGGCCCGTTGGGATCGAGGAAATACTCGATGCTCGCCAGTGGGTTCCGCAGCTGCACCACCATGCCCGCGCACAGCCAGTTGTCGTCCGCCGTCACGTCCACGTAGGAATCGAGCGTTACCAGACCGGCTGGGGGAAACTCCGATGCCGGTTGCCCGGAGTTGTTGTCGTTGTTGAGGCCGAACCCGTTGGGCGTGAGCCGATCGACGATCGGCTCGATGTCGCCATACGTCGGCGCGACGACTGCGGCCATGCAGAGGGCCGTGAAGCCCCAGAGGGCCATCCCAGGCAGCATCTTGGGCGGCTTGGCGCGCATGACGGTCTCCACTACGCGTGCCGGCGCCAGCGAGCCACCAGCGTGCAAGCCACCAGGAAGAAGGCCAGCGCGGCCGGCTCGGGGACGGCGTACAGCGTAAGGTCGATCCGCCGGCCGGTGGGGTTGAGCTGGCTTGCAGCCGCGAAGGCAATGTCAGCCACCGGCGGGAAGCCCTGTGCCGGCGGACCGAGGAACAGGTCATCGGGGCCGAGTTGGCGATCGGCCAGCACTTGCGACACGTCGATGCTGACACGGCCGACAAATCCGCTGCCCTCGTCTTCCTCTTCTGGGAAGGCCGGCTCGGAGAACGCGAGGTTAAAGTTCATCCCGTCCGCCTGCGGCTGCGTTGGCGGGTCCCAGGGGCCGTGCAGTACCGCCGGACTCCGAAAGCGACTGCTCAACTCGCGGCCGCGCACCTCGCTGACGAAGGACACGTGGCGACTCGGGCTACCCGCCGATTCCGGCGCGGTCAGAACCGGCCCGTTCGGATCCAGGAAGTACTCGATGGTTGCCAGCGCCGTCGTGAGGTGCACCGCAATGCCGGCGGTCTCCCATTCGTCACCAGGCGTGACACTCACATATAAGTCGAGCGTCACAAGGCCGACGGGGGGGAAGTCCGACGCCGGCGCGCCAGAGTTGTTGTCGTTGTTAATCCCGAACCCGTTGGGGGTAAGCAGGTCCACGATGGGTTGGACGTCGCCATACGCCGGCGGGACGACGGCCAAGGCTCCACCGAAACACGTACAGATCAGCAGACCTGCGCGGCAGCCTCCCGCCAGGAGCGTGTCGATGGGTTTCTCGCGCACCAGGGCCTCCCCTATCGGCGTCGATTAGGAGCGACCATCAAGCTGCCCACGACCACCAGGACCAGCGTGGGCGGCTCGGGGATGGCGTACAGCGTCAGGTCGATCCGCTGCAGCGTTGGGTTTAGGGACGTATTCGCTGCGAAGGCGATGTTTGCAACTGCCGGGAAACGCTCCCCCGGCGCGCCGAGGAACAGGTCATCGGGGCCAAGGCCTTGAGCTGCCAGCAGGTCCGAAACGTCGATCGTGACGCGGCCGACGAAGCCGTCCCCACGGGGAGAGTCGGGCACGCCCGAGTAAAAGGACGCGACGTTGAAGTTCATCGCGTCGGCCTGCGGCACCGCCGTTGGGGGATCGTAGCCGCCGGCCAGGTTAGCTGCCCCGCGCTCGCTGAAGCGAAACGCGGACTCGCGGCTGCTAGGCAGGCTGACGAACGACACGTGTCGGCTGGGGCTCCCGGCCGCCTCTGGCGCGGTGAGGACCGGCTGATCGTTGGGGTCAAACCAGTAGACGATGTTAGCCAATGGGTTCGTCAGCCGCGCCGCGATCCCCGCCGCGTTCCAGAGGTCGGCGGGCGTCAGGTCCACGTAGAAGTCGAGCGTCACCACACCGCCCGGCGGGAAATCAGTCGCGCTGTGACCCGAGTTGTTATCGTCATTGGTACCGAAGCCGTTCGCCGTGAGCAAGTCGACGATCGGTTGGACGTCAGCGTATCCACGCCCTACGCCTCCGAGGGCTCCACCGATACACCAAATGGCGACACAGGCGCGACACACTCTCCGGGGTCGGGGATTAGTCGCTTTGCTCAGCATTGCGGACCTCCTGCTTTAGTCGGCACGGCTCAGAAGCACGCTGAACCCTTCGACCGCATCGGGCCCAACCGAGCCCTGATTGCTTGTGACGATGTCCGGCAGGCCGTCGGCATTGATGTCCACAACGAGGACCTGGCGCGCCTTCGGCGTGTGGTTGGGGTCCCGCGCAATTGCGACGTAATAGCGCTGAAACAGCTTGGCCCCAGCCGTAATGCCGGCGTTGACCAACACATCTGTGAGATTCTCGCCTGTGCCGGGGTCTCCGGTGGCGCTCACAGCTAGGTCCACGCGGGTGTCGAGCTGCAAGTAGGCCGGAGGGATCGGTGCGTCGCCGGGCAGGATCGGGCCGGTGTCCTTGTTGGTCAGGAGGCCCGAATCGATCCCGTGGGGATTGTGCGCCGTGCCAATCACGTCGGGCCAAGCTGCCCGCGCGAGGAACGTCGTATCGGCCTGTTGCTCGAACC
>Ga0209172_10005637_pt1 | contig 14897 bp, 12 predicted proteins | sample LarsenN4metaG_FD_184113 | JGI IMG/M metagenome (GOLD analysis project Ga0209172, IMG submission 184113) | Hot spring sediment bacterial and archeal communities from British Columbia, Canada, to study Microbial Dark Matter (Phase II) - Larsen... ... | reverse complement strand
TGGTGCAATGCTTCCGAACGAAGCGGCGCAGGCCAGGCAATCGGTTCCGATGCCCGTGGTGGCGCTGGCCGATCTGCCGCCCGAGGCCGTGAAGACACACCGGTTGATCCTGTCCGGCGGGCCGTTTCCGTACTCGAAGGATGGCTCGGTGTTCGGCAACCGCGAACGACTGCTGCCGCTGCAAACGCGCGGCTTCTATCGCGAATACACCGTCAAGACACCGGGCGCGCGAAATCGGGGCGCCCGGCGGATCGTCTGCGGTGGGAAGCAGCCCACCGCCCCTGAAGCCTGCTACTACACGGCCGACCACTACGCGAGCTTTCGCCGCATCGTGGAGTGATCGGCCACAGGATCTGTGAAACGAGGAGGAACGCGACCATGCTCTTGCAGACCGTCCGTCCGAACATTGTCCAGGCCATCCGCGCCTACCGCGTGGAGGACTTGATGGCCGCCGCCGAAGGCGCCGGCCAGCACTTCCTCTACGCCAACCTGTCTGCGGCGCAGTCAAAGCAGGAAGTGCTGGAGACCATCGCCCAGGCGTTCATGTTCCCTGCCCACTTCGGCAAGAACCTCGACGCGCTGTACGACTGCATGACCGACCTGGTCCACAAGGCCGGCACGCAGCCGGGCTTCGTGGTCGTGCTCGAGCAGCTGCCGGACAACCCGCGCTTCGACCGCGAGGCCCGCGAGCAGCTTCTCGACGTCTTCCGCGACGCCGCCGACTACTGGGGGGAGCGACGAATACCCTTCAGGTGCTTCTATTCTTTTCAGTAGCCCGCTCCCAGGAACAAGGGTCATGGGAGCGGGCGACGGAAACGACCCAGAACGTCGCCGCCGGCAAGCCGGCCGCCAAGAGCGCAGCCAATGCCAGCTTCGGCATGAACATGCCGATGATGAGCAGCGCCTTCGACACCGCGATGTGGCTGAACGCCGCGTGATGTCTCGCTAGAAGCGCGGCGAAGTTCTCGACGGCGGCCTGCGGGCCGCCGTCGTCATTCTGGCATGGCGACCCGCTTCACCAGCGCGAGGTACTCGGACACGGGCACCTCCTCGGCGCGGCGCTGCAGCTCGAAGGCGGCCTGCACGCCGCGCGACTCCAGCCAGCGGCCCAGCGTGTGGCGCAGCAGCTTGCGCCGCTGCGAGAACGCCACCGTCACCAGTTCGCCCAGCAGCGCGGCATCGACGCTCTCAGTGCCCGGCAGAGGCTGCATGCGCACCACCGCCGAATCGACGCGCGGCGGCGGCTCGAAGGCCTCGGGCGGCACGTCGAGCAGGGACTCGATGTCATAGCGCCACTGCAGCATCACGCTCAGCCGCCCGTAGTCCTTGCTGCCCGGGCTGGCCGCCATGCGCTCGACGACCTCCTTCTGCAGCATGAAGGTCTGGTCGGCCACCCGGTCGGCCACGCCCAGCAGGTGGAAGAGGATGGGCGTGGAGATGTTGTAGGGCAGGTTGCCGACCACGCGCAGCTTCTGCCCGGCGCGTTCGGCAATCGCGGCGAAGTCGACGGTGAGCACGTCGGCCTCGATCACCTCCAGCCGGCTGTCGCGGCGCAACTTCGCAGCCAGGTCGCGATCGAGCTCGATAATGGTCAGCCGCCCGCAGCGCTCGAGCAGCGGCCCGGTCATCGCGCCCAGGCCCGGGCCGATCTCCACCAGCGCCTGCTGCGGCCGCGGGTCGATCGCCGCGACGATCGCGTCGATCACCGCACTGTCGGCGAGGAAGTGCTGCCCGAAGCGCTTGCGGGCGATGTGGCCCACGCTACAGCGGCGCCTCGCGCATCTCGATGTAGGCGCGCGCGCGCAGCTCGCGCAGCCACTCGTCGTAGGCCTCGTCGAACTTGCGCTCGCGCAGCACGTTGCGCGCCTGCTCGCGCTGCTGCTTGATGTCCAGCGTGACGTTGCGGCGCTCGGTCACCTGGATCAGGTGCACGCCGAAGCGGGAGACGACCGGATCGGACAGGCCGTTGATCGCCAGCTTGTTCATCGCCTCCTCGAACTCGGGCACGAAGTTGCCGGGGCTGGTCCAGCCCAGGTCGCCGCCGGCCGCGGCGCTGCCGTCCTCCGAGTTCTCGCGCGCCAGCGCCTCGAACGTGGCGCGGCCGCTCTCGATCTGCTGGCGGAAACCCGCCAGGCGTCGCTGCGCCGCCTCGGCCGACAGCTGGGCCGAGGGGCGCAGCAGGATGTGGCGGGCACGGGTCTGGGTGATGCGGAAGGCGTCGCCCTCGCGCTTGTCGACCAGCTTGAGCAGATGGAAGCCGGCACCGGTGCGCAGCAGCTCGGGGGCGACCTCGCCGCTGCCGAGCTTCTTCACCACGTCGACGAAGACGTCGGGCAGGCGTTCGGCGCTGCGCATGCCGAGCACGCCGCCGGCCGCGCGGTTGGGGTCTTCGGAGATCTCGCGCGCCACGGCCTCGAAGGCCTCGCCGGCGGCGATGCGCTTCTTCGCGCTCTCGGCACGCTCGCGGCGGCGCGCGATCTCCTCGGCGCTCGCACCTTCCGGCACGGTCACCAGGATCTGCGCGATGTTGTATTCGGCATTGGCGCTGGCGGCGGCGCGACGCTGATCGAGGTAGGCGTCGATCTCGACATCGGTGACGCGGATGCGCCCCTGGACCTCGCGTTCGCGAACGCGCTCGGTCAGCATCTGGTCGCGCACGTTGCTGCGAAAGCGCGCGTAGTCGATGCCTTCGCGGCGCAGCCGCTCGCGCAGCTGGGCCATGGTGATCTGGTTCTGCACGGCCACGTTGTTCACGGCGCGGTCGAGCTCGGCGTCGTCGATGCGGGTGCCGCTGTCGCGCGCGTGGGTCAGCTGCACGCGCTCGTCGATCAGCACGTCGAGCACCTCGCGGCGCAGCTGCTCGTCGGGCGGCAGCGAGGCGCGCTGTCGCGCGGCGTCCTCGCGCACGCGGCTGATGCGGGCCTGCAGCTCGGAGGCCGTCACCAGCTCCTGGTTGACCACGGCGACGATGTAGTCGCCGGTGCGCACCGGGGTCGATCGGGTCTGCGCCTGCGCGGCAGGCACCGCGGCGGCGATCAGCAGGGCCAGCAGCGCGGGCCGCAGGGCGAACAGGGCATCAGTCATAGGAGGTGCTCACGGCAGGCATGCTGCGCTCGTCGCGCAGCAGCCGGTAGCCGGGGATATTGTCCTTCAAGACCTGCAGCGGGTTGGAACCCAGCCGGGACAGGCCGACGAGCTCGAGCTGCAGGAGCAGTCGCGTGGTGGCCTCGCTGCGGCCGGTGGACAGCCGCTCGGCCACCACGCGGCCGATCCAGCAGCCGGCGTCGTACTCGAAGCCGAGCACCGAGTCGGTGATGCGGCTGTCGCGCATGCTGTAGTTGACGCGGCCGACGCTGTACCAGCTGCCCTTGCAGTCGGCGCCGCCGGCGCTGCCCGCCGCTGCGGCCTCCGCTGGCGTGCGGCCGTAGATCGGCCACTGCCAGCCCAGCTCGACCTGCTCGGACAGCCCGCGGGCGATGCGATAGGTCATGCCGAAGGTGCGGTAGGGTCCGGGCGAATAGCGCGCGCCCAGGATCGAGCGCACCGTGCGCTTCAGGTCGGGGCTGTACTGCAGCGAGCCGTCGAAGGTCCAGCGCCGCGAGATCGTCGTCGAGCCGAACAGCAGCAGGTCGGAGAAGCGCTGCGTCAGCGGCGTGCACTCCGGCGCGAGCAGCGGGTCGGTGGATGCCGTGCACTCGCTGGTGATGCGCTGGTCGCGCAGCAGGTAGCGCTGCACCACACCCAGGCGCAGCGCCTCGGCGCCGCTGGCTGGATCGAGGAAGCGCGTGGTCACGCCGGCGGTGATCTGCTGCGCGTCGGAGACGCGGTCGACACCGGAGAAGGCGTTCTCGGCGTACAGCGATTCGAAGTTGAAGTCCCTCGGCGCGGCGTCGAAGGCCAGGCGGGCATCCTGCGCGCGGTACGGCGTGCTCACCACCATGAGCCGCGGCTCGAGCGTCTGGCGCACGTCGCGGCCGAACCAGCTGGCATCGCGCTCGAGCTGCCAGTGGCTGTCCACGCTCAGCGTCGGGATCACGCGCGACAGTCCGCGCCGGCCTCCGAGCGGCTCGTCGAGCGAGTAGGCGGCCGCGTTGAACGAGGCGCGCGGGGTCACCGTCCAGCCCGGTGAGCCCAAGGGCCGGGAGATGCTGCCCAGCGCGTGCCAGCGCAGCCCGGTGGGGCGCGCTGCGGCGAGCAGGTCGGCGCGGCCGTTGTCGGGCTCGGTGAAGCGGTTCAGCTCGGTCTCCAGGGCGAACTCGAAGCCGCCGAAGCGCTGCACGCCACGCACGCCGATCTGCGGCGCGCGGTCGTAGGGCGACTCGATGCGGCTGGCATCGTCCTGCAGCACCTGCCAGCGGTGCACGCGGGCGTAGCTGCTCCAGCCCTCGAAGTCGCGCCGCGCCGCGATGTCGGCCAGCAGCAGCCGCGGCGTGATGCTGGGCACGGCGCGCGGGAAGTCTTTCCAGTAGGCGTCGTCGGAGACACGCAGGCCGTTGAAGCTGAAGCTCGCCCCCAGCGGCAGCGCACCCTCGTGCGACAGGTTCAGCGCATGCCGCGCCTGGCCGGTCAGGCGGTCGTTGGGCAGCAGGTGCACGTTGGCCTTGCCCTGGAAGCCGGGCTCCAGGTAGCGGAACTCGGCCTCGCCGCCGAATCCCCGCTTGGCCGACACCATGGGCGTCAGCGTCGCGTCGCGGTTGGGCGCGATGTTCCAGTACCAGGGAATCGAGAACTGCAGGCCGCTCTTGCTGTCGAGGTTGATCGACGGCGGCAGCCAGCCCGACTTGCGCTCGTCGGTGAGCGGAAAGCTCAGCACCGGCGCGCCGAGGATGGGCACACCGTAGAAGCGCAGCACGGCGTTCTCGGCGATGCCCTCGTTGGCCTCGAAGTCCATCTTCACCCGGTCGGTGGACAGCAGCCAGGCCGGGCCGCCGCTGCCGTCGCTCGGGCAGCTGGTGTAGGTGGCGCCGCTGGCGATGGCGCGCTGCTCGTCGAGGAAGTCGATTCGCCGCGCCGTGCCGCCCGCGCCGGTGCGCCCGAAGCGGTAGCTCGGTTCGAGGAAGAAGCCCTCGAAGCGCTGCACGTGCAGCTGCAGCTCGGGCCCGCTGTACACGTTGCCGTCGCGGCTGATGCGCACGTTGCCGCGTGCCAGCGCCAGGTCTTCTGCATGGTCGTAGCGCAGGCTGTCGGCGCTGAGCACCAGGCCGCCCCGGCGGAACTCGGCCTCGCCTTCGGCCACCGTCTCGAGATCGGGCCGGCCGCGCAGTTCGCGGGCGCGCAGGATGATCGGCAGCGCCTTGGCGCCTTCGCCGCGCGGCAGCGGCTTCAGCTCGGTGGCCGGCTGCAGCGTCAGCGCCGGCGCGGGCTCGTCCTGCGCACGCGCCATGCCGGCGGCCGCCATGGCCAGCGCCAGCGGCGCGAGCCGCCAGTGGCGAGGCAGGGTCGGTCGGAGCAGAGACGGCACGTGCGGCAAGGAGAGCAGAGCACCGTGCAACTACGCCGGCGCGAGCGGCCCGGGGACCGCACGGCCGCGGGACGGCGGGGGTGGTTTGTAGAATGAATTATCCACGAGGCCCCTCGGCCGACACTGCCTTGACCACCCCCCAGCCCCCCGCATCGATCACCTGGCATGACGCCTCGCGCCGCGATGCCTTCGAGCACTGGCTCGCCGGCGTGGCCGCGCGCCATGGCCTGGACGCCGGCACCTTGCGCAGCGCCTCCAGCGACGCCAGCTTCCGCCGCTACTTCCGCATCGACGGCCGGGGCGCCAGCCTCATCGTGATGGACGCGCCGCCGCCGCAGGAAGACGTGCGCCCCTTCGTCGCGGTGGCCGCCTTGCTGCAGTCCGCCGGGCTGCATGCACCGCAGGTGCTCGAGCAGGACGTCGCGCAGGGTTTCCTGCTGCTGACCGACCTGGGCTCGCGCCTGTACCTGGACGAACTGAAAGAAGCGGTGGCGCGCGGCGACGGCCGGCGCGTCGATGCGCTGATGCGCGCAGCCATCGCGGCGCTGGTGCAGTGGCAGTCGCGCGCCGATGCCAGCGGCCTGCCGCCCTACGACGACGCGCTGCTGCGCCGCGAACTCGCTCTCTTTCCCGACTGGTGCGTGACCCGCCAGTACGGCGTGACCTGGAGCGACGCCCAGCAGCAGCACTGGCGCTCCGCGTGCGACCTGCTGGTGCGCAGCGCGCTGGCGCAGCCCACGGTGGCGGTGCACCGCGACTACATGCCGCGCAACCTGATGGTGACCGAACTCAACCCCGGCATCCTCGACTTCCAGGATGCGGTGCGCGGCCCGATCAGCTACGACGCGGCCTCGCTGCTGCGCGACGCCTTCATCTCCTGGGACGAGGAGCAGGAGATCGACTGGGCGGTGCGCTACTGGGAAGCGGCGCGCAAGGCCGGCCTGCCGGTGGACGGCGATTTCGGCGAGTTCTGGCGCCAGCTCGAGTGGATGGGCCTGCAGCGCCACCTCAAGGTGCTGGGCATCTTCTGCCGCCTGAAGCACCGCGACGGCAAGCCGAAGTACAGCGAAGACCTGCCGCGCTTCTTCGCCTACGCGCACAAGGTGGCCACGCGCTACAACGGCCTCGGCCCGCTGGCGCGCCTACTCGAGCCGCTGATGGGCACCGACCGCGTCGACGCCTTCTACTGAGCCGGAGCGGCGAACTGCGTCTCGCAGCCCGCCGCGATCAGCCACGGATCGCGGTCTTCCCCGCCGAAGGCCTGCACGAGGAAATCGACGAAGGCGCGCGTGCGCGCCGGCACGTGCTTGCGCGTGGGCATGGCGGCATACAGGCGCGCCTCGAACAGCCGCCACTGCGGCAGCACGCGCTCCAGAGCGCCTTCGCGCAGCGCGTCCTCGGCCACGAAGGACGGCAGCCCGGCGATGCCCAGGCCGTGCAGCGCCGCCGCATAGAGCATGTCGATGTGCGTGGTGCCCAGCACCGGCCGCGGCGGCGTGAGCGTGACGATGTCGCCGGCCGGCTCGTCGTCGCCGACCACGCCGCGGGTGAAGCTCAGCTCGCGGAGGAAGGCCGGCATCATCGCGTCGTGGCTCGTGAGTTCGTCGGGGTGCCCGGGGCGGCCACGGCGGTCGAGATAGGCCGGCGAGGCGCAGGCGATGACCTCGCTCTTGGCCAGGCGCCGCGCGACGAAGTCGCCATCGAGCGGTCGCCGCGCCACCGACAGGATGGTGACGTCGAAGGTCTCGTCCAGGCTCTCCACGGGGCCGGGGGCCGCCAGCTCGATCGTCACCTTCGGGTACTGCTCATGGAAGGCCGGCAGGTGCTTGGCGAGCTGGTGCACGGCGAAGGCCGGTGGCGCCAGCACGCGCAGGTGGCCGCGCGGTTCGCTGGCCGCCGCGCTGGCCAGCGCCTCGGCCTCTTCCACCTCGGCGAGGATGGCGCGCGCCCGCTCGAGGTAGGTTTCACCGATGTCGGTGAGCGCCAGGCGCCGCGTGGTGCGGTTGATCAGCCGTGCGCCGAGGTGCTCTTCGAGATCGGCCACCAGCCGCGTCACCACCGCCGGCGAGAGGTTCATCTCGCGCGCCGCGCCGGCGAAGCTGCCGGCGTCGATCACCCGGACGAAGGCCCGCATCGAGTGGAGTCGGTCCATGAGATTGTTTCCGATTCGGCAATGGCGTGTTCGATGGTATGCGGTTTATTGATCAACGCGCAATGCCTACAGTTCATCTCACCGAAACGCTCCAACCCGAAAGGAACACACCATGAACCGCAAGCAAGTCATCGCCGCCGCCGTCTTCGCCGCCATCGGCACCTCCGCCTTCGCCGTCGAAGCCGAGCAGTTCGTTGCCCCGAAGGGCCAGCTGACCCGCTCGGAAGTGCAGGCCGAGTACGCCCGCGCCCGCCAAGCCGGCGAACTGGCCTATGCGAACGAGAGCTACGGCGGCGTGAAGCAGCAGGTCTTCGCCGCCCGCGCTGGCGCGATCGAGCGCAGCGCCTCGCGTGACCGCGACGAAGTGCGTGCCGAAGGCCGCGCCGCCGCCCGCGCCGGCAAGATCAACACCGACTATGTCGGTGGGTAAGCCCGGACCAGGGACCCTGCCTGCGCAGGGACCCTCGCCTGGCGAACCGGCCCGGCCTGCAAGCCGGGCCGTGGACGAGTTGAACGAGGCCGCCTTCGGGCGGCCTTCGTCATGCGCGGTCCGGGCCGCGAACGACAATACGCGGCCATGCTGCGAATCACCGAACTGAGACTGCCGCTGAACCACGCCGAGCCCGCGCTGCGCGAAGCGGTGCTCGCCCGGCTGGGCATTGCCGATGCGGCGTTGAAGCGCATGGAGATGTTCCGCCGCGGCTACGACGCGCGGCGCAAGAGCGACATCGTGCTCGTCTACACGATGGACTGCGAGATCGACGACGAAGCCACCGTGCTGGCCCGCCACGCCGGCGACCCGCACATCCGCCCGGCGCCCGATACCCGCTACCGCTTCGTCGCCGAGGCACCGGCCGACTTCGCGGCCTCGCAGCGGCTGCGACCGCTGGTGATCGGCTTCGGGCCCTGCGGCCTGTTTGCCGCGCTGATCCTCGCGCAGATGGGGCTGCGGCCGATCGTGCTGGAGCGCGGCAAGGCGGTTCGCGAGCGCACCCAGGACACCTGGGGCCTGTGGCGCCGCCGCGAGCTGAACCCGGAGTCGAACGTGCAGTTCGGCGAGGGCGGCGCCGGCACCTTCTCCGACGGCAAGCTGTGGAGCCAGATCAGCGACCCGCGCCACCTCACGCGCAAGGTGCTCACCGAGTTCGTCAAGGCCGGTGCGCCGGAGGAGATCCTCTACGTCAGCAAGCCGCACATCGGCACCTTCCGCCTCGTCTCGATGATCGAGAAGATGCGCGCGGAGATCGAGTCGCTCGGCGGCGAGATCCGCTTTCGCAGCCACGTCACCGACATCCGCATCGAAGGCGGCCGCATCCGCGGCGTGCAGCTCGACGACGGCACGCAGATCGACGCCGACCACGTGATCCTCGCGCTCGGCCACAGCGCGCGCGACACCTTCGCGATGCTGCACGCGCGCGGCGTGTTCATGGAGCCCAAGCCCTTCTCGGTGGGCTTTCGCATCGAGCACCCGCAGTCGATCATCGACCGCGCGCGCTTCGGCCCGAACGCCGGGCATCCGCTGCTCGGCGCGGCCGACTACAAGCTGGTGCACCACGCGAAGAATGGTCGCTCGGTCTACAGCTTCTGCATGTGCCCCGGCGGCACGGTGGTGGCGGCCACCTCCGAGCCCGGCCGCGTGGTGACCAACGGCATGAGCCAGTACTCGCGCAACGAGCGCAACGCCAATGCGGGCATCGTGGTCGGCATCGCGCCGCAGGACTACCGGCAGGACGGCCGCAGCGACGGCCCCGTCAACCCGCTGGACGGCATCGCCTTCCAGCGGGCGCTCGAATCGCGCGCCTTCGCGCTCGGCGGCGAGAACTACGATGCGCCGGGCCAGCGCCTGGCCGACTTCCTCGCCGACCGGCCCTCGCGCGGCTTCGAGTCGGTGGAGCCTTCGTACAAGCCGGGCGTGCGGCCGACGAACCTCGGCGAGCGCGGCAACGAGAGCCTGCCGCCCTACGCGATCGAGGCGATCCGCGAGGCGCTGCCCGCCTTCGAGCGCCAGATCCGCGGCTTCGCGATGCCCGACGCGGTGCTCACCGGCGTGGAGACACGCACCTCGTCGCCGCTGCGCATCACGCGCGGGCGCGACGGACAGAGTCTGAACGTGAAGGGCCTGTACCCGGCCGGCGAAGGCGCCGGTTATGCGGGCGGGATCATGTCCGCCGGCGTCGACGGCATCGAGACGGCCGAGGCGGTGGCGCGCTCGCTGCTCGGGATCACTGCGGCTTGACCAGCAGGTCCTGGATCGCCACCGACTTCACCGCCGGTTCGTCCTCGTCGGATTCGAGGTAGGCGTTCAGCCGCTCGCGCATGTCGTCGGCCAGCCGCGGAATGCCCTGCGCCGAGCCGATCTGCGCGCGCGTCTGCTGCGCGATGCTGACTTCGAGCAGCAGCCCCACCTGCTGGACATTGCGTTGGATGGTGGCCTTCGCCGCACTGCCCGGCACGTCGAGCGCCACGCGCGCCTTGACCACGGTGCCGTCGGAGGTGGTCGCCCGCACCGTCGGCAAGGCCACCCAGTCCGGCGCGGCCGGCATGCGCGAGGCCTCGGACCAGGGCATGTCGACCCACGACATGCCGACCGACACGCCCACCGGCACGGAGATCAGCGCCGTGACGGCGGCAACGACGAGCAGGGTGCGGCGCGCATCGGTGCCGGAGACGGCAGCGGCGGCGTTGGCAGGGGCGGGCGAGGGCTTGGCCATCGGGCAGGTTCGGCAGAACGGAACCCCGATTAGAGGGGCGACCGGCCCGTTGCGAACGCCCGATCAGCGCACCGTCTTCCCCGCTGTTGTGGCGCGTTTCACGGAAGCGCCGCTCAGGGGCAGGCCGCCATCACTTGTGCCACCGCGGCCGTCAACTTCTTGCCGTAGGGCACATGGAGAAACTCGTTCGGTCCGTGGGCGTTGCTCTTCGGCCCGAGCACGCCGCAGACCATCATCTGGGCCTGCGGGAAGCCCTGCTGCAGCATGCCCATCAGCGGGATCGTGCCGCCCTGTCCGATGAAGCCGCAGGACGCGCCGAAGTGCGTGCGCGAGGCGGCATGCAGCGCATCCTCCATCCACGGCGCGAGGCTGGGGGCGTTCCAGCCGGAAGCGCCCTGAGCGCCGACGCGGCCATCGGCGTTGAAGGTGACGCGCGCGTTGTAGGGCGCGTTGTCCTCCAGCAACGTCTTCAGTTCCGCCGCGGCGCGGTTGCCGTCGACCATCGGCGGCAGCCGCAGCGACAGCTTGAAGGCGGTGTAGGGCCGCAGCACGTTGCCGGCGTTCTTCAGCTCGGGGAAGCCGTCGGCGCCGGTGACCGACAGCGTCGGCTTCCAGGTGCGGTTGAGCAGCGCCTGCGTCGGGTCGGTGGTGGTCGGCAGGGTCGGCCCGCCGTCGGCGCCGCAGGCCCAGGGGAAGCGCTTCCACACCTCGTCGCCGAGGATGGCGGCGGTGGCGCGCGCCTGCTCGAGGCGGTCGGCCGGGATCTCGCAATGGAAACTCTGCGGCAGCAGCTCGCCGGTCTTCGAATCCTCCAGCCGGTCGAGCACCTGGCGAAGGATGCGGAAACTCGACGGCACCAGGCCGCTGGAGTCGCCGGAGTGCACGCCCTCGGTGAGGATCTCGACCTTCAGCGTGCCGGTGACGTTGCCGCGCAGGCTGGTGGTGAGCCAGAGCTGATCGTAGTTGCCGGCGCCGCTGTCCAGGCAGACCACCAGCGCCACGTTGCCCAGCCGCGGCTTGAGCACGTCGATGTAGGCCGGCAGGTCGAAGGAGCCGCTTTCCTCGCAGGTCTCGATCAGGCCGACGCAGCGCGGCCGCGGAATGCCCTGCCGGTCGAGCGCCTCGATGGCGGTGATCGACGCATAGATCGCATAACCGTCGTCGGCGCCGCCGCGGCCGTAGAGCAGGCCGTTCTCGTACTTCGGCGACCAGGGGCCGAGGTCGTTGCGCCAGCCGTTGAACTCCGGCTGCTTGTCGAGGTGGCCATACAGGCAGATGGTGTCGCTGCTGCCAGGCCGGGTGGTCGGCACCTCGAAGAAGATCACCGGCGTGCGGCCTTCGAGTCGGATCACCTCGAGCTTCAGCCCGGCGATGCGGCGGCCCTCGACCCAGCTCGCCGCGTTGCGCACCACACGCTCGATGTGGCCGTGCTGCGCCCAGTCGGCGTCGAACATCGGGCTCTTGGCAGGAATGGCGATGTAGTCGGTCAGCGCCGGGACGATCTGCTCGTCCCACACCTGTTCCGCAAAGGCGGCGATCGCGGACGATTCGTCGGGCTGCAGCGGCAGCAGCGGGTCGCGGGCGTTCATGGGTCGACTCCGGTTCCGGGTGGAGCCGTGAAGTGTAGAACCGGCTCAGCCGTGCTGCGCGAGCCAGTCGCCCAGGCGGGCGATCACCTGCGCGCGCTCGGGCTCGTTGAAGATCTCGTGGGCCAGGCCCTCGAAGACCTGCGCCTGCACCACGCCCGCCGGCGCGGCCGCGGCGAACTCGACACTGCCGCGCGGCGCCACGCAGCGGTCGGCGCCGGCCCACATCAGCAGCGTGGGCACGCGCCAGCGCGGCGCCAGCGAGCGGACGAACTCGCCGCCGTCGAGGATGAAGCGCGCCAGCCGCGGCGTGATGCGGTCGTGCACCAGCGGGTCGGCGACATAGGCGCGCACCACCTCGACATCGCGCGAGACCCACTCGGGCTTCAGGCCATTGCCCACGGCGAGGTCGGGCGCCAGCCGGCCCAGCGTGGCCAGCAGCAGCCTCTGCACGGCGTTCATGTCGGCTGCCAGGGCCGGCGACGACAGCACCAGCGCGTCGACCTCGCGCGACCACGCCGCCGGCTGCGGCTGCAAGGCCTCGGCCACGAAGCGCGCGGCGATCAGCCCGCCCATGCTGTGGCCGAGCAGCAGCAGCCGGCCGGGCTGCTGGGCGCGCACTGTGTCGATGACCAGGGCCAGGTCTTCGAGCAGCGCCTCGTCGCGGTCGATGCGCCCGCGCGGACCAGCGCTGCGGCCATGGCCGCGGTGATCGTGGGCGACCACGCTCCAGCCCCAGCCGTTGAGCGCCGCGGCCACGTGGGCGTAGCGGCCGGCGTGCTCGCCCAGGCCGTGCACGATCAGCACGGTACCGCGCGGTGCGGCGCAGGGCCAGTAGTGCAAGTGCAGCACGAGGCCGTCGGCGGCAGTCAGGGTCGGTGGCATGGCCGCGAGTGTAGGCAGACGCGCCTGTCGCAGCCGGTCTTGACAAGGCCCCGTGCCGCGCTAGCCTGACGGGCTCTTTCCGGAGTGCCCATGAACGACTTCTTCACGCTGCGCACCGAAGGCAACGTCGCGCATCTGCAGCTGAGCCGCCCCGAGCGCATGAACACGATGTCGCCGGCCTTCTTCCCGGCGCTGCGCGACGCCGTGCGCGGCCTGCAGGACGACGCCAGCACACGCGCCCTGGTGATCTCGTCGACCGGCAAGCACTTCAGCGCCGGCATGGCGCTCGATGTCTTCGCGGGCAATGACTCGTCGGACAACGCGCCGTCCAGAGAGCGCCGCGACCCGCATGCCGACGCCCAGCGCCAGGCCGTCGGTGCGCTGATGCAGATGCTCGACACGCGCAGCCCGCGGGCACGGCTGAGCTTCCAGGAATCGCTGCGCCGGTTGATCGACTGCATCAGCGCGCTGGACGAAGCGCGATTCCCGGTGATCTGCGCCGTGCAGGGCGGCTGCATCGGCGGCGCGCTGGATCTCGCCACCGCCTGCGACATCCGCGTGTGCAGCGCCGACGCCTTCTTCACCGTGCAGGAGATCCACATCGGCATGATGGCCGACCTTGGCGTGCTGCAACGCCTGGCCAAGATCGTGCCGCCCGGCGTGGCGCGGCAGATGGCCTACACCGGCGAGCGCATCGACGCCAAGCGCGCGCTGGAGACGGGCCTGGTCAACGCCGTGCTGGCCGATACCGACGCGATGCTCGCCCACGCGATGGAGCTGGCGCGCCAGATCGCGGCCAAGTCGCCACTGGCGGTGGCCGGCAGCAAGCTGGCGCTGAACCACGCACGCGACCACGGCACCGCCGCTTCGCTGCAGCAGATGACGCTGCTGCAGAGCGCGATCTTCGACACCACCGAGATGGCCGAGGCCATCTCGGCCTGGAAAGACAAGCGTGACGGCGACTTCGCACCGTTGACGCCGATCGCGCGCTTCTGACGTGCACTGCGGCGGTGCGCGCGGGCGTCGCCTGCAAGCGCACGCATTCTTGGTTAGCATGAATCAAGAAGTCCCCCGCACGCCGAGCCCACCGGCCCGCCCCCGCGTGCACTCCCACTGACCCACGCCGCTGGCCCAAGAGGCCGGCGGTCTGCTTTACGAGGACAGGCCATGACCCCTGGCGTCCGCGCGCTCGCGCTTTCCCTGGCCGTTGCCGGCTCTCTTTCGCTCCACGGCTGCGGCCGCAGCGAGGCGCAGGGCGGCCCGCCGATGGCCCCACCCGTTTCCGCCGCACCAGCCGTCGCGCGCGACGTCACCCTCTACGACGAGTTCAGCGGCCGCCTGGAGGCCGTCGAGACCGTCGAGCTGCGCTCGCAGGTGGCCGGCACGCTGCAGCGCGTGCACTTCCGCGACGGCCAGGAGGTCAAGCGCGGCGAGCTGATGTTCAGCATCGACCCGCGCCCCTTCACCGCCGAGCTGGCGCGGCTGGAGGCCCAGCTCGCGTCGGCGCGCAACGCGGCGGCGCTGGCCGGCACCGAACTGGTACGCACGCGCAAGCTGCTCGAGCAGAAGGCGGTGTCGCAGCAGGAGGCCGACCAGGCCGAGGCTGCGGCGCGCAACGCCGCCTCGGCCGTGCGCGCCGCCGAAGCGGGCGTGGCTGCGGCGAGACTCAACGTCGAGTACACGCAGATCCGCGCGCCGATCGCCGGCCGCGCCTCGCGCGCCAATGTGACCGCCGGCAACCTGGTGGGCGCCGGCGATCCGGTGCTGACCAGCATCGTCGCGCAGCAGCAGGTGCACGCCTGGTTCGACGTCAGCGAGCAGGCCTGGCTGCGCGTGCGCGGCCAGTTCAAGGGCAAGGCCATGCCGAAGGTCGAGCTGGCGCTGGCCGACGAACGCGGCTTCCCGCACGCCGGCACGGTGGACTTCGTCGACAACCGGCTCAACCCCGCCACCGGCGCGATCCGCGTGCGCGCGGTGTTCGACAACGCCGACCGCCGCTTCGTGCCCGGCCTGTACACCCGGCTGCGCCTGGCCGGTGGCACGGCCGCGCAGGCGGTGCTGACGCCCGAGCGCGCCATCGGCACCGACCAGACCAAGCGCTA
>Ga0209172_10005633_pt1 | contig 14905 bp, 11 predicted proteins | sample LarsenN4metaG_FD_184113 | JGI IMG/M metagenome (GOLD analysis project Ga0209172, IMG submission 184113) | Hot spring sediment bacterial and archeal communities from British Columbia, Canada, to study Microbial Dark Matter (Phase II) - Larsen... ... | reverse complement strand
TCTGGGCAGTCGCTGCGATTTTCCGCTGCACCTGGGCCTGACCGAGGCCGGCATGGGCAGCAAGGGCATCGTCGCCTCCAGCGCGGCGCTGGCGGTGCTGCTGCAGGAAGGCATCGGCGATACCATCCGTATTTCGCTGACCCCGCAGCCGGGCGAGGCGCGCACCAAGGAAGTGGTGGTGGCGCAGGAGCTGCTGCAGACCATGGGCCTGCGCTCGTTCACGCCGCTGGTCACCGCCTGTCCCGGCTGTGGCCGCACCACCAGCACCTTTTTCCAGGAGCTGGCGGACAGCATCCAGACCTACCTGCGCGAGCAGATGCCGATCTGGCGTCTGCAGTATCCGGGGGTGGAAGACATGAAGGTGGCGGTGATGGGCTGTGTGGTCAACGGCCCGGGCGAGTCCAAGCTCGCCGACATCGGCATCAGCCTGCCGGGCACCGGCGAAGTGCCGGTGGCGCCGGTATACGTCGACGGGCACAAGGACGTGACGCTGAAGGGCGATCACATCGCCACCGAGTTCAAGGCCATCGTCGATCAGTACGTGCAGACCCGTTATGGCGAGGGTGGTGCCAAACGCCGCGAAGTGGTGGCGCGCACCATCCCGATCAAGTCCGTGTAGGGCTTGCTGCCAACCTTAGAATCGAATCCAGAGAATTTCGGAAGAACAATCGTAATGGCTCAAAAGTTGCAAGCGATTCGCGGCATGAATGATGTGCTGCCGGCCGAGTCGCACCAGTGGGAGTATTTTGAAAACACGCTGCGTGGCTGGCTGGCAGACTACGGCTACCAGAACATCCGCACCCCGATCGTGGAAAGCACGCCACTGTTCGTGCGCTCCATCGGCGAAGTGACCGACATCGTCGAGAAGGAAATGTACTCCTTCACCGACAGCCTGAACGGCGATTCGCTGACGTTGCGTCCGGAAGGCACCGCCGGCACCCTGCGCGCGGTGGTCGAGCACAACCTGCTGTACAACACCACGCAGAAGCTGTGGTACATGGGCCCGATGTTCCGTCATGAGCGGCCGCAGAAAGGTCGCTACCGCCAGTTCCACCAGATCGGTGTCGAGGCGCTGGGCATGAACGGCCCGGACATCGACGCCGAGATCATCGCGATGACCGCCGAGCTGTGGCGTCGCCTGGGCCTGGCCGACAGCGTGCAGCTGGAAATCAACACCCTGGGCAACAAGGAAGAGCGTGCCGCGCATCGCGAAGCGCTGATCGCCTACCTGGAGCAGCACGTCGCCATTCTGGATGAAGACGGCAAGCGCCGCCTGTACAGCAACCCGCTGCGGGTGCTGGACACCAAGAATCCGGCACTGCAGGAAATGGCCAACGCCGCGCCGCGGCTGAGCGACTATCTTGGTGACGCCTCCCGCGCGCACTACGAGGGCTGGAAGGCGCTGATCGACGCGCTGGGCATCCCTTACGTGGAAAATCCGCGCCTGGTGCGCGGTCTGGACTACTACAACCAGTCGGTATTCGAGTGGGTGACCACCGAGCTGGGCGCGCAGGGCACGGTGTGTGCCGGCGGTCGCTACGACGGCCTGATCGAGCAGCTGGGCGGCAAGCCGGCGCCGGGCATCGGTTTTGGCATGGGCATGGAGCGCGTGCTGCTGTTGCTGGCCGAAAAGGGTTTGTTGCCGGCACGTCGCAGCGTCGACGTGTTCATCGTCAACCAGGGGCAGGGCACCACCGCCTACGCCATGCAGCTGGCCCAGTCGCTGCGCATGGCCGGTCACAGCGTGATCCAGCACATGGGTGACGCCAGCTTCAAGTCGCAAATGAAAAAGGCCGATGGCAGCGGCGCCGCAGTGGCGCTGATCATCGGTGAAAACGAAGTGGCGACGGCACAGGTGGTGATCAAGCCATTGCGTGCCGACGCCGCGCAGGAAACCGTTGCCGCGGCCGACGTGGCCGCGGCGGTTTCCCGCTTCAAGTCTTGACGAGGGGGATGCATGGCTTTCGATTTGCAGGAACAGGAACAGATTGACTGGATCAAGACCTTCTGGGCACAGTGGGGCAAGCTGCTTTCCGCCGTCGTGGTGGCGGTGTTGCTGTCCTATCTGGGTTACAAGGGCTGGCAGATGTACCGCGCGGCGGAAAGCGCCAAGGCGGCCACCATCTATTCGCAGCTGGAACAGCAGGTACAGGCCGGCGCGCTCGACAAGGTCAAGGCCACCGCTGCCGCGCTGCAGAGCGCACATCCCGGCTCCGCCTATGCTGCCAATGCGGCACTGCTGGCGGCCAAGGCTGCCTTCGACAAGGGTGATCTCGCCTTTGCCCGTGCCCAGCTGAAGTGGCTGCTGGCCAGCGGCCAGCAGGACGAATCGTTGCAGGCGGTTGCCCGCCTGCGTCTGGCGACCGTGCTGCTCGACGAAAAGCAGTACGATGCGGCACTGGCCGAGCTGGCACAGGCGCATCCGGCCAGCTTCGATACGCTGTTCCTGGACCTGAAGGGCGATGTGCTTGTGGCGCGTGGCGATGTGTCCGGTGCCCGTGACAGCTACAAGGCCGCACTGGCCAAGGCGTCGCCGGATGCAACTTTGCGCGACTTTATCCAGACCAAGCTCGACTCCCTGGGAAATTGATCATGAAGCGACGTCTCATTTGTGCCGCCCTTGTTTTGCCGCTGCTGGGCGGTTGCGCCAGCTGGTTTGAAGGTTCGGTTGGTTTCGAACCGACCCCGTTGCAGCCGATTGCGCAGCAAAGCGCACTGAAAGTGCAGTGGCAGGCCAGCGTGCCGGCGGCGGAGGGCGGCCTGTTTACGCCGTTCTACGACCAGGGTCTGCTGTGGGTGGCCGGTGGCGATGGCAAGGTCAGCGCCATCAACGTGCTGAACGGTAGCCAGAGCCGCTGGTTCGACTTCGAGCAGAAGCTCAGCGCCGGCGTCGCCATCGCCGACAAGCTGATTTTTGCCGGCAACGACCAAGGCAAGCTGATTGCGGCCAACCTTGAGACCGGCAAGATCGTGTGGGAACAGACGCTGACCAGCGTGCTGGCCGAGCCGCCGCAGGTCGGCGGCAAGGCGGTGGTGACGCGCAGCAACGACGGTCGCATCAGTGCTTTTGACATCCAGAGCGGTCGCCAGCTGTGGACCGAGTGGCAACCATTGCCGGCGCTGACCGTCAAACAGACCACGCCGCAGCTGAAGGTGGAAGGTGACGACGTGCTGCTGGTCGGCTCCGCCTCCGGCAAGCTGGCGGTGTATGCACTGGAGCAGGGGCGCATGCTGTGGGAAGCGGTAGTCGCTTCGCCGCGTGGCGCCAGTGAACTGGAACGGGTGACTGACGTGGTCAGTCAGCCGGTTTTTGATGGCCGCCGCGTTTGCGCTGTGGCCTATCAGGGGCGGATCGGCTGCTTCGAGGCCCGTGGCGGCGAGCAGGCGTGGGCGCGCGAGCTGGCCAGCAGCCGCGGCCTGTCGATGGATGCCAAGGGCGTGTATTCCACTGCCGATGACGGCTCGATCTGGGCGTTCGACCCGGATACCGGCCGCAACCTGTGGAAACAGGACGCACTGCGTTATCGCAACGTGACCGCCCCGGTAAAGCTGGGTAATAACTTACTGGCAGTAGATGGCGAGGGCTATGCACATTGGCTCTCGCCTGTTGATGGACAAATCGTTGGCCGCAGCCAGCTGAAGGTGGAAGGAACCATTGCACGCCCGCTCGTGCTCGGCAATATTGCCTACGTTCTGGATACCAACGGCACCTTGTCGGCGGTCACACTCTAAAAGCAGTGCTGAATGAAACCGACTATTGCCCTGGTAGGGCGCCCCAATGTGGGCAAATCGACCCTCTTCAACCGTCTGACCCGTTCGCGCGATGCGCTGGTAGCGGATCAGCCGGGTCTTACCCGTGACCGTCACTACGGCCACGGCCGTGTCGGCAGCAAGCCGTACCTGGTGATCGATACCGGTGGCTTCGAGCCGGTGGTGGACGAGGGCATCCTGTTCGAAATGGCCAAGCAGACGCTGCAGGCTGTGGACGAGGCCGACGCCATCGTGTTCCTGGTGGATGGCCGTACCGGCATCACGCCGCAGGACAAGATCATCGCCAACCGCCTGCGCCGCAGCAACCAGCCGGTTTACCTGGTGGTGAACAAGGCGGAAGGCATGCGCAGCGCGGTCGCCACTGCCGAGTTCCACGAGCTGGCGCTGGGCGAGCCGCTGTCGATCTCCGCCTCGCATGGTGACGGCGTGCGCGAACTGATGGAGATGGTGCTGGAGCACTTCCCGGATGCCGAGGAAGAGCCGAAGGTCAACCATCCCAAGTTCGTTATCATCGGCCGCCCCAACGTCGGCAAGTCGACGCTGGTGAATGCGGTGCTGGGTGAAGACCGCGTGATCGCCTTTGACCAGGCCGGCACCACCCGCGACAGCATCTACATCGATTTCGAGCGCGAAGGCCGCCAGTACACCATCATCGACACCGCCGGCGTGCGTCGTCGCGGCAAGGTGGACGAGGCGATCGAGAAGTTCTCGGTGATCAAGACCATGCAGGCGATCGAAGACGCCAACGTGGCCGTGCTGGTGCTGGACGCGCAGCTCGACATTTCCGAGCAGGACGCCACCATCGCCGGTTTTGCGCTGGAGGCCGGCCGGGCGCTGGTGGTCGCGGTGAACAAGTGGGACAACCTCGACAATCACCAGAAGGAAACCATCAAGCACGAGATCGCGCGCAAGCTCGGTTTCCTTGATTTCGCCAAGTTCCACTACATCTCGGCGCTGGAGCGCAAGGGGGTTGCCGACCTGTTCAAGTCGATCGACGATGCCTACCGCGCGGCCATGACCAAGCTGCAGACGCCGAAGCTGACCCGCATCCTGCAACTGGCCGTCGAGCGCCAGCTGCCGCCGCGGACCGGCCCGATTCGTCCGAAGCTGCGCTACGCCCACCAGGGCGGCATGAACCCGCCAATCATCGTGGTACACGGCAATGCGCTGAGCAAGATTCCGGACAGCTACACCCGTTATCTGGAAAACATGTTCCGTAAAGCTTTTCAGCTGCAAGGCACGCCGCTGCGGGTACAATACAAGTCCAATACCAACCCCTTTGAGAAGGAAGCAACAGGCACCAAGCCGAGTTTGCTGGTTCACAAGGGCCGAAAATAGTACGGCGGTTTTTTTTATGCTAAAAAGAGTCTTAGCGCCGCTTGCTAGTAACGAAATTACAATTCCACGAAATCGGAGAACAAAATGAGCTCTAAAGGGCAAATGTTACAAGACCCGTTCCTTAATATCCTGCGTAAGGAGCATGTGCCGGTTTCCATCTACCTCGTCAACGGCATCAAGTTGCAAGGCCAGATCGAGTCGTTCGACCAGTATGTGGTGCTGCTGAAAAACACGGTAACCCAGATGGTTTACAAGCATGCCATTTCTACCGTGGTGCCAGCGCGCCCGGTAAACATTCCGCATGACAATCACGGCGCCAAGTCCGACGCTGCCGACGCTTGAGTCACTGCCTGTTCCGCCTGAATGCCGGTCCGGCAAGCGATTGCCGACCGGTTTTCCCCCTCAGAAAGATCTTTCGTGTTTGATCGCCCGGATCTAGGAGACATCGCCGTACTGGTCTGTCTCGACTTTGGTGCGCCCGACTATGACGAGGGTGTACAGGAATGCGTTGACCTGGTGCGCAGTGCCGGTGTCACCGTTGCCGGTACCATCCATGGCAAACGCCAGCGTCCCGATGCCGCGCTGTTCGCCGGCAAAGGCAAGGTCGAGGAGATTGCCGCCCTGGTCAATGCGGTGGCGGCCAACGTGGTGATCTTCAATCACGCTCTGGGGCCCGGACAGGAACGCAATCTGGAGCGCGTGCTGCAGTGCCGCGTTGTCGATCGCGTCACCCTGATTCTGGATATTTTTGCCCAGCGCGCCCGCAGCCATGAAGGCAAGCTGCAGGTCGAGCTGGCGCAGTTGTCCCACCTGTCGACCCGCCTCGTGCGCGGCTGGACCCACCTCGAGCGGCAAAAGGGGGGCATCGGCCTGCGCGGACCGGGCGAGACGCAGCTGGAAACCGACCGCCGCCTGCTCGGCTTGCGCGTGAAAATGCTGAAGGATCGTCTGGCTGCCGTTGCCCGCCAGCGCAAGACACAGCGCCGCAGCCGCGAGCGCTCCGGATTGCAGTCGGTATCGATTGTCGGCTATACCAATGCAGGCAAGTCCACCTTGTTCAATGCGATGACCAAGGCGCAGGCCTATGCTGCGGATCAGCTGTTTGCAACACTGGATACTACCAGCCGCAAGCTGTACCTCAGCCCGGAGTTGTCCATCGTGCTGTCCGATACCGTGGGCTTCATCCGCGACCTGCCGCACTCGCTGGTGGCGGCGTTCCGCGCCACGCTGGAGGAGACGATCCAGGCCGACATGCTGCTGCATGTGGTCGACTCGGCGTCGCCGGACAAGGATCGCCAGATCGAGGAGGTGGACAAGGTGCTGGCCGAGATCGGTGCCAGCAGTACACCCCAGTTACTGGTGTGGAACAAGACCGACTTGCGCGGTTTGCCGCCGCAGATCGAACGCGGCGAACATGGCGAGCCGGTCGCGGTCCGCGTTTCGGCGCTGACCGGCGAAGGGCTGGAACTCTTGCGGCAGGCGATTGCCGAACGGCTGCACGGCTTTAATAATGACCATAACATAGAAGATCGAGACCGCTATGGCACAGAATGATCCTAACTGGGGTGGTAAACGTCCGAACGATGGCCCGCCGGATCTGGACGAAATTTTCCGCAAGCTGAACCAGCGCCTGTCGCGCCTGCTGGGTAATCGTGGTCCGGATGAAGAACCGCCGGTTGGTAATGGCAACGGCAGCGGCGAGTCGCCACGCGGCATGCGCTTTGGCGCGGCCGGCGTGCTGGCGGCATTGGCCGGCCTGTGGCTGCTGAGCGGTTTCTACATCGTCGATGCCCGCGAACAGGGTGTGGTGCTGCGCATGGGTAGCTTCAACCGCACGACCGATTCCGGCCTGCAATGGCGCGCGCCGTATCCGTTCGAAACGGTGGAGATCGTCAACCTGACCGAGGTGCGCAGCATCGAGGTCGGCTACCGTGGCAGTGCCAAGAACCGCATCAACGAAGAGTCGCTGATGCTCACCGAAGACCAGAACATCATCGATGTGCAGCTGTCGGTGCAGTACGACGTCAAGGATGCGCGTGACTTCCTGTTCAACAACCTGGCTACCGAGGCGGATGCCCGCGACGTGGTGAAGCAGGCGACGGAAACGGCGATTCGCGAAGTGGTTGGCCGCAACAAGGTCGATTTCGTGCTCAACGAGGGTCGAGCTCAGATCGCGGCCGATACGCAGCGCATCATCCAGGCGATCCTCGATCGCTACAAGCTGGGCGTGCGGGTGGCCAAGGTCAACATCAACGGCGTACAGCCGCCGGAGCCGGTACTGGCGGCATTCGATGACGCGGTAAAGGCTGGCCAGGACAAGGAAAAACTGCGTAACGACGGTGTCGCTTACGCCAACGACGTGGTGCCGAAGGCCAAGGGTATGGCCGCGCGCCTGCTGGAAGAGGCCGAGGGCTATCGCCAGAATGTGGTGGCCACCGCCGAGGGTGACGCCGCGCGTTTCAACAGCGTGCTGTCGGAATACGCCAAGGCGCCGAAGGTGATGCGTGACCGCCTGTACTTCGACATGATGCAACAGGTGATGAGCAATACCACCAAGGTGCTGGTTGACCAGAAGGGGGGCAACAACCTGCTGTACCTGCCGCTGGACAAGCTGATCCAGCAGTCCAGTGTCGCCGCGCCGTCGCTCCAGTCCGGCAGCGCTACACAGTCTGCCGAGATGCCGCCGGTGGTGGCCCCCGTCGCGCCGTCTTCGTCCGGTTCCACCAGCCGCGATGTGACTCGCGGGCGTAACTAATAACAGGAGCCCCCATGGAACGACTTCTTCCTTCTTTGATCGGTGTGGCAGTTCTGTTGCTGATTGCCTCATCGTCGCTGTTTACCGTAGACCAGCGCCAGTTCGCGATGGTGTTCCAGTTTGGCGAGGTGGTGCGGGTCATCGAGCAGCCTGGCATCCAGTTCAAGGTGCCGGTGTTGCAGAATGTGCGTTACTACGATCGCCGCATCCAGACGATCGATCCGGAAGAGCCGGAGCTGTTCAACACCCGCGAAAAGAAAAACGTGCTGGTGGACAGCTTCGTCAAGTGGCGCGTGCGTGATGTCGAGCAGTTTTACAAGAGCGTCGGCGGCAACGAGCTGGCTGCGGTGGCACGTCTGAAGCAAACCATCAACGATGGCTTGCGCGCCGAATTCGGCCAGAAGAGTGTTGCCGATGTCGTATCCGGCCAGCGCGACCAAGTCATGGAGGATGTCCGCAAGAAGGCCAACCTCGACGCGCAAAAAATTGGTATGGAAATACTGGATGTGCGCTTAAAAAGAGTCGACTTTCCGGATAAAATCAGTGCTTCGGTTTTTGAACGGATGAACTCCGAGCGTCGCACCGTGGCCAGCCAGTTGCGCAGCGAAGGCGCGGCCGAGGCCGAGCGTATCCGTGCCGATGCCGACCGCCAGCGCGAAGTGCTGCTGGCCGAGGCCTATCGCAAGGCGCAGACGATGAAGGGCGAGGGCGATGCCCGGGCCGGCGCGATTTACGCGCAGGCCTACGGCAAGAATCCGGAGTTCTACGCTTTCTGGCGCAGCATGGATGCCTACAAGCAGACAATGCGCAACAAGAGCGATGTGCTGGTACTGGATCCGAGCTCCGAGTTCTTCAAGTACTTCAAGAGCACCAAGCCCGCGGCCAAGTAAGCGCGGGCAACGAGCCGGGGATAGACGGCAAGCTTATCAACAAGGCGGGATCGCGAATCCCGCCTTTTATTGTGTGTAGAGATAGATGCGTAATTGGCTGTTACCCGAATATGTTGCGGACATCCTGCCGGCCACCGCCCGTCAGGTTGAGTCTGCCAAGGCATCGATGCTTGAGCTGTTTCGTACCTCTGGCTACGAACTGGTCCTGCCACCGCTGATTGAATACTACGATGCACTGGTGACCCCGGAAGACGGCGCGCTGGCGATCAAGACCTTCAAGCTGGATGACCATTTCTCCGGTCGCCAGCTGGGGCTGCGTGCCGACATCACGCCGCAGGTGGCGCGTATCGATGCCCATCTGCTGTCGCAGCGCACCGGCGTGACCCGACTGTGCTACGCCGGCAGCGTGGTGCATTCGCGTCCGGATGGGCTGATGAGCTCGCGCGAGCCGCTGCAGGTCGGGGCGGAACTGTACGGCTATGCCGGCATCGAGGCCGACCTGGAAATCATCCGCCTGATGCTGACCTCGCTGCGCCAGATCGGCGTTGAAGGTCTGCGCCTGGATGTCGGCCATATGGGCCTGTTCCGCGGTCTGGTGCAGGCCGCCGGTCTTGGCCACGAACTGTCTGCCGAGGTGTTCTCGGTACTGCAGGCCAAGGACCTGTCGACGCTGCGCGAGTTGCTGGTCGATGTTGCCGAGCCGTATCGCAGTGCCTTCCTCGCGCTGCCGGAGCTGTATGGCTCGCGCGCGGTGCTGGACAAGGCGCGTACCCGCTTGCCGTCGCTGCCGGAAGTCGAGCTCGGCCTGATGCAGCTGGCCGCGGTGGCGAACTCGCTGGAAGGGGAGGTCGAGCTCAACTTTGACCTCACCGAATTGCGCGGCACCCACTACCACAACGGTCTGATGTTTGCCGCCTACGCCCCTGGCTGGGCGGAAGAGCTGGCGCGTGGCGGCCGTTACGACAACGTTGGCCGCCGCTTCGGCCGTGCCCGTCCGGCGACCGGTTTCAGTCTCGACCTGCGCGACCTGATCCGTATCCTGCCGCAGAACGAAAGTGCCAAGGGAATCAAGCTTGCGGCCAACCTGTTGCCGCAAGCGACAATAAAAGTGGCCGAACTGCGTGCGCGCGGCGAGAAGGTCATTGTGGATTATCTGGGCGAGTCTGCTGCCGCCCTGAATTGTGATCGTGAACTGGTCAAGGCTGGTGAAAACTGGCAGCTTGTACCGTTTAAGTAATTTGATTTCTGAAGAGAAGAGGTTTACCAATGTCCAAGAATGTCGTCGTAATCGGCACCCAGTGGGGTGACGAGGGCAAGGGCAAGATTGTTGACTGGCTGACAGACCATGCTCGCGGTGTTGTCCGCTTCCAGGGTGGTCACAACGCTGGTCATACTCTGGTTGTGAATGGCAAGAAGACCGTGCTGCGCTTGATCCCATCGGGCATTCTGCGTGCCGGCGTCGAGTGCTTCATCGGTAACGGCGTGGTGCTGTCGCCGGAGGCGCTGCTCAAGGAAATCGACGAGCTGGAAACCGCCGGTGTCAATGTCGCCAGCCGCCTGAGGATCGCCGAAGCCTGCCCCTTGATCCTGCCATACCACGTGGCGCTGGATCTGGCACGCGAAGCGGCCAAGGGTGCCGGCAAGATCGGTACCACCGGTCGTGGCATCGGCCCGGCTTACGAAGACAAGGTGGCGCGCCGTGCGCTGCGCGTGATCGACCTGTTCGATCGCGAAGCCTTTGCCGCCAAGCTGAAGGAAAACGTCGACTACTACAACTTCCAGCTGACCGAGTACTTCAAGGTTGAGCCGGTAAGCTACGAAGCGATCCTGGAGCAGACCATGCTGCTGGCCGAGCGCATCAAGCCGATGGTGGCCGATGTGTCGCGCACGCTGTACGACCTGAACCAGGCCGACGTGCCACTGCTGTTCGAAGGCGCGCAAGGCACGCTGCTGGATATCGACCACGGTACCTACCCGTTCGTGACCTCGTCCAACTGTGTGGCCGGTGCCGCTGCGCCTGGCGCCGGTGTGGCACCGCAGATGCTCAACTACGTGCTGGGCATCGTGAAGGGTTACACCACCCGTGTCGGTTCCGGCCCGTTCCCGACCGAGCAGGACAACGAGATCGGCGCCTTCCTGGCCAAGCGCGGTAACGAGTTCGGTTCGGTCACTGGTCGTCCACGTCGCTGTGGCTGGTTCGATGCCGCGGCACTGAAGCGCTCGATCCAGATCAATGGTGTCTCCGGCCTGTGCGTGACCAAGCTGGACGTGATGGATGGCCTGGAAGAGATCAAGCTGTGTGTCGGCTACACCCTGGATGGCAAGCAGGTTGATATCCTGCCGTTCGGCTCCGATGCGGTAACCAAGTGCCAGCCGGTGTACGAGACGCTGCCAGGCTGGAGCGAGTCCACCTTCGGTACCAAGCGCTGGGAAGATCTGCCTGCCAATGCGCAAGCCTACCTGACCCGTATCGCCGAAGTGTGCGGCGCACCGGTGGACATCGTATCGACCGGCCCGGATCGCGAAGAGACCATCGTGCTGCGTCATCCTTACGGCTTGTAAGGTTGCATGCTTCACGCAAGAGCCCGCTTCGGCGGGCTTTTTTGCGCCTGCGGCAAACGGTGTGGCGATTGGCAAAGGTTGGCCGCAGTGTCGGGCTCGGGTGCGGCAGCTACGTTGCAGTGTTGCGTGATGGTTGGCTACCCGCGTGCCAGCTGGGGATAGGGTAAGGCTTGTCGGGTGATGCGTGGCGCCAACGACGGCGGTGGGGGCGTGACCGGCTGGCCGGCGCGGGAGGGGAGGGCGATACGGATTGCTGCAGTTTTTGCTGTGCAAACGCAAAAACACCGTTGAGATGTCTCAACGGTGTTTTTGTTTTGGTGCCCAAGAGAAGACTCGAACTTCCACACCCTTGCGGGCGCTAGGACCTGAACCTAGTGCGTCTACCAATTCCGCCACCTGGGCAAAACCTTTTGCTGCTTCTACTGCTTCAAGCAACAGCCCGTTTGCACGTGCTGCATTAATTCTGTTGGTGCCCAAGAGAAGACTCGAACTTCCACACCCTTGCGGGCGCTAGGACCTGAACCTAGTGCGTCTACCAATTCCGCCACCTGGGCCAACCAGATTTTTCAGCTATACATATTGCATCAATCAACTACAGTTGAATGGTGCCCAAGAGAAGACTCGAACTTCCACACCCTTGCGGGCGCTAGGACCTGAACCTAGTGCGTCTACCAATTCCGCCACCTGGGCTATGCATTTGCTGTATCATCGTTTTCACTGCGTTGCAGCGGTAGCGATGAAGCCCTGCATTATAAGGACGTTTTTGGACGTGTCAATGGTTATTACTAAAAAATCTTCCCCTGGATCGGCTATTCGCCTGTCTGACCCATTCCTGGAGCGGGAAAAGTCCCAATATAACAATCCCTTGCCTAGTCGCGAGTTTGTTTTACAAATTCTTGCGCAGCAGGGGGTGCCGATGCAATTTGGCGAGCTTGCCGCCGTACTGGAAATCACCGACGAAGAGCAGCCATTGTTCGAGCGCCGCTTGCGTGCGATGGAGCGAGCCGGACAAGTGCTGATCAATCGCAAGGGCGAGGTCTGTGTCGCCGACAAGCTGGATCTGCTGCCTTGCCGTGTTAGCGGCCACAAGGACGGCTTTGGCTTTGCGGTGCCGGATGGTGTCACCGGAGAGGATATCTATTTGCCCGAGCGCGAGATGCGCAAGGCGATGTATGGCGACCATGTCATGGTGCGGCTGGCCGGTACCGATCGTCGCGGTCGTCGCGAAGGGCGCATTGTCGAGGTGCTGGAGCGGGCGCAGTCGACGCTGGTCGCCCGCGCCTATTTCGATCACGGTGTTGGCGTGGCCAAGGCCGAGGATCGCCGCATTGGCCAGGAGCTGCTGCTGGAACCGGAAGGGCACGGCGGCGCCGGTCATGGTCAGGTGGTGATGCTGGAGATCGTTTCCTATCCCGACGAGCATCGCCCGGCAATCGCGAAGGTCATCGAAGTGCTGGGCAACTACGCCGACCCGGGCATGGAGATCGAGGTGGCGCTGCGCAAGCACGACCTGCCGCATGTGTTCTCCGATGCCGCGCTGGCGCAAGCTGCCGCGACGCCAGCCAAGGTGCGCAAGAAGGATCTGGACAAATCACGGGTTGACCTGCGCTCCTTGCCGCTGGTGACCATCGACGGCGAAACGGCGCGCGATTTTGACGATGCCGTTTTTGCCGAGCGTCAGGGCAAGGGTTTTCGGCTGGTGGTGGCGATTGCCGATGTCAGCCACTACGTGCAGCCGGGCGATGCGCTGGACGGCGACGCCGTGGCGCGTGGCACCTCGGTGTACTTCCCGCGGCGGGTGATTCCGATGCTGCCAGAGGCGCTGTCAAATGGTATTTGTTCGCTGAACGCCAACGTCGACCGTCTGTGCATGGTGGCCGACATGCAGATTTCGGCGAAAGGCAAGATCAAGGGGTATCGCTTCTATCCGGCGGTGATGAACTCCAAGGCGCGGCTGACTTACACCCAGGTGTGGGATTGGCTGCAGCAGGGCAGTGACAGCCCCTTGTTGCCGCAATTGCAGACCCTGCATCAGCTGTTCCAGGTGTTGTTGGCCGCGCGTACCCGCCGTGGTGCCATCGAGTTTGAAAGTGTCGAGACGCAGATGGTGTTCAATGAGCACGGCAAGATCGACAAGATCGTGCCGGTGACGCGTAATGACGCCCACCGTCTGATCGAGGAATGCATGCTCGCGGCCAACGTTTGTGCGGCGGACATCCTGCTCAAGAACCGGCACAAGTGCCTGTTCCGCACTCACGAGGGGCCGACGCCGGAAAAACTGCTCAATCTGCGCAATTATCTGCGCTTGCTTGGGCTGGCGCTGGGGGGAGAGGACAAGCCGACGCCCAAGGACTACGCCGAGCTGGCGGAGAAGGTTGCCTTGCGCCCGGATGCGCCGGTGGTGCAGACCATGATGCTGCGTTCGATGCAGCAGGCGGTGTACGCGCCGGACAATGTTGGCCACTTCGGTCTGGCGTACGACGCCTATACCCACTTCACCTCCCCGATTCGCCGCTATCCCGATTTGCTGGTGCATCGTGCCATCAAGGCCGTGCTGGCCGGTGGCAAGTACAAGCCGGGCAAGTGGCTGGCGCTGGGCGAGCATTGCTCGATGACGGAGCGCCGTGCCGATGACGCCAGTCGCGAAGTGCAGGCGTGGCTGAAAACCTACTATATGCAGGACAAGGTAGGCGAGGTGTTTAGCGGCAAGATCAGTGCGGTAACCGGCTTTGGTGTGTTCGTGTTGCTGGATGATCTCTATGTCGAGGGCCTGTTGCACATTTCCGAGCTGGGCAAGGACTACTTCCATTTCAAGAAAGAGCAGCAAGCCATTGTCGGCGAGAAGAGCGGGCTGCAATACCGGCTGGGCGATGCGGTGCAGGTGCGGGTGGTGCGGGCAAACCTGGAGACGGTACAGGTCGAGTTTGCTCTGGCAACCCGTAGTGTGCCGGCTGCTGGAGAGGAAAAAGCGCCAACCAAGCGTAAGTCGTCACGCAGTCGCTCTAAAGCAAAGCCGCTTGCAATTGTGGCGGCGGTAGAGGACGTGTCTCCGCTTGTGGAAGAGGTGACGCCGACTGAGCCACCGTCGCCGGCGCCTGCTCGTCGTCAACCGGCGCGCAATCGCAGGGCAAAGCCAGCCGTTACGCCGGAGGCGGTGGTGGCCGATGTGGTGCCGCCAGCTGACACCTTGGCTCCTGTCTCAACGTCAGCCATTGAGTCGACTCCGGAACCGGTGGCTGTCGAGCGGGCAAAACGTCCGCCACGACGTCGTCGCACTTCGTGATTCACCGTGCTTTGATTCACAAAGGTTGGTCGCAAGCATTGCGGCCAACCTTTTTCATTTTTCTTTATGGTAGGCTGGCTGTGAAATCAAGGACTTGCCGCTTTGGTGTCAAAAAGTCCGTTTGCGGGTGTTGACGCGGCTGGCGGGCTTCGCTATAGTTCGCCTCCTCAGCTGCAGATGCAAACGAAACAAGCGACGCAGCACTGCTCTTTAACAACACGAATAACCGATAGGTGTAAGTGTCTGGCCAAGCCAAATACTTGCACTGTCAAGATTCTGAGAAACGATGTTTCTTTGAACTTGCGT
>Ga0209172_10005630_pt1 | contig 14912 bp, 16 predicted proteins | sample LarsenN4metaG_FD_184113 | JGI IMG/M metagenome (GOLD analysis project Ga0209172, IMG submission 184113) | Hot spring sediment bacterial and archeal communities from British Columbia, Canada, to study Microbial Dark Matter (Phase II) - Larsen... ... | reverse complement strand
CTTAAATGACATAGAGCCTGATTTTAGTGCTTTAAAGAGAGCCCGAATGTATGCAAGTCCTGACCAATCTATCGACGAAATTATCCGAGAGTATTGCGCCCGATAATATCTCGTTTCTATTTGAAATAACTATAAGTTCAAATAGCAGGCTGGGGAAGGTTTGGAATAGTTGGTAAAATATCGTGTCGGTTTTCATGCTGCTAAACTCTGGAAATCTCGCTAAAACTCTAGGTATTTCTGGGGATATAGCTACTGGCCATATCCCCATTTTAATCCCCTAGGTTTTAGCCTGACCACCAGCTACCTGGCGGACTAACTGTAGATCCAAACCCAGGCGATCGGCGATGACTTCCACAGTAAATCCCGCCTCTAGTAGCAGCGGAATAGTATCGATTTTTCCTTCGATTTTTCCTTCGATTTTTCCTTCGATTTTGCCTTGAATTTTGCCTTGAATTTCGCCTTCGGCTTTCGCTTCCTGATAAACGCGGGTTTTTTTCAAATCCTCTAAAGTGAACATCGCTTCTATCTCCTTAGTGGGTAATTCGGTAAACTTATAAATCAGAATCCTTTCCAGAAGTTCCATGATTTTTTGCCTAGCGGCTGCATCGGTTACGGACTCTCTGGTGGTGGTGATGAGTGACCGAGCTAGGTTAATTGCGGCAGGCTGGTCGGCTACTACCAGGCGGACTATACCTACACCTAGGGTGCTGGTGGTATTGACTTCTAACTCATCTAAATATACCTGGTGCAGTTGCTGACTGGCTAGGAAACCTCGATACTGCACAGGTACTCCGGGGTCTAAACTTCTCGCTGCGAATATGGCCACAGCACGCCAGTCGTTTGGGGGTTGATACTGATTCAGATAAATGGCGATTTCGGCAAATAGACGCCAATAGAAGTCGGGTTTGGGTTGAAATTGCACCTCCACAAAGTAAATCAGGCTGTTGGGGTCTTCGGTGATGGGTAAAAATATGCCATCGACACGGCGAGCGAGTTCTTTGATTTCTCCTGATGAGAAGGCGTAGTTGCTCGCCAGGGATGGGGACTCGCCGATAAGTTCAAATAGCAGGCTGGGGAAGGTTTGGAATAGTTGGTAAAATATCGTGTCGGTTTTCAAAGTAATTGGGTTGACAATTGGTTTTTTAGTTACTTATTTTAGCATAATAAATTGAGGAATTAGGGGTGGGAGACTTCAGAGAGAGGGAAATGGCGTGTGGTGGGTGAGGGACTGAGCGGGCAACAGAGGAATTATTTTGCAGGGACGATCGCCTCTACCCATTTGTGAGATAATTTGATGTTTGTGTAATTTGAGACAAGAGGAGATCCCAAAAAGTGGAACGCGAGGAAAGGACATTTATCGCCATCAAACCCGATGGGGTCCAGCGCGGCCTAGTGGGTCAGATTGTGAGCCGCTTTGAAGCTAAAGGCTATACTTTGGTGGGGATGAAGCTGCTCCAAGTCAGCCGGGAATTGGCGGAAGCACATTATGCGGAACACAAAGAAAAACCTTTCTTTCCTGGTCTAGTGCAGTTCATCACCTCTGGCCCGGTAGTGGCAATGGTTTGGGAAGGTAAAGGGGTGGTGGCGGCGGCTCGCAAGTTAATTGGCGCCACCAATCCCCTCAATTCTGAACCGGGGACGATTCGCGGTGATTTTGGGGTGGATGTGGGACGCAACATCATCCACGGTTCCGATGCGGTGGCGACGGCGGAACGGGAAATTAAACTGTGGTTTACAGATGCGGAACTGGCAAGCTGGCAACCCACGGTGACGCCTTGGATATACGAGTGATGCGCTGGAGCTAGGGCAAAATCAAAAGGGCGATCGTCCTAGGATCGCCCTGATGCGTCAGTTCCCCTGCCTTGGATTTCTGCCCTTTTGGGGGGTTAATTTTCCGCGTCGGTGCTGTTTTTTGCCTCATCAGCATCACCAGCCGCCACCTCTGGGGTGCGTTGGGAAAATCCCCAAGTAAAGAAAATGGCGATCGCGGCAATCATCGCCCATTCGGGAAATAACGAATCGTAATCCACCACTCTCAGCAGCAGCCGCAAACCCACCAAACCCACAGTGATATACCCGGCATCTTCCAGATGCACATATTCATCCAGCCAGCGGATGAATAACCCTGCCAAAAACCGTAGGGCAATAATCCCGATCGCCCCCCCAGTAATAATTAACCAGGTTTGGTCAGAAATCGCTACAGCCGTAGTCACACTGTCCAGGGAAAAGGCTAAATCCGTCATCGCGATCGCGGGAATCACCTGCCACAAATTGGCAAACTTCCGCTTTGGCACACCCCCAGATGCTTCATTCTCCTCTTTCCCGCTAAAATACTGCCACACCAGCCACAGTAAGTACAGGGCCCCAATCAAGTCGAACTGCCAAAACTGAATCACCCACGTGGCAGCGAGGATCAAAGACATCCGCAGCACGAAAGCCGCCAGCAGACCGAAGTTGAGAGCTTGGCGTTGCAACTTGGGATCCTCCAGCCCTTGGGCGATCGAGGCGAGGGCAATGGCATTATCCGCCGACAACACCGCCTCCAATCCCACCAAAATCAGCAGCAGGAACAACGATTCAACCCCAAACGCCGGGTAAAAATCTCGCAAATTCTCTATCATTAACTAAATTTCAATACTCAACTGACAGCCGTAAACCGAGAGCAGCCAAGACGATGGCCTTAAACTTCAGCTTAGCGCTTAATGCGGTCATTGGAGTTGCCCCCTCCCCAATTCTCCCCTAGTCGTGGCACCCAAACCCTCTAGGCTGGTCCATTTCTATTGCGAGTTGTAACAAATGCTTCCCAGAAGGCACAATATAAAAGACATTATTAAACTACCAACCCTAAAAACAGGAGTTTACCTCTATGGCTTTAACAGACACTCAAGTGTTCGTGGCTCTGGTCATCGCCCTGATTCCGGGCATCCTGGCATTCCGTCTCGCCACCGAACTGTACAAGTAAAATCTCTCTAATCACAGCGGGGGATGCGGCGGTGGGTAGCTTCTCCTCTGGATCACTCGCCCTGGGTGGGTGAACGCAGAGCAGCAAGGCACCCCCGCCGCCCCCATTTGCCACCAGGCGTCAAATCAGTTATCCCAGGCAATAAGCTATCATCGATGGCAATAGCCCGATTTCAAACTAATGAACGCCATTCAACCATCCCCAACCATAGGGCAGTCCAGTCCCCGGAGGCGGCGATCGGCCCTGAAGTCAGCCCAACGCCTGCAAAAGCGTCACCCCTACCAAGGGCTGGCGGTAGAAACTGCTGCCAAACTGGCGGTCAATCTTGTGATCTCAGCCGCTGCCATCTCCACGTTACTGCAGCTAATGCCCTATCAAAAGACGCAACAGGAAAAGTTACACGAGATTCGTGCCGAAGTGGCCAAAACCGAGGTGCGGGTAAACCGCTTGCGTTCTGAGTTTAGCCGCAATTTCGACCCCCACCAAACGAAAAAGCTGATGGAAGAGATGAGCTATCGTGTGGATCCCACTCAAGTGCAAATCCTGTGGAAGACACCAAAAGCTCCCACCGCCCCAACTCCCTAAGCGTTAAAAACTGGGGAAAAGGCCAAGTGCCCTTTCCCCGCGAGCTGCTGAAATTTTTAATCAAAGTCTTAAGCCGTGGTCATGCTCATCAGTTGCTCCAGCCAGGTTTCGACTAAAAACTGCCAGCGGCGAATCAATTTGGCTGGTGAGCGGCTCGGTTGGGCGAGAGCTTCCAGGGCGCGGTGGTAGTCAGCGATCGCGCAATTCCAATCCCCATCCGCTTGATAAGTCCGCCCCCGCTGGGCGTAAATATAGCCTTCCATTTGTCCCAGTCCCAGGGCAATGTCAAAGTTTTGGATGGCTAAGTCGTACATTTCCAGGTGTCGGAAGGCAATCCCTTGGTTAATCAACGCTCGCACATGAAAGGGGTTGAGGTCGATCGCCATGTCGTAATCCTCGATTGCTTCCACCAGTTCCCCTTTGGCGGCGTAGCAGTTGGCGCGATTGTTGTAGGTGGCAGCTAAAGCAGGCGCTAATGCCACAGCGCGGTTGTAATCTGCCAGGGCCAAATCTAGCTCGCCATTGTAATAATACAGCAATCCGCGATTATTGTAGTCAATGGCACTCTCATACTGGGCGAGCAACTGGCTGAGCATCTCGATCGCGTAGGCTCGATCGCCTTCACCGGCTTTCTGTGCGGCAATGCTTCGCCACTGCTTCACCCGCTCTGTATCGTTTCCCGCCCCATCCACCAATTCCGGCATTTCTCCCCCAGCTTCCCCGACCCTGGGCATCGCTCGTGGTGAAGCAACTCCCATCTCCCTGCTGGATACCGGCATATCCTTTCTCCCACTGCCAATGGAGCAAAAATTACCATCTTCACAAATATGTGCATTCATCTTTTTTCATCCTGAATGTTTGCTACTATTCACCCTAGAGATTTTTTTATCTCAGTGGCCGCCCCCTTGTGTCACTTTATCAAGCGGCTACTACCAATACTGACGATTCCCACCTAAAATTATTTTCCTATAAATTCCTGGCGTCGTTTTCCCCGTCCGGCAAGATATCCTGTCCATTGCCTGCAAAAACCCATTGAGCAGAAAAATTCGGTAAAACTTGCTTTGAAGGCGAATAAATGCTATAATTAAAAATTGCCTATTGGGTTAAATTTTTGCCCAGTTTCGGGAGAGAAGAAACTCACCCCAATGGCGGCGGGGGCAAGGTATGCGCCTGCCCCAAAGCTGATGCCGCCAATCATCTAAACTCTAGCTAGCATGAGCTAAAACTGCTTCTGTGGAGAGGAAATCTATGGCCGCTTGATATTGGGGGTCAGCGGAGCTGGCCAGTTGGGTGGGCACCAGGTCGCCTCTCGACACCACCCGATCGGGCATAATTCCCAGCTTGTTAATATCCCGATGATTGGGGGTTTCATACTTCGCCACTGTCACCGCCAAACCGGAACCATCAGCTAGGTCAAACAGTGACTGGATTAACCCTTTTCCAAAGCTCCTTTCCCCCAGCAGCACTGCCCTTTGGTTATCTTGCAACGCCCCAGCCAGGATTTCGCTGGCACTGGCTGTCCCTCGGTCAATCAACACCACTAAGGGGTCATCGGTGAGAGCCTCCCCGGTGGCTTCAAAACTGCCCAAGGTGCCCTGGCGGTTGACAGTGTAAACGATCGTCCCAGAATCTAACCACAAACGGGCAATCTCAATCCCCGCCTGCAACAGTCCGCCGGGATTATTGCGTAAGTCCAGGATATATGCCTGTGCCTGAAGCTCTTCCAACTTGTTAATGGCAGCAGCTACCTCCGCTGTGGCATTACCATTAAACTGACCGAGGCGAATGTAGCCCACGGGAACGCCGGTTTGACTGACTTCTAGAGATGTCACCACCGGGTTGAGGGCAATGCGCGATCGCACCAGCTCGATTGTTTCTCTGATTTCGCTGTCCACCCGTTGCACCGTCAGGACCACCACCGTCCCCACCGGTCCGCGCATCCGAGCCGCCGCCTCGTCTAATGTCAACCCCACCGTTGACACGCCATCGATTTCCCAGATTAAATCCCCAGGCTGTAACCCAGCATCAAAAGCCGGGGAACCCTCAATGGGAGCGATCGCCTGAATTGTGCCACTTTCACTATCCAAAGCAATTTGCAAGCCAATCCCCGTCAGCTCCCCCGCTGTGTTCACCTGCAAACTGCGATATTGCTCCGGCTTTAACAACCGGGTGAATGGGTCATCCAAACTAGCGAGCATCCCCTCGATCGCCGCGTAAGTTTCCTCACGAGTCGCCAAAGGCTGCTTGAGCGACTTTTCCCGCAGTAACCACCAGTTTTGATGATTAAACGTATCGTCAAGATAGGCGCGGTTGACAATCCGCCATGCTTGGCTAAACAACTGCTGGTTTTCCGTCAACGCCGCCGCCGGTGGCACCCAGCAAATCAAAGTCAATACCAGTGGCAACATTAGAGCCAGGACTGGCCAAAAAACTCGTTTTCTCATAATATGGCAACTCTCAGCTTTCCTGCGGATCCACCCCAGCCGCCCCCTTGACTCAGCCCCATCCTCCCCACCACTAAGGTTTCGGCGCCCTTCGGCACCCCTTCCCTGACGATTTTTGCTGAAGCAAAAGGGGCGCAGTTTGGTGAAATCCTTGTTTAAACTATGTTACATTCTTGATGAAAAGCAACATATCTCGCGGGCTTGCGGCATGTTTTCCAAGGAAGTCACCAACTCGAAAGTTTACCAGTGGTTCGATGAGCGCCTAGAAGTTCAGGCGATCGCTGACGACATCACCACCAAATACGTCCCTCCCCACGTCAACATCTTTTACTGTCTGGGCGGGATCACCCTCGTTTGCTTCTTAATCCAGTTCGCCACTGGATTCGCCATGACTTTCTACTATCGGCCCACCGTCGCCGAAGCCTTTACCTCGGTTCAGTACATTATGACCGATGTTAACTTCGGCTGGCTGATCCGCTCTATTCACCGGTGGTCTGCCAGCATGATGGTGCTGATGATGATTCTCCACGTCTTCCGGGTTTACCTCACCGGCGGTTTCAAAAAACCCCGCGAGCTGACCTGGGTCACCGGCGTGATTATGGCCGTCATCACCGTATCTTTCGGCGTTACCGGCTACTCTCTGCCTTGGGACCAAATTGGTTACTGGGCGGTTAAAATCGTCTCTGGCGTCCCCGAAGCTATTCCCGTGGTCGGTTCCACCATTGTTGAACTCCTCCGGGGTGGTACTAGCGTCGGTCAAGGCACCCTCACTCGCTACTACAGCTTGCACACCTTCGTACTCCCTTGGCTGCTGGCAGTATTTATGCTCCTGCACTTCCTGATGATTCGCAAGCAAGGCATTTCTGGTCCCTTGTAAATCGTTCATCAGCAACTTTTGCCTCTTAAATCTGCCTGTATCCTTGTGGTCAGTGCAGATTTTATCTCCCTAATTCATACACAAGAGGACTTACAACTATGTCAACCCAAAAAAAGCCGGATCTGAGCGATCCAGTCCTTCGTGCTAAGCTGGCCAAGGGCATGGGGCACAACTACTATGGTGAACCCGCTTGGCCTAATGACTTGCTCTACGTTTTCCCCGTGGTGATTCTCGCCACGATCGCTCTTTGTGTGGGTCTGGCAATTCTTGACCCCGCAATGGTGGGCGAACCCGCTAACCCCTTCGCCACGCCTCTGGAAATTCTCCCTGAATGGTATCTCTGGCCCGTGTTCCAAATTCTGCGGGTCGTCCCCAATAAACTTCTGGGGATTGCGGCGATGGCGGCGATTCCGGCGGGCTTGATTCTTGTGCCTTTCATCGAAGGTGTGAACAAGTTTCAAAACCCCTTCCGTCGTCCTCTGGCTACTACGGTTTTCTTGTTCGGTACTCTCGTCACCCTCTGGCTGGGTATTGGGGCGATTTTCCCGATCGATAAATCCCTGACTCTCGGTCTGTTCTAAATCCTGCAATTTTCCTCAATTTGACGCCGGTGGGTATCTCTGAATGGTTTTAGTATCACTCAGAGTTTCCCTCTGGCGTCACTTTATTTTTGCCCATTCATTAACTCCACATCCATTTGGTTCGGGCAATTCATGGTCGGGGCAATTCTTCAAAAAACCCTACAGATAAAAACTCACGATTATGGCAATTACAATTAAGGAGGTAAATTTGTGGCTGGATTGAAACGCGATACCTTCATTTTTTTGGAAATTTTTTCCCTAGAAGGCGGTATTCAATCCTACGTCCGGGATATCCTCCAGGCTTATGTCTCCACAGTGGCGGCGGGGAAGACTCGCGGGGCTGATGTGTTCCTCCTCCGGGATGGCCCGGAATGTGAGAATCACTTGGCGCTATTCCCCTCACTTAAATTTTTTTATTTGAAAACTCAATGGGCAGCTCTGGGACGTTTGCGCCTCACCTTCTCCCTATTCTGGTACTTCCTGCGTCATCGTCCCCAGCGGGTGTTCTGCGGTCACATCAATCTGGCTCCTTTGGTGCGGCTATTGTGCTACCCCTTTGGCATCACTTATATAGTTCTCACTTATGGCAAGGAGGTATGGGAGCCGCTGCCTCGTCCATATCAAAAGGCTTTGCGGCAAGCGGCGCAAATCTGGACGATTAGCCGCTACAGCCGCGATCGCGCCTGCGTCAGCAACCGCCTCGACCCGCAAAAGTTCCAAATTCTCCCCTGTGCGGTTGACGGCGACACCTTCCAACCGGGGGAGAAATCACCGGAGTTGCTCCAACGCTACGGACTCGCTGATGCCAAAGTGTTAATGACTGTAGCGCGTCTTTGGTCTGGCGATATTTATAAAGGCGTCGATGTGACAATCCGGGCTATTTCTATTATAGCACAGTCTTTCCCTAATGTCAAGTATTTAGTCATCGGTCGGGGTGATGACCAACCCCGCTTGCAGGCATTGGCGGCAGCAGAGGGGATGGTCGATCGGGTGGTGTTTGCTGGCTTTGTCCCGACCCCAGACCTCCCGGCTCACTTCCACCTCGCCGATGCCTACATTATGCCGTCTCAAGAAGGATTCGGGATTGTCTATCTGGAGGCGATGGCTTGTGGTGTCCCGGTTTTGGCCGGTGACGCAGATGGTTCCGCCGAGCCTTTACAAGATGGTAAACTGGGGTGGCAAGTGCCACACCGCAACCCCGAAGCGGTGGCCGCCGCCTGTATAGAAATCTTGCAGGGAAGCGATCGCCGCTGCGATGGCAAATGGTTGCGAGAAATGACCTTGGCCAATTTTGGCATCGCCGCCTTCACGGCTCGCCTTGAGCAACTCCTCGATGTTAGGGGCTAGGATATAAGTATTGGAACTGTTGCATAATTGCAAAACGCCTCCTTTTTCTAGGGGGTTGGGGGGATTCATTCCGAATTATGTAAGCAGTTTATTGCCGATTACCCCCAAGGAGATAACTGTGAACCGAGGTAACTCGAGCTTTTCCGTTGACCTATCAAACCTCACATCCTGGCTTTGGCCCGTGCTTTTCCTGGGGTTGCTGGCGTCTGTGGGTTTAGGATGGTTGGTGAATTCGATTTTAATTTTAATCGGGTTGATTCTGATTGCCCCCATAGTGGCTTTTCTGATTTTGCGCTGGTGGGTGAATCGGAATTTGATTACCGGTCCTTGTCCCGTTTGCGCCACGGAGGTGACAGGTTTTAACAATACCCAGTTTTTTTGCCCCAACTGCCAATCACCCCTCCAAATAGATAACGGCAGCGTCCATCGCGTGACGCCGCCGGGAACTATTGATGTGGAAGCTGTGGATGTGTCGGTTTCTCAAATCTCTTCGGGGGATTGAGTCTGGGTGAGCGGTCATATCCTATTGCGGTTGGGCGGAAATGGATAGGTTATAGGTGTGTTCTCCGGGTTGGCGGTTGCCGATAAAAATTGAGTAAGTGCCCGCCGCCCACATTCCTGAGATTTCTGGGTTTTCCCCGGTGTAGCTGTCGGCAAAAGCACAAAATCTCCCTGTGGGGCCTTCAATCAGCAGGGTGGCTTCGCCGCGATCGCTGGAGGCGGTAAACCGTAAATAGGGAATCTGACTAGCGATTTCTACTACCTGAGCCGCCGCTGTAGGCATATAGCCGCAACCTGCATCAGGACCCCCGGCGGACTTGCCCTGCATTAACAGCGGATCTGGCTGCACCCCAGACGCCAGTTGAATTCTTGGCTGTTGGCTGTTGGCGGTGGGGTGAATGGCGACAGTCATTAATAGGGCAATCAGTGCAACTAGCGGGCGAGTTGTGGCTTTCATCTTGCGGCTCCCTTGGGCTTGGGTGAGAATTTTTTTTGTTTCTGCCCCTGGTGTGATTGACGTTGGGGAGGCAAACCGGTTTCCCTGGGGCAATTGCGGTTTTCCTCCCTAACAGGTAAATCTGCTTATCCAAAATCGTTATGATTATGATATAGTTGTAACAGTTCTTAATCAATCCGAACCCGGAGCGGCGGTTTCAGTACCGCAGGCGTTTCGGGACAAGGGGACGGGAACGGTAAGGAGTATCAGTAAGGAGTATTCTGGTAATGGCTCATCAAGAAGGATGTCTGCGGGTGGGGCAAGCGGCCCCCGACTTCACCGCCACGGCTGTGGTTGACCAAGAGTTTAAGACGATTAAGCTGTCGGACTATCGCGGTAAGTATGTAGTGCTGTTCTTCTATCCCCTGGACTTCACTTTTGTGTGCCCGACGGAAATTATCGCGTTTAGCGATCGCTATGCGGAATTCAAAAATCTGGGCACTGAAGTCCTAGGCGTTTCTGTGGATAGCGAGTTTTCTCACTTGGCTTGGATTCAGACCGATCGCAAGTCTGGCGGTCTCGGGGACCTCAACTACCCCCTCGTCTCTGATATCAAAAAAGAAATCAGCAGCGCCTATAATGTCCTAGACCCCGAAGCTGGTATCGCTCTGCGCGGTCTGTTCATCATCGACAAAGATGGCGTCATCCAGCACTCCACTGTGAATAACTTGGCCTTTGGTCGCAGCGTGGATGAGACTCTGCGCACCCTGCAAGCTCTGCAGTACGTCCAATCTCACCCCGATGAGGTTTGCCCCGCTGGCTGGAAGCCCGGGGAGAAAACCATGATTCCTGACCCCGTGAAGTCCAAAGAATTCTTCGCCGCGATCTAATTTTAGCTGATTAGGAATCTGATCTGATAGCTCTTTTCCTGTAGTGGGGAAAGGGCTATAATTTTTGGGGTTGTCGGTGGAGGATAAAAAACCGGGTTTCTGAACCCGATTGAGATGAGGGGGCAGAGGTTATGGCAGAAACCCGGTTTATGGGTTCATCAGTGAAGGCAAGAAACTAATAATGCCGGGAAAAATGATAATTGTCACTACTACCAACATTTGCAACAAGATAAACTGAATTACCCCGCGATAAATGTGCCCGGTGGTGACTTCGGGGGGGGCGACGCTGCGCAGGTAAAATAGAGCAAAACCAAAGGGGGGGGTGAGGAAAGAGGTTTGGAGGTTGGCGCCCAAAACCACCCCAAACCAAACTAAATCCAAACCTAATTGCTGCGCTACGGGGACAAATAGAGGGACGACAATAAAGGCAATCTCGAAAAAGTCAATAAAGAAACCGAGGATAAATACGGTTAACATACTGACAAACAGAAAACCGGTTTTGCCGCCGGGGAGGTTGGCGAGAAGGTCAAACATGAATGTATCCCCCTCCAACCCGCGAAATACCAAACTAAACGCCGTGGAGCCAATCAAAATAAACATCACCATTGCCGAAGTTCGCAAAGTGACATCACCGGTTTTTTGCAGAGACTCCCAGCTCAGTTGGCGGTTAGCCGCTGCCAAAACTACGGCTCCCAAAGCACCCACCGCCCCCGCTTCCGTCGGCGTGGCGATACCAAAAAAGATGCTCCCCAACACCAACAAAATCAAAATCACTGGCGGTAGCATCACCTGTAACACCCGCTGCATCAGGGCTTGACCGCTCATTGCCCGCACCTCTTCGGGCAGTGCAGGGGCCATATCGGGGCGGAAAAAGGCGACGATGAGGACATGGATGGCAAAGGCTCCCGCCATCATCAACCCGGGTATGACAGAACCGACAAATAAATCTCCCACGGAGACACCTAATTGGTCGCCGAGTACCACTAAAACCACAGAAGGGGGGATAATTTGCCCTAGGGTTCCAGAAGCGGCGATGACACCGGTGGCTAGTTCTTTGTTGTAACCGTAGCGGAGCATGATGGGAAGGGATATTAAACCCATCGCTACTACTGTGGCGGCGACGACGCCGGTAGTGGCGGCGAGGAGGGCTCCGACTAAGACGACGGCGAGAGCTAAACCGCCACGGACTCGCCCAAATAAAATTCCCATTGTTTCTAGGAGGCGCTCAGCAATGCCGGATTTTTCCAACATTGACCCCATGAAGATAAAATAGGGGACGGCGAGGATGGTGTAGTTGCCCATGATGTTGAAAATGCGCAAGGGCAGGGCATTTAAAAACACTGGGTCAAAGACTCCCAGGGCAATACCTACTAAGCCGAAGATAATGGCGACGCCGCCGAGGGAGAAGGCGACGGGGTAGCCGAAAGAAAGGAAAAATAGGGCACCGGCGAACATACAAGGGCCGAGCCACTCGTATTCAAAGCTCAGATTCATGCTTTTCCTCCTGGGGTTGTAGTTGACCGGTGAAAATCGCGTAATTTTTGATGGCTTGGGATATGCCTTGAAGGATTAGCAATAGGAAACTGACGATGAGGACAGTTTTAATGGGGTAGCGGGGCAGTCCGCCCGGATCGGGGGAGATTTCTAGGGTTTGCCATGAGGCGATAACGGCATTCCAGGAGAAGCCGATCGCCAAGATGCAAAATGGAATCAAAAATAGTAATGTCCCGGCCAAATCTGCCAGAGCTTTCCTCTTGGGGGGCCAATTGCTGTAGAATACATCTACTCGCACGTGTTCGTCATGTTTGAGGGCGTAAGCCGTACCCAAGAGGAAAACCAGGTCAAATAAATACCACTGGGTTTCGATGAAGGCGTTGGATGTGAGGCTTTGCCCTACGGCTTTCCCGAGGTAGCGTCCTACCACATTCCACACCCCCACCAAGACCATGACCAGGACCAGCCAACCGGCCAATTTGCCGATGCGATCGTTCAGTGCATCGATAATGCGCGATATCTGTAGTAGTTTTTCCACTCCTCCTCCTGTAATTAAGCCCAATAGCTTATGTATTCTACAGGAGGAGAAACCGGGTTTCTTGCCCAGATGCTTCGTCTAGTACGATACCTCTCATTTGAGCAACCCGGTTTCTGTTCCGGTTAAAGATTCTCCACCGCTATTCTTGGTCGTCAGGTCTTTGGTCGTCAGGTCTCCCCCCCTTTATCTGTAGGTTGGGTTGAGGAACGAAACCCAACCTACAAGACCGATTTAGTTTCTCGTAGTGGGGGAGGGGCAGGGGGGGGGAGGGAAATTACCGCCATTCTCCTTGCAACGTAAACGCAGCCCAATAATAAGGCGATTTCCATTCTTGACTATGCCACATTTCTAATTGGGCTGCTCTTAATGCTGATGCTGGGGGCATCCTTTCGGATATCATTTTATCATATAAACTGGACATTAAAATTGCCGTTGCTTGGTCATCCACACTCCATAAGGATACTGCCACCCGGCGGGCTCCTGCATACATGAAACCTCTCGTCAAGCCTACTAAACCTTCTCCTTTAATTTCTTTGCCGATTCCAGTTTGACAAGCACTTAATACTACTAATTCTGCGGGAAGATTGAGGGAGAAAATATCATATAATTGCAGGTAGCCGTTTTGCCATGAGCCATTGCCATCTACTAGAGATAGGACGATTCCTGATAATTCCGGGTTCTCTGAGTCGGCGAAGCCGTGGGTGGCAAAATGAACGATCCGGTATTGGGATAATTCGGGGCTGGTGGCGTGGGCGCGATCGGCTTGGAAATCTAAGAAGGAAATCCGCTCCTCCTCCGGAACCAGCGCCATAATTTTATCGGCTTCCTGGCGAGTAAAAGGCAATCGTTTCCAATTCATCATCACCAGGGGGGCGCTGCGTTGATGCAGTAGCGCTTCCGGGGATAAACTGCTCAAATGCTCTTGATTTTGAGAAGGGTTAGCCCGGGCAATACCATTGAGGCGATCGTCCTGGTCAGGGTTATTGCTAAACACCGGATCCGCCAGCACCGCCAACGTTTTCGGCGCCGGTTTTCGCGCCGCAGTCTCCCGGCGCAAAATCGCTAGTGTTGAAGCAGATGGCAAATTGACAATTTCATGCTCCACGAGCAATGGCACGTTTTTTCCTGGTATGGTGAGGGCTGCAAAAGGAATGTATTGCAAAGCGCCATCTGCCACCACAACTAGGCGTTTATTACCTAATTGCTCCGCCACCTGCTGTAAGATAATTTGGCCGAGAGCCTTGTCAGCATGAGCCACTAGGCTCAGAATCTTGCTCTTAACTGGCGAAGCCACAACCGCCAAAAAATCCTGCGCCGCTTTCTTGATTTCAGCGCGTGGGGGTAATTCATAGGTGGTGATGCCAGACGGGCTCACCAACCAAAGATAACTCCGCTCTTCTCCCAGGGAATATTGCAAGAGTAAGGTGTTTTCATCGAGTACCTGTTGCTGAATTTCCTCTAGAGTCAGGGGTTGCGGTTGCGCGATCGCTGCGTAACGGGGGCTAGCAGCGCGAATTTGGGCTTTAACTTCCTCATATTGTGCCAAAAGTGAGGCTTGTTTTCTTTTTAACGCTGCTTCAGCATCAGTATAATTGCCGTTGAATAGCTCAATGAGGCGCTTGTCCACCTCGTGGAGTTGCTGCAGCAAACTGCGCTCCCGTTCCACCAAGGAAGCATCCACCCCAGAGCGAATATCCACGCCAGCTTCTGCGAGGAGTTCTAGCAGAGTGCGGGCTCTGGCACGTTCAGAAGCATTGAGAGCTTTGGCGTCATATCCTTGATGGGGCTGTTGCTGGTGCAACTGCATCAGCAAGTCAATATAAAACTCGTAATCATCCTGGTTTTTGGCAAAATAAAACTGCCGCAGTTTCTCACTGGCGATTTTGGTGCGCAGGTTTTCAATAATGGTAATGGCAGCTTCGATGTGGGTGCGGGCTTCATCGAGTTTGCCCTGGCGGCGCAACACGCGGGCTAAACTGTGCAGATTAGCCGATTCTCCCTCTTTGTACCCCACTTGTTGGAACAGGGGCAGGGATTGGTTGAAGTAGGATAGGGCGGTTTCGTCGTCTCCTAAGCCGAAGTAAACCTCACCGAGCGATAGGATAGTATCAGCTTCCCCCCTCTTATCTCCTATGCGTTACTCACATCTTCTAGAAGCGACAGCCTGTAAGGGTTTGGGGGGATGGACAAAACTTAACTGGGGGCGGGAGTTAGGGGTGGGAGCGCTGTTACCACTGGCTCGGTAGATGGGGGCGAC
>Ga0209172_10005627_pt1 | contig 14916 bp, 19 predicted proteins | sample LarsenN4metaG_FD_184113 | JGI IMG/M metagenome (GOLD analysis project Ga0209172, IMG submission 184113) | Hot spring sediment bacterial and archeal communities from British Columbia, Canada, to study Microbial Dark Matter (Phase II) - Larsen... ... | reverse complement strand
GCGCGAAGCTCCAGCAAGCTCTCGGCGGACCCGCAGCGCCCAAGGCCGGATGAGGCTGCGGCAAACCCTTATATCGAAAGCCCCGTTCGTCGACCCCGTGGCCGGGAAGGAATCGTCGACCGAGCCGACGCGGCCCGCTAGACCGCCACCTCCTCCTTTCCGTCAGAGCTTCACGCGCTTCCTCATGATCTTCCTCGGCCTCCTCGCGATTTGGGCCCTTTTCGATCCGAACCTGAGCCAGAGCTTCACGTCCATCGCGAACGTCGTCCTCGGCCCGCTCATCGGCTTCGGCGGCCTCGTCCCCGTGGTGACGATTCTGCTAACCGCGGTCATCACGACGATGATCTCTGCGGTCGCCCGCGACCGGTTCGTCGACTGGGCCAAGGTGGCACGCATCAACAAGGTTCAGTCGGCGTGGCGCAAGGAGAACATGGAGGCGTTGCGAAAGGGCAACACGGCGAAGGTCGCGAAGCTGAAAGAGTCCTACGCCGCGATGCAGCAGGACATGCTCTATGTGCAGACCTCCCAGATGAAGCCGACGATCCTGACGATGTTCATCTTCCTTGTGATCTTCATGTGGCTTCGCTTCTTCGTGGACGTGACCCTCACATCCGTGGGCAACCTCTGGATCACGGTCCCGTGGGCCGCGAACGTGTACCTGCCCATGTTCATCCCTCCGTTCTTCACCGCCTGGATTCTCTTCTCGATCATCGCTGGGTACCCCATCAGCACGCTCGTCACTCGATCCCTGAAATACGTCCGGTTCCGGCGCCGCTTGCAGGCGATGGGCGTATCGACGACCGCGGAGGCGGACCAGGTCGCGTGAGGGTCCGCGATGATCGTCGTGATCGGCGGACCCCCAGGCAGCGGCAAGACGACCGTCGCCACCGGGTTCGCGAAGGCCCACGGGTACGTCCTCGTGTCTGCAGGAGAGGCCTTCCGGAAGCTGGCCCGGGATCGCGGGATGGATCTCGAGGCCTTCAGCCGCGAGGCCGAACGCGATCACGAAATCGACCGTAGCTTGGACCGGGCGATCCTGGAAGAAATTCTGAGGCGGGGCGCGAATGCGGACGTCGTCGTCGACGGGCGGATTCAAGCGCCCCTCCTAGTGCAGCGTCGGATTCCCTGCGTGACCGTATGGATCGATGCGCCCCTCCGCGTGCGGGCGCAGCGCATCGCGGGTCGGGAACGCCAGCCCGTCGAGGTCGTGGAGCGGGAGATCCGCCAGCGGGAGCGCTCCGAGCGCACCCGGTACCGTGCCCTCTACGGAATCGATCTCAACGACAAGGGCGCATACGAGTTGGTCATCGACTCCTCTGACAAGACTCCGGATGAGATCATCGCTCTCGTGGCGGCCCGGGTGGGCCGATGAGGGACCTCCTCGTCCTCCACGAACCGCCGGAGTCGAAGTATGGTACGCGGCCCGAAGACCGGTCCGTCGCGGAGCGGATCCGCTTGGGCGTCGCAATCGTGGACAAGCCCCAAGGACCGACGTCCCATCAGGTGAGCGCCTGGGTCCGCGACATGTTCGGTGTGCGGCGGGCCGGCCACGCCGGAACCCTGGACCCGCGGGTCACGGGGGTCCTGCCCGTGGCCCTCTCGGACGCCACACGCGCCGTCGACGCGGTGCTCCTCGCCGATAAGGAGTACGTCGGTGTGATGCAAGTGCATCAGGATCTCGATGCCCGACGGGTGCAAGCGATGATGGCGCGATTCGTCGGGGAGGTCTACCAGACACCTCCCGTCCGTTCGGCCGTGAAGCGGGAGCGGCGCGTCCGGATGATTACGGCGCTCGACTTCCTCGAGATGTCCGGACGCAGTGTGCTCTTCCGCGTGCAGTGCGAATCCGGGACATATATCCGGACCCTCTGCACGGACCTCGGGGAGGCCCTCGGGACGGGCGCGAACCTCGTCGACCTACGCCGCACCCGGACCGCGACCTTCCACGAGGCCGAGGCCCGGCCCCTCAACGCGTTCCGAGACGCGGCTGCTTTCTGGAAAGAGGAGGGGGATGAAGGGCCCCTTCGCTCCCTCCTGCAGCCGCTCGAGCGCCTCTTGGCGCACCTGCCCCGAGTGATCGTGAAGGACACGGCCGTGGACGCCCTGTGCCACGGCGCGAACCTCGCCGTCCCGGGCATCGCGAAGCTGGACCGCGACATCCGTCGCGGCAACGTCGTCGCGATCTTCACGGCGAAAGGCGAGGGCGTGGCCCTCGCCAAGGCGCTCATGACGTCCGAGGAGGTCGCCACCGCGAAGTCAGGGGTCGCCGCAGACACGGAACGCGTGCTCATGGAGCCGGGGCGCTATCCGAAGCTTTGGAAGTGAGGCCATGGGCGTCGACCCTTGGGGTTTCGACCTGGAGCGGCAGGCCCTCGCCCGTCGCCTGCGCAACCGCCGTCTCGTCCTCCGGGGAATACAGACGGCCGTCCTCCTCGCTTTCCTCATCGCCTTGCTCACTGGCGGTTCCGTGGCCCTCCGAACGTGGGTGCTCGCCCTCGGCCTGCCCGGCTGGGTCTCCATAGCCGTGTTCGTGTCCGCCGTCGTAGGCCTCGGAGCCCTCCTCGGATTTCCGCTCGCCTATCTCGGCGACTACCGCTCGGAGAAGGGCTTTGGCCTGACGGACCGGTCCTTTGGCTCGTGGCTCCGGGACTACGGGAAGTCCTTCGGCCTTTCCCTCGGATCCGCGGTCGTCGTCGCGGAAGTCGTTCTCTGGCTCCTTCGGGTCACGCCGGAATATTGGTGGGCCATCGCCTGGGGCCTTGGCGTCCTCTTCTCGTTCGTGATCTCCTTCCTCGCGCCCATCCTCCTCGTCCCGATGTTCTTTCGCCTTCGTCCGATCCGGGACCCGACCTTGCGCTCGCGGTTCGAATCCCTCGCAACGGCGGCGGGCACGCCGATCGTGGGCATCTTCGAACTAAAAGCTTCCACGAAGACGCGACGGTCGAACGCCGCCGTCATGGGGTTCGGCCGCACGCGGCGGATCGTCGTGACGGACACGCTGCTCCAAGCCTATGCCCCCGAGGAGATCGACAACATCCTCGCCCACGAACTCGGCCATCAGCGGTTCCGAGATCCCTGGATCGGATCGCTCGTGGGTGCCTTCGTCTCTCTCCTCGTCGCCGCCGCGACCGCCGCTGCCTATGCCGCGTCGTATTCCAGCTTCGGGATCGCCGCCCCGTACGACATGGCCGGCCTTCCTCTCTTGGCCTTCTACGCGGCTCTCCTCACAGCGGCCGTAGGTCCCCCCGAGCTGGCGTGGTCTCGCGCCCGTGAGCGGAGGGCGGACGCGTTCGCCCTGGGGCTGACGCGGCAACCCGCCGCATTCCGCAGTGCAATGATCAAGCTCCATGATCGGAACCTCGGAGTCGCAGATCCAAGGCCGTGGGAGGTGTGGCTGTTCTATAGCCATCCCTCCGGAAGGGAGCGCGTCGAGTTCACGCGGTCGCACGCGCAACCCTGAGGATTCGCCAAAGAAACTTTATTACGTTCAATCCGTTGGCGCTTCGCCGAGCGCCGAGGTCACGAGTCCGGCAGCTGCCACCTCGCACACTGTCCCCAACGATCCTCTGAAGTGAAGTCCTCCGCAAGGATGCCGCGGTCGCCTAGCTCGGTAGGGCGCGGCGCTGGAGTCGACGGCAACCCGCCGCCAGCCACGCCGTGGCCGCAAGGCCTCGGGAGTTCAAATCTCCCCCGCGGCGTTCGGGCCTTGCCGGGAGATCACGACGCGAGGCGAGCCTTCAGCTGCTCAATGGGATGGACGGGCAGCGGGTCCACGCCTCGCACGACAGCAAGGTAGAGGCTCACGTAGTCGCCTAGGAACAGAAGGCCGAGCATGCGTCCCAACAGAGTGTCGCCATGGTCCTCCGCGTACTCGACCCTCACGAGCCGCGAGATCATGGCCGCGGTTACGTTAAGGCGTTTTCGCATCTCGGGAGTCTCGTCGCGGTCCCGCAGGAGGATGGGCGCAAAGCGACGCGCCGCGGTGTCGGAGCACCAGCCGATGAGTTCGTTGTGGTCCGCCTCCGGGAACGCGGACGCGAAGGCTACGACCTTTGCGTTCTCGTTCAGCTGTGTCTGCCACCGCTTTGCGACAGGCGTGAAGGGAGGTGCTGCGTAGACGATCGGGACGAGCCCTTTGAGGCGAGCCGCGATGACCTTCGCGCGATTCTTCCGATAGGTCACCTCGGGTACGATTCGCGTGCGGAGGTCCTTGAGATGAACGATTGCGCTCTCGAGCTCTCCCCGGAGGTCCCCGTAGACCCAGTCTTCCCCGATCGACGGCAGGATCCCGAAGAGGTGCCCGAAGGCCCCCCTCGGCGGCAGCCCGGGCGGGACCGCAACGGTCTCCGCGCCCACCCCGTCGGCGAGGGTCTTCAGGGCTCCGCCGGAGGTGACGGCAATCAGCTTGCAGCCGAGCTTAATCCCCTGGGCGGTCGCCGCGAGGGTTTCTTCCGTGCTCCCGGAGTAGCTCACGGAAACGAGGATGTCCCCCGCCTGGGCGTAGGAAGGAAGGCGGTAGTCTCGGACGACTTGGACCGGCACGCGGCAGCGATCGGCGACCCACGCGGCGAAGATGTCCCCCGCGATCGCGGAGCCGCCCATCCCGACGATGAACACCCGATTCGCCCCGCCAAGATCCGCGCGCGTCCCCATGCCGCGCCGGAGCCCCTCCTGCAGCTGCTCCGGAAGGGAGGCGATGATCCCGCGCATGTTCCCCACGTCGACCCGCGCGACGTCCTGCGGCTTCAGCATCCGAGTGGGAAACCGGGGCGGTCCGCATAAGGCCTCCGACCCGCCGATCCCTACCGTAAAACTGGTAGTTACAAAAATCTTGAAATAAGCGGCTGCGGTGGCTTGGGCACATGGACGCGGTCGAGCGCGCCTTGGACGCCCTTCGCTCCGGCCGTTTCGTCCTGATCTACGACGGGGACGGTCGCGAGGAGGAAACGGACCTCACGATCGCGAGCGAGTTCGTCACGCCCGAGACCATCCGTACGCTTCGGAAGGACGCCGGGGGCCTCGTCTGTGTGACCTTGGCCGCGGATGTCCGGGAGCAGCTCGGCCTTCCGTTCATGGTCGAGGTCCTCCGCGAGGCCGGGCGCGTCTATCCTCTCCTCAAGGAGGTGGCCCGCGAGGACTTGCGATACGATCGGCGAAGCGCCTTCTCGATCGCGGTCAACCATCGGGACACGTTCACGGGCGTGACGGACCGGGACCGAGCGCTCACAATCTCGCGGCTCGCAGCCCTCTCCCGCCACGCCCTCCGGGAGGAGAACGGCTGGGCCGCGCAGGCGTTCGCGAAGGAGTTCCATTCCCCCGGACACGTGCCGGTCCTCAATGCTTCGAATCCCCTCCTCGAGGGGAGGCGGGGCCACACGGAGCTCGCGACGGCCCTCACGGTCATGGCGGGACTCGTGCCGAGTGCCACGATTTGCGAGATGATGGCGGACGATGGACGCGCCCTCTCCAAGGAGGATGCAAAGACATATGCGCGGGAGCGGAATCTCGTCTTCTTGGAAGGCCAGGACATCGTCCGGTCGTGGCGCGCATGGTCCGCGTAATGGCGACGGGGGTCTTCGATCTCCTCCATCCCGGCCACATCTACTTCCTGTCCGAGGCGCGCAAGCTCGGAGACGAGCTCGTGGTCGTCGTGGCGAGGGACAGCACCGCACGGCGTTTCAAGCACGAGCCCATCACGCCCGAGTCGTCCCGGGTCGAGATGGTCGCGGCCCTCAAACCCGTGGACCGCGCAGTCCTGGGCCACGAGGGGAACATCTACGACATCCTGCCGGAGATCCGGCCCGACATCATCGTCATCGGGTTCGACCAGGCCCACAACGAGGAGCGGATCCTCGAGGAGTGCCGCGCTCGAGGGCTCTCCTCCCAGGTCGTCCGCCTGCCTCGGTTCGAAGGGGACCTGGATGGGACCCGGAAGATCGTAAGGAAGGTGGGAGAATGGCTCGCGCTGCAAGAAAGGCTGAAACAGGTCGAAGGAGGAAAGTCCGCCGAGGGTCGGTCGCGCAGGGTCTGAAGCGCATCGGAATCGTCGATACGAGCTTCGCGCGGTACGACATGGCCTCCGCGGCCATCTCCGAATTGTCGAAACAGGGGCCAGGCTTCGAGGTCGTCCGCTACACCGTCCCCGGGATCAAGGACCTCGCCGCCGGGGCCCGGATTCTCTTCGATCGAGGCTGCGACCTCGTCATGGCGCTCGGGATGGTCGGCCGGCAACCGGTCGATAAGGATTGTGCCCTTGCCGCGGACTTCGGCCTGCAGGTCGTGCAGGCCCAGATGGGCCGACACATCCTCGGCGTGATGGTCCACGAGGACGAAGCCACGGACGAGGCCCAGCTCGCCTGGCTTTTCGACCGCCGGACGCGGGAGCACGCGATCAACGCGTACGACCTCTTGTTCCGGCCCGAGGCCCTCCGGGCCCGCGCTGGCACGGGACAGCGGGAGGGGTTCCCCGACGCCGGACCGCTAAAGGTGAGCGTCCGTTGAGGATTGCCCTCGTCGCGTCCTTGTTCAACCGCGACGTCGTCGACCGTATGCTCGACGAGGCCCTGGCTCGGGCGCGGAAGCTTAACGCGACGGTTGTTACGGTCGTGAGGGTTCCCGGGGCCTTTGAGATTCCTCTGGCGGTGCAGCGGCTCCTCGAGCGCGACGACGTCGACGGTGCCGTGGCAATCGGCGCTGTGATCAAGGGGGAGACGAAACACGACGAGGTCATCATGGAGACCACCTCGCGGGCACTGATGGACATTGGCCTTCGGACCGGGAAGCCGGTCGGGCTCGGAATCACAGGGCCCGGGATGACGGACGAACAGGCCATGGCGCGGACACCGAACGCGGCTCGCGCAGTCGAGTCCGTTGTCAACATGATCGGGTTGCTCAAGGGTCTGTGAGTTCGAACGCAACGGACGCATCATGGCGAAAGGTTAAAGGTGGAAACCCTGCAATACGGGCGGGCCTTCCTCGCCGCCGTTCCACGGAGTTCTCTGCATGGCCGATGTGGCCGCCTTGGATGCCATCCTCCACGAACTTGAGGCCGCCGAGAGCGTCGAGCATGCGATTCTCGTGTCGCGTAGCGGGATGCACATCGCGGGCACGGTTCCCACGGGCGCACACCCCGAGACCTTCGTCGCAATGTTCGCAATTCTCCTCGGGGCTGCGGAAACGGCGACGTCGGAGCTGAAGGAACGGCTCGAGAGCGTCGTGATCAACATGGGAGAGGGCAAAATCGTGATCGCGAACGGCGGACCGAAGGCCATCCTCGTCCTCCGCGCCGCGGCGGCGGCGGATGCGCGCCGGATCGCGCAGAACCTCGGCAGGTACGTCCCGCGGCTCCAGGAGTACCTCTAGCTCAGATGCGTCGCATCCCTCTCAGGAGCCACTCGCCGACGCATTTCGTCACGTAGCGGGCCGTGGCGACGGGACCTCGATCGAGACCTTGGACTCTCGTCCTTCCGCGGGCAACGGCCTCCAGGACGTCCTCGACCCGAAGCTGGCTCCCCTCGACGGCCGTGACTGCCCGGGCGATTTCGTTGAGGAAGTGGCTGTCGCTCCCTCCGGTCTCGCCGACATTGCGAGCCTTCGCGAGGGCCCGCGCCCGCTCGTTCCCTCTGCGAAGGGTCCGGGAGTTCCGGGTCTCGTAGGCGGCGAACGGGATACGGAGCGTGGTGGCCTCGCCCAAGCCGGACCAGAAGCGATACGGGTGCGCGGCGACCGGAACGCCTCCGAGGGCAATGATGCGCTCGGCGGTCTCGGCTGCCGACAGATCTCGGGGAATGATCTCGCGCACTCCGTACGCGAGGACATGGCCGTCTCGCGTGGAGACCTCAATGCCCGGGATCACGAGGAAATCGCTTCCCGCCGCCTCCTCCGCCTCGTGGACCCCACGTACCTCATTGTGGTCCGTGATGGCGAGGCCTGCGAGGCCGATGCGCCGCGCGAAAGCGATGAGTGTCCGGGGTTCGACCCGGGAGTCGGGTGAGTAGCGCGTGTGATTGTGGAGGTCGAAGAGCATTCGATCGCGGCTCAAATGGGTCGGCGGCTTAAAGGGTTCGGGCCCGAGGATTCCTGATCGAACACCGTCGAAAGTTCATGAGCCAGGAGGCCGATGGCGACCCCGACGGTCGAGGCGAAGCTCGGTCTCGTTTAGCCACCGTATCTTCGTCGTCGGGGCGGAACTGCCTGTGGACCGGGAGCCGGGAAGCTTGGTATCGAAGTCGCGGGCCTAGCCCGGACCGCGCCGCGCGGGGTCCCCATTCGGGCTAGGTCGGACCGAGTCTGAATCGAGCGACCCGATGGCCGTGCGGAAATGGGTCTCCGGTGGCGAGGGACGACCTTCCAGCGGCGCGGCCGGACCCATCGGGTGCGCTCCGCCGTGTGGAATCCGCCGATCTTAAGGGAGGGTGGCCGAATCGTCCTGTGCGGCTCGACCACGGGGATGGCACGCGAATCGAAGCCGTCGATCCTGGCCTCGAACCCACCGCGGTCGAACCCGCCTTCGGCCCTGCCTTTCGCTACGCGGCCAATGCGATGATCATGCTGGCAGCCGTCCACTGAGTTCAGTGAACGCGCGTGCCTACAGGCATGCCTTTGTCGATGCGGGCATCTCCTTCGGCAGTCCGAAGGGGCAGCCGGACTTCACCGCCCTTGCCCACGAAGATCACGACGCCACCCTCGCCGACCTCGAGCGTGTGGCCCTTGAATTCTTCGAAGGACAGCGTCGGCGCGCCCCTGAGACCGAGAAGCTGCGCGCCGAGGGGCGCGTCCTCCGGCGGGAGGACAAGGGCCACCCGCGTCGCGTCCTCGCCCGCGAGGAGCATCCCGTTGCTCTCCGTGCCCCGGAGCTTCGCGGGCTGGAGGTTCACGAGGAGTGCGATCTTGCGCCCCTGCAGGTCCTCGGCCCGATAGTGGTCGCGGATTCCCGCAACGATCTGCCGCCGCTCCTCGCCGAGGTCGACATCGAGGACGTACAACTTGTCGGCATTCGGATGGTCGCGAACCTCAACGATTCGGGCCACGCGCACGTCGAGGGTCTTCGCGCCGCCGTCCTCGGACGGCGTTCCGAGTTCGATCTTCCGGAACAGGGGCGGTCCGACGCGAAGCCGCTGGCCCGCTGGGATGTCCTCGAGGGCCTCGGCCCATGGCTTGGCTTGGACGTCGTCGTCATATCCGAGCGCCCGCCAGAGGCGGGCGCAGCTGAAGGGGAGGAAGGGGGCCAGGATCACCCCGAGGGCTCGACCCACCCGGAGGGCCACGTGGATCGCCGTGGCGCATGCGTCCCGGTCTCGCTTTACCAGGTCCCAAGGCGCTTTCTGGTCGAAGTACTGATTTCCGAGGCGCGCGAGCTGGATCGCCTCCCGCATCGCATCCTTAAGGTGCACGTACTCCAGGTTCTGACCCACCTTCTTCCATTGATCTTCGATCGCGCGCAGCATCGCCTTGTCCTGACCGTCGAGGAAACCCGCCGCGGGGACGGCATGGTCGAAGTTCCTGGCGGCGAAGGTCAGGGCGCGATGTGCGAAGTTCCCATACACGGCGAGGAGTTCGCTATTGTTCCGCTGGGCGAAGTCGTCCCATTCGAACTCCGTATCTTTTGTCTCCGGCATCGTCGAGATGCAGTAATAGCGAATCTGGTCCGGATCGAACCGCGCGAGGAGGTCCGGCAGCCAAACGCCTTCGCCGCGGCCTGCGCTCATCTTATCCCCCGAGATGTTCATGAATTGGGTGGCGGGTACGTCGTACGGCAGCGTGAGTTGCTCGTCGTATCCCATGAGGATCGCGGGCCAGATGATCGTGTGGAACACGATGTTATCCTTCCCGATGAAGTAGTAGTGGCGCGCGCTCGGGTCGCGCCAGAAGCCCTTCCAACCTTCGGGCCGGCCCGCCCGGCGGAAGTACTCCCGCGTCGCGGTCAGGTAACCCATCACGGCTTCGAACCAGACATAGATTCGCTTCGTCTCGTATCCCGGGAAGGGGATTTCCACACCCCAATCGAGGTCCCGGGTAATCGGCCGGTCCTTGAGCCCTTCCTCGAGCCAGCTCTCGGTGAAGGTCACGACGTGACGCCGCCAGTGCTCCTTCCCTTTGGCCATCCACCTTCGGAGGGGCTCCTCGAAGGCGCTCAGGCGGAAGAAGAAGTGGTCTGTCTCTCGGGGGATCGGAGTGGTGCCGTGAAACCGGCATCGCGGGTCCTTCAAGTCGAAGGGATCCCAGATGTGTCCGCAGTTATCGCACTGGTCGCCCCGGGAGCGAGGGTAGCCACAGTTCGGACAGGTCCCCTCGATGTACCGATCGGGGAGGAACCGCCCGTCCGTTGGGCAGAATGGTGAGACCATCGTGGATTCATAGACGTGGCCCCTTTCCTTCAGGACCCGGAAGATCTCCTGAACCGACGCCTTGTGGCTTGGGTCCGCGGTGTTCCAGTACAGGTCGTAGCGAACGCCGAGCTGCTCGATGTTTGCCGCAATGAGGGCGTGGTATCGCTCCGCGATGGCGCTCGGCGCGACGCCCTCCTCGTCCGCGCGGACCGTCGCCGGGGTCCCGTGCATGTCGGATCCTCCGACGACGAGGACCTCGTCTCCTTTCATCCGGTGGTAGCGCGCGAACACGTCCGCTGGGATGAACGTGGAGACCGCGTGGCCCACATGCCGCGGGCCCGAAGCGTAGGGCCAAGCCACGCATACGAGGATTTTCGTCATGAAGAATCGGAGACAACTGTGGTTACTTAAACCGTTCGCGGCGTCGCCATGGTCCCTCCGGACTCGGCGCTCAGCTGCACCCAGGACTGATTATCACTGGGGACAATTCGCGCGCCACGGCTTATCGCGCCGAACCTCGATGTGCCCGCCGACCTCCGGAGAGGGTTCCTTGGTCGAAGCACGGGCGCAAGCCGTCCCGAGATCGGCCGATGCAGGCCATGCGGGACCCGGGATCCTCTGTTGGAATTGCCGTCGCATCACGCCCTTTCACGAAGATCGCTGCCGATCCTGCGGCGCAGCTTTCGCGGGAAGCACGGGGGGTGCGTATGCGGCGACTCGCGGCCCCGAGAAAGTGCCGACGCCTCGTAGGCCCATGGATCCTAGGGGATCCCGAAGCCTAACGGGACTCCTCGAAGACCTCCACCGCATCGAAACCCTTGCGGCAACCCTCTCCTCGCCTTTCCAGCGCGTCGATCCGGGCGAGACCGTCACGCTTTTCCAATGCCCGGCCTGCGGCCGCTTCGTTTCGGAGCAAGCTACGACCTGCGCCTGCGGCGTACGGTTCGCCGACGCGCCTGACATGTTCCCGTGCCCGGAGTGCGATTCCCTCGTCCCCGGGGCCGACGGCCTGTGCCGCGTGTGCGGAACGCGCATCTTGGATTCCGGGGCGAGGGTCGCCTACGGATGCCCCCGATGCGGCGCCCAAGTCGAGGCGAACGCCGTCCGGTGCGACTGCGGCGTCTGGTTCGAGGATTGAACGACACATTTATTCTCGTCTTCGAGAACTGTCTAAGAAGTCCTTTATTCTGATTCCCTCGTGGTTCTTGCAATGCCTGCGCCGCAGGCACAGGACGCGGAAGCTCCGATGAAGCGGAAAATCGTGCGGTCTCGAGACAAGAAGGTGCTCTACCTCGTGTTGTGGTGGATGTCCCAAACCCCGTACGCCGCGGTCTTCGAGAACGAGATCGCAGCCGAGGCGGCCGCCAACGTCCGGAACGCGCTCATGATCACGATCTCGGGTCGCGACGTCAAGGTCGACCGGGTCGCCGACTGGTATCGTCGGGACGACGACGGCCATCCCATGCCCGCGGAGTGGCGGGACCTCGTCGGTCAGATCCACGTGCCGTGGCTCGCGAAGGCGCGAGCGGCCCTCTAGCTGACCTCGCGGCGATTACTGGCTTGACGGGGCCTAGGCCTGTTGCCAAGTCGGCCGCAGTCGGATCCCATCCATTGAACCGTCGGAGTCGCGAGACCTCGCCGCCGCCTCTAGATGTGCATATCCTGCATCATCTGAAGGTAGATACGCCGCCCAGCAAACTTGCCGCTTTTGAGGGCGAGGCGGATGGAAATCCGATCTACGGCCGGCTGCGGCGGATGGAACCGTCCCTGGCGACCTTGGTCCTGATCGTCGTGGGGGCCATCGCCTCGGTCGGGCTCTCCGCGGCAATGAGCGCTCCCATTGGGGACTTGTTAGGAGAGAGCAGCTGGAGCATCGTCTCGGCGTTCCATGCCATCGTGGCGAATGGGTCTCATCGCAGATAGCGGGGCAGAAACGGCTATAGGCCCGGAGGAGAACGCGCCCCCGGCCCCCCATGCTCGCGAGCCAGGACATCCGGGCCGAGTGCCCGAGCTGCTCCGCCGTCGTGTCCTTGGATGCCACGGAGTGCCCTCGGTGCGGCGAGCTCTTCGCGACGGAAGCCCCGGCTGCCGAACCGGCTCGCGCCGCCGAAGCGGAGGAGCCTAAGGCGAAAGGAGGCTTTCGGGAGAAGCTCCTGTTCTATATGGGCATCCTGCTGATCCTGCTGGGAGGGCCCGCGATCGCCCTCGGTTCGTGGCTGCACGACATCCTGCGCATCCCGTTCGGCGAATACACGGCCTTCGACGTCTTCGGTCCCGTGAACCGCCTCGTCTCCGCCCTCGGCCTCATCGTTCTCATCGTCGGCATCGTGTTCCTGGTCCTCTCCCTGCGGCTCTCCCGCCCGGCGGAGGGGGAGTATGATGTCGGAGCCCCCCGTGGCTCCTAGTCCGGGGCGCCCGACTCCTGTTACGATTAAATAGCCGCACACGGATGGCAGCGCGCCCCCGACGGAGGGTCGGTGGGCGAGGCAACGGATGTCGTACAAGGGATCCGGCTATCGGCCTTCGAAGGTCCCCGTCGAGGAAGGAAAGGTCTACGATGCCCGGATCGAGGATATGGGTCGGCAGGGCGACGGACTCGCGCGGATCGAGAGCTTCGTGGTCTTCGTCCCAGGGACGAAAGTCGGCGACCAAGTCAAGATCCGCATCACAAAGGTCCATCGCCGCATGGCGTTCGGAGAAGTCGTCCGAGAGTGACCGCTCGGGAGAGGCTCGGCAACGCGGCTTCGTGTCTGCGAGCGGTACCGCCGAGTACAGATCGTCCCTCGAGTGGCTCGGTCGAGCGCTCGGAGGCTTCGAGGACCGTCGAATAACCTCTTTATATCGTGCGCCAAATCGAACCGCGGGGCATCTCGTAGTGTGGCGGTTTCGAGTCCTCCCGGCCGTGTTCGCATTCGCCGCATCCTTCGTGCTCGTCGTTGCTTCGAGCGTCGCGCGGGCTCAGGGCGACGATGACCGGGACGGGGTCATCGACGAGGTTGAGGAATCGACAGAACGGAGCGTCGTCTGGGCCGCCGTTCCGGAGTTCGAACCGAGCGCCCTGTCGATTAGCAGTCGCTCGGTGTCGGCCCCGGAGGACGATTTGTTCCGGGTTACTTTTGAGGCCGGGCAATTCGAGGTCGAGTATGTCCGGCAGCTCGAGGAAGGGCATGTGACGAGCGCCTACCGACTTGCGCTCTGGAGGGTCCTTGAGTGGGCCGATCAGGATGGGGATGGGCAGTTTGAGCCCGACGAAGCCGTCTTCGAGGACGGGCCCTTCCCGGAGGCGAGGGTCAATGCCACCTCGATGCGCAATCCCGACGGCGGCCAGGTCAGCGTCTTCAGCATCATCGTCGGCCCAACGTTTCGGTCTCAAGTCATCTTCACTCTGACGATCGCGCAGCGGTTCATGCGCCTCACTTCGGACCGGGTGCTCACACCGATGGAGCTCAAACTCGATATCGTCGTCAATCACTTCTTCGAGAACCCCGGTTCGCGTCTGGTCCTCGCCTTCAGCCTCCAGACCCACATCGAGAACCGTATCGATCTCGGCACGGAGACCTGGGACGCGAAGCATGGCTTCAGCAAGGATGAGAGTTGGGTTTCGGTCAAGGGCGACATTTCCTCGGAGTCGTCCGGTGTCTTCTTCTCATGGAAGAACTACGCAACGACGGATGGGAAGGCGGGCGCCGTGCCCTCGGTCGTAATCGAAGGACCGGCCGCCGGCTATGAATCGAAGCCGGAGGAGCGGTACTTCACCATTTATATGGTCTACCCCGTGGGCCCCGACCCTAATCGCGTCCTCGTAATCCACGATCCTGCCGTGGGCGTCGTGAGCGCGGCGTACGAAGGAATCGTCAGCCAACCTGGCGAGCCGCGGCTGCAGGCAGACATCCCGCTCTATGCACTCTCTCTTGCCCTCATGGCGATTCTCGTCGCGGCTTCCGTAATCCTGGTGAACCGCTGGCGCCGACCGAAGCCCTAGCACGGAATCCTTAACACTCGCTCCCGTTACCGTTCCCGGTGCTCGCATGGTGGCCATCGAGAACATTCTCCTCGCGGCCGTGGCCGTCTTCGCACTGGCCTTGACCGTCATTGCCCTCCTCGCTTGGCGGCGTACGGGCGATCGGCACATGCTCGTGCTCGCCGCGGCCTTCGGTGCCTTCTTTTCGAAGGGCCTCGCCCTCACGATCGTGCTCTTCCTGCAACTCTTGGGCTTGACGGAACTGTTTGTCCTTGCCCTCACCTTCGACTTGTTCATCCTCGCCCTGTTCTACGGGTTCACCCTTCGCCGGTGAACGCCGCGTGGTTTCCATGGGCGAGGAAATCCTTGCCGTGAAGACGCGAAGGGACCTCTACGAATTTGTCCGGAGGAATCCCGGATTTCATCTCCGCGAGATCGCGCGTTCCCTGAACCTTTCGATCACCCTCGTGGACTATCACCTTCGATTCCTCGAGAAGCACGACCTCATCGGGTCCGTCATGGATGGCGAGTACAAGCGATACTTTCCCCGGTCGCTCCCGGGCGACGCGCGGGGGCCTCGGGCCCTTTCGGACTCCGAGAAACAAGTCCTCGCTTACCTACGACAGC
>Ga0209172_10005626_pt1 | contig 14919 bp, 12 predicted proteins | sample LarsenN4metaG_FD_184113 | JGI IMG/M metagenome (GOLD analysis project Ga0209172, IMG submission 184113) | Hot spring sediment bacterial and archeal communities from British Columbia, Canada, to study Microbial Dark Matter (Phase II) - Larsen... ... | reverse complement strand
ATCCTTCCAGGCGCGCCCAAGCCATGCGATTCAAGCTGGTGAGCAACTACGAGCCGCGAGGCGATCAGCCGGAAGCCATCCAGCAACTGGTCAACGGCGTGCGCCAGGGCGAGCGCCACCAGGTGCTGCTCGGCGTTACCGGCTCGGGCAAGACCTTCACCATGGCCAAGGTCATCGAGCAGATCGGCCGGCCCACGCTCGTCCTGGCCCACAACAAGACCTTGGCCGCGCAGCTCTACCACGAATTCCGCTCCTTCTTCCCGCACAATGCGGTCGAATACTTCGTCAGCTACTACGACTATTACCAGCCGGAAGCCTACCTGCCTTCTACGGACACCTACATCGAAAAGGAAGCCACCATCAACGACGAGCTCGACAAGCTGCGCATGAGCGCCACCCGGGCGCTGTTCGAGCGGCGCGACGTGATCATCGTGGCTTCCGTTTCCTGCATCTACGGCCTGGGCTCGCCGGAAGCCTACTACGGCATGCTGGTGATGCTCGAGCAGGGCAAGAGCTTTCCGCGCAGCCTGCTGCTGTGCCGGCTGGTGGACATCCAGTACGAGCGCGCCGAAGACCTGCGCCGCGGCACCTTCCGCGTGCGCGGTGACACCATCGAGCTCTACCCCACCGACGACGACTACGCCTACCGCATCGAGCTGTGGGGCGACCAGATCGAGACCTTGCGGCAGATTGACCCGCTGACCGGCGCCATCCGCCCGGGCGGCGAAAGCCTGGCGCGCCTGCCCGTCTACCCGAAAACCCACTACGTGCTGCCCGCCGAGCAGAAGGAGCGGGCCCTCCAATCCATTCTCGAAGAGCTCGAATGGTGGAAAAAGGAGCTCGAAAAGCAAGGCAAGCACGTGGAAGCGCAGCGCATCGAGCAGCGCACGCTGTTTGACATCGAAATGATCCGCACCATCGGCTATTGCCACGGCATCGAAAATTACTCGCGGCACCTTTCCGGCCGGCTGCCCGGCGAAGCCCCGCCTACGCTGCTCGACTACTTCCCCCAGGACTACCTGCTGTTCCTTGACGAATCTCACCAGACCGTGCCGCAGCTTCGCGGCATGTACCACGGGGACCGTTCGCGCAAGCAGACTCTGGTGGACTACGGCTTCCGGCTGCCCTCGGCGCTGGACAACCGCCCGCTGGCCTTCGAGGAGTTCGAGCACCGCACCAACCAGGTGATCTACGTTTCGGCCACGCCCGGGCCGTACGAGTTGACGCGCTCCGGCGGCGTGGTGGTCGAGCAGTTGATCCGGCCGACGGGCCTGGTGGACCCGGAGCTCGAGGTCCGTCCGGTGCGCGGCCAGGTGGACGACCTGCTCGAGGAAATCCGCGTGCGCGCCCTGGCGGGCCAGCGCGTGCTGGTCACCACGCTCACCAAGCGCATGGCCGAAGACCTGTCCGAGTATTTCAGCGAAGTGGGCGTGCGCTGCCGCTACCTGCACTCCGAGATCGAAACGCTGGAGCGCGTGCGCATCCTGCGCGACCTGCGCCGCGGCGAATTCGACGTGCTCATCGGCATCAACCTGCTGCGCGAAGGGCTCGACCTGCCTGAAGTCTCCCTGGTGGCCATCCTCGACGCGGACAAGGAAGGCTACCTGCGCAGCGATACGGCGCTCATCCAGACCGTGGGCCGCGCCGCCCGCCATGTGGATGGCAAAGCGATCCTGTACGCCGACACGATGACCGGCTCGATGCGCCGCGCCCTGGACGAAACCGACCGGCGCCGCGCCAAGCAGGTGGCCTTCAACCGCGCCCATAACATCACGCCCATGTCCATCGTGAAAGCCGTGGACATGACCCTCGCCTCGATCGTCGAAGCCGACTACGTCACCGTGCCCGCCGAAGACATGCTGGCCGAAGAAATCACCAGCCAAGAGCAGCTCCGCGATGTCCTTGCGCGACTGGAAACCGAGATGCGCGAAGCCGCCAAGCGGTTCGAGTTCGAGCGCGCCGCGCAGTTCCGCGACCGGTTGCGGGCGCTCAAGCAGCGCGACTTGAGCGCCCTGTTCACCCCGCTGCCTGCTGCCTCGCCGCCGGCCGCCTCCGCTCTTGCTGTAGAAAGTGCTGCGGTCGCGGCGGAGGGGGTTGCTGGCAAGGCACCGCCCAGGCCGCGGCGCCGCCCGCCACGCGGCCGTTGAAGTTCCAGATGCCACACGTTTCCAACGGCCAGCGCTCGAGGCTCAACCCGAGAGCCGACTGCATGACCGTGTTTTTCTGGGCAGCGCGACAGATAGTTCTTCCAACGGCCATCCCGACTTGGCTGCCTGCTTGATCCACCAGGAGTGCGCGCGCCCTGGGCGAGTAAAGCCGGCGGCAAGCGCCGCGGTAAGTTTTTCGTCCTCCCTACACAGCGCCCTTGCGCAGCTCGTCGAGCGGATAGAAGGTGTCGCGCCAGGTCACCCCGCCGTGCCACAAGGTGACGACCATCGAACGCAGCAGCATGTAACAGAACACGAGCGCTCCCAGCGGATGCGTCAAGCCGTACCAGCGCGACACGCGTGAATGATGCGCGGCCCAGGCGTGCATGCCGGCTGCGGTTGCTGCAGCGATGCCCGCAAGAAGCTGCGCGGGGCCGGTGGTCAGCAGCAGAGCCAGGAAGGGGAGGACGCTGAGGGCCAGCAGGCCGCCCACGCTCATCACCGTGCGTGCCACACGGAAGCCCAAGGCAGCGAAAAAGTTCTTCTCCACGTTGCGGATGGTCTCGCGGAGGCCCTCGTTCCAGCGCAGGCGGATGCGTTCTTCGGCGATGCCCACGCCGCAGCAGAACCCGGCCAGCTTCACCAGCTTGCCGAGCTTCATATCGTCCACCACTTCCAGAGCCAGTCTGCGGTGGGTCCCCACGGCTTCATAGGCTGACCGGCGCACCATCTGGAAGTAGCCGACGCCCATGTAGCGGCGCGAGCGCGGGTCGGGCACGCGCCAGGTCTCCACGCCGAAAGCGAAGCCGACGCCGAAGTACAGCGTGGCAACTTTCTCCCAGAAGCCGCGCAGCTCGAGCAGTCCCATCAGAGTCAGATGGTCGAGCCGGTCGCGGTGCGCAAGGCTCATGGCGCGGGTCACGAGGTCGGGAGCGAAGCGCACGTCGGCGTCGGTGAAGATCAGCCATTCGCCGCTGGCCTGCCGGTAAGCGCGTGCCAGGGCGTGCGTCTTGCCCAGCCAGCCGGCCGGCAGGGTGTCTACGTGCACGACCTTCAGCCGCGCATGGGCCCGGGACGCCTCCTCGAGAATCTTTCCCGTGTCGTCGCGCGAGCGGTCGTTTGCTGCGATGACTTCGTACCGCTGGTAGTCCTGGCTCAGCAGGCTGGCCAGCGCCGCGGGGAGTTTCGCGGCCTCATCGCGCGCTGCAAAAAGAATGGACACAGAGGGCGTCGGGTCGGTCAAGGCGGGTGCGGCATCCGCCAAACGCGGCAGCCGCTTCATCCCCCAATACGCGCGCGCACTCTGGATGATCCAGACGGCTGCCACCGCGCCGAGAAGAATTGTCAGAATAAGCTGCAAGACCGGTTTTTCCGCGGAAGCAAACAGGCTATGCTATCACGCCATGTCGCTGACCCTGGCCATGGTGGGAGCGGGGCGCGTGGGCCGCGCGCTGGGCCGGCGTTTGCACGAGCTGGGCTGGCGCATCGGGCCGGTGGTGACGCGCGCTCCGCAGACGGCTCGCGCGGCCGTGCGCGCCATCGGCGCGGGCAGCGCCTTTGCCGGGCTCACGCGGCGGGTGCTGGCTGCGGACGCCGTGCTGATCGCCACGCCGGACCGCGCCATCGAAAGCGTTGCCGCGCGGCTGGCGCGCATGGGCGGCGCCGAGTGGCGCGGCAAAGTCGTGCTGCACACCAGCGGGGCGTACGATTCGACCGTGCTGAGGCCGCTCGTGCGCTGCGGGGCAGCCGTGGGCTCGCTGCATCCCTTGCAGACGTTCAGCGGCCACGCCCCGCCACGACTCGAGGGTGCGCTGTTTGTTGTCGAAGGCGATGCCGCCGCGCGCCGGCTGGCGCGGCGCCTGGTCCGCCAGCTCGGTGGAGCGGCCATCCTGCTCCGCGGCCGCGACAAGCCCGCCTATCACGCCGCGGGCGCGTTTGCCTCGGGCCACGCCCTGGCCATTCTGGAGGCGGCCACGCGCATCCTGATGGCTCTCGGGTTTACCCGGCGACAAGCCACGCGCGCCCTGCTGGGCCTGACCCGGCAGACGCTGGACAACCTGGAACGGCTGGGGCCGCAGGCGGCCTGGACGGGCCCGCTCTCCCGCGAAGACCTGGGTACCGTGGAGCGGCACGTGAGGGCGCTGCGCCGGTTCCCGCGCCCTTATGGAGCTGCCTACGCGGCGCTGACGCGCCTGGCGGCAGCCGTGCTGGTTCTTCGCCCCGGCTCGCTCGAGCGGCGGCTGGCGCGGATTCTGCGCGGGGCGTAGGAGGCGGCGGAGTTGGCAACTTCACTGCAGATTCCCGTTGAGCACGCTGTGCTCGAGAACGGCTTGCGTGTGGTGGTTGCCCCGGAGCGCAGCGTACCGGTGGTCACCGCAGGGGTCTACTACCACATCGGCTTCCGGCTGGAGCCAAAGGGCCGCAGCGGCTTCGCGCATCTGTTCGAGCACATGATGTTCCAGGGCTCGGAGAACGCCGGCAAGACGATGCACATCCGGCTGATCCATGCGTCGGGCGGGGTGCTCAACGGCTCGACGCGCTACGACGTGACGAACTACTTCCAGGCTGTGCCTTCCAACGCTCTCGAACGCGTGCTCTGGCTGGAGGCCGACCGCATGCGCGCCCTCAGAGTGGACGAGGAAAACCTGCGCAACCAGCGCGATGTGGTCAAGGAGGAAGTTCGCCTGAACGTGCTTAACCAGCCCTACGGCGGGTTTCCCTGGCTGGACCTTCCCCCCGTCGCCTACCGCAACTGGCACAACGCGCACAATTTCTACGGCGACTTCGCTGACCTGGACGCCGCCACGCTCGACGACGTGCAGAAATTCTTCCGCACCTACTACGCGCCCAACAACGCGGTCTTGGTCGTGGCCGGCGATGTCGTGCCGGACGAAGGTTTTCGGCTGGCGCGGCGCTACTTCGAGTCCATCCCGCCCAACCCTGCCATTCCTGCCGCGGACCTCAGCGAGCCTCCGCAGACCGAGGAACGCCGCGGCGAAGTGGAAGAGAGGTTCGGCACGCTGCCGGCGATGGCCATCGGCTATCACGCCCCGCTGCGCCTCACGCCCGACTGGCAGGCCGTGGGGCTGCTCGACCAGGTGCTGCACGGCGGGCGCGCCGGCCGCGTCTATCGGCGGTTGGTGCTGGAAAAGCAGCTTGCTGTGGAGACCGCCGGCGGACTGCACTATCCGCTCGGCGACGCGCTCGACTACGCGGGCCCGACGCTGCTGGTGACCACGATCCTGCACAAGCCCGAATGGACGGCCGAGCAGACGCTGGCCGCGTTTGACGAGGTGGTCGCGGAGGTGCAGGAGGAAGGGGTCCGCGAGGAGGAGCTCGCGCAGGTCCAGGTGAAGTTGCGCGCCGACTACGTCTCGGCCCTGGAGGGCGGGATGGGCAGCTACATGCCGCGGTTCGGGTTGCTGCATTACCTGGCGTGTTTCACATTGTTTGACAACAATCCTCTGTTGGTGCGCACGATCTTGGACAGTTTTCTTGAAGTAACGCCGCAACAGGTGCAGTCCGCCGCGCAGAAGTATCTGGTGCGGACGAACCGCGCGGTTGTCTTCCGCCGGCCGAGGAAAGGAAGCGGACCGTGACGGCGCCGCCCGCGACGGGAACGCGCGGCGCGGGGCCTCCTTTGCTGGGGCCCGAGCGGCCCGTCACCTGGCCCCGGCGCGCCAGGCACCGCTTGGCCAACGGGCTCGAGGTGGTGCTGGCCGAAAGCCGCGTCGTTCCCAAGGTCGCCTTCGAGCTGGTGATTCGCAGCGGCGACGCCGCAGTTGCCGACGAACGGCCTGGCCTGGCGCAGATGACGGCAGCGGTCGTCCGCGCGGGGACGAGCTCGCGCTCCATCCATCAGATTGAAGAAGAGCTGCGGCGCATCGGAGCGGAGCTGGGCACCAGCGCCGGCGCTGATTCCAGCGCTATCTCGATCTCCGGGCTGAGCGAGTTTGCCGAGCAGCAGCTTGCGCTTCTGGCCGACCTGGCCTGCAACGCTTCGTTTCCGGCGGCCGAATTCGAGCGCCAGCGCCGCCAGAGCCTGGAAGAGCTGCGCATCGCGCGCACCACTCCCGGCTTCCTGGCCGGAGAACGGTTGCGCCGCGTGCTGTTCGGCGAGCACCCCTACGCCATTGCTTCGCCCACGGAAGAGCAGGTGCGAGAGTACCAGCGTGACCACCTGGAATCCTACTACCACGCGCATTACCGGCCGGCGAATGCGCTCCTGCTGGCCGTCGGCGACCTAGATGCCCAGCCGATGCTCGAGCGCATCGAGAAGATCTTCGGGGCCTGGCCCTCGGCAGAGGTTGTGGCCCGGTCGTTTCCTTCGCCGCCGGAAACCCGCGGCCGGCGCGTCCATCTGGTGCACCTGGCGGACACGGTGCAGACGCAGATCCTTGTGGGCAATCGCACGATCACGCGGTCGCATCCGGAGTGGCTGCGGCTGGCGCTGGCCAACGCAATTCTGGGTGGCGCGTTCCATTCGCGCCTGGTCCTGAACATCCGCGAGCAGAAGGGCTACACGTACAGCCCGCGCAGCGTGCTACACGCCCTGCGCCAGCACGGCTACTTCGACGTCCACGCCGCCGTGCGCAAGGAAGTGGTGGCCGCGACCCTGGCGGAAATCTTCTATGAGGTCGAACGCATGCGCGCCTTGCCCGTCGCGGATGCCGAGCTCGAGGAGACAGCCAACTACCTTTGCGGAACGTTTTCCCTGGGGCTGGCCACGCAGGCGGGCATGCTCGGCCAACTGGCCACCGTGTACCTGTTCGGCTTGTCGGAGGACTACCTGGAGACGTATCGTCAGCAGGTCCGCGAGGTAACGGTGGCCGATGTGCTCGCCGCGGCCCGCGCCTGGTTCGATTCGCCCAACATGCCTATCGTGCTCGTTGGCGACCGAAGCCAAATCCGCGAGCAGGCTGCGCTCTACGGCGAAGTCACCGTGTACGACAATCAGGGCAAAGTGATTGGCGGATGAGGAGCGAGAGGCTACGCCCGGTGCAGATTGCAGCGCAGGTTCTCTTTCTGGGGCTGCTTTGCGGGTGGCTGGTGGTTGGGCGCGCCGGCCAGGGGGCGGCCAAGCCGGCGGAGAAGCCGCTTGACCTCAACCGGGCCACGGTCGAAGAGCTTCAGCGCCTGCCCGGCATCGGCCCCTCGACCGCTCGGGCCATTGTGCGTTTCCGGGAAAAAAGCGGGCCGTTCCGTCGCGTCGAAGACTTGCTGGCCATTCGCGGGATTACCCGTAAGAAGCTCGAGAAGCTGCGCCCCTGCGTCACCGTGGCGCCACCTCGGAGTGACCCGCAAGCCAGCGTGGCTACGGGTCGCAACGGCACGGCTCACAGCGGCTGGTGAGTGGGTTTGCTGCCGCCCACGGGGATGGGGACCTGGTCGGCGATGGTCAACCCGTAACCTTCCAGGGCCACCACCTTGCGCGGGTGATTCGTGAGCACGCGCAGCGATTTCAGCCCCAGATCAATCAGGATTTGCGCGCCGATGCCGCTTTCGCGCTGCACCATGCGCTGGCGCATTGCGTCGCGGTCGAGCTGGCCGCGGACATGGTAGAGGATGCGCGGGACCTGCCCGGGAGCCGCGGGGGCTGCTTCGACGCCGAATCCCCGGCCGGTGTGGTGCAGATAGACGAACACGCCGCGGCCTTCGGCGGCAATGGCTTCGAGCGACCGGGCGATAATCTGCTGGCAATCGCAACTGGTCGAGCCGAACACGTCCCCGGTCAGGCAGTGGGAATGGACGCGGACCAGCGGAGGCGGCTCGCCGGCCAACTCTCCGCAGACCAGGGCCACGTGCAGTTCGTTGTCAATTTCGCTGGCGTAGGCAATCATCTCGAAGTCGCCGTGCACCGTGGGCAGGGTGGCCTGGGCGATGCGGTTGACGTACCGCTCGTGCGCCATGCGGTAACGGATCAGGTCGGCGACGGTGATGAGCTTCAGGTAGTGGAGCCGGCAGAATGCGGCGAGTTGTGGCACGCGCGCCATGGTGCCATCGTCGTTCATCACTTCGCAGATGACCCCGGCAGGGGTCAGCCCGGCGATACGGGCCAGGTCCACGCTGGCTTCCGTCTGCCCGGCGCGCACCAGCACCCCGCCGCGCCGCGCACGCAACGGAAACACATGGCCCGGACGCGCCAGGTCGGCGGGATGGGTCTTGGGGTCAATGGCGGCCAGAATCGTTGTGGCGCGGTCGGCAGCACTGATGCCGGTGGTGATGCCGCGCCGAGCGTCAATGGATTCGCAGAACGCCGTGCCGTAGCTGGCCGTGTTCACCGGCGCCATCAGCTTCAGGTTCAGTTCGTCGCAGCGCTCTTCGGTCAACGCCAGGCAGATCAGCCCGCGACCGTACTTGGCCATGAAGTTGATGGCTTCCGGCGTCACCTTGTCTGCGGCCATGGCCAGGTCGCCTTCGTTTTCCCGGTCTTCGTCGTCCACGATGACCACGAGGCGGCCCTGGCGGATTTCCTCGATGGCTTCTTCGACGGTCGCGAAAGTCTGTTCGGAAAGGTTCATCGCCGTGCGGCCCGCGCAGGCAATTATAGCGGAACTCTTACTGGCCCCAGAAAAGCTTCAGGGTCCAGCTAGCGGCCCAGGCGATCAGGGCGGCGGCTGGGAAGGTGAGGATCCAGGCGGTGACGATTTCCCGGCCTACGCCCCAGCGGACGGCAGAAAGGCGCCGCGTGGCACCTACGCCCATGATGGCCGTGTTGATGGTGTGCGTGGTGCTCAGAGGAATGCCGAGCTGGGAGGCCAGTTCGATGGTGGCCGCCGCGCTGGTCTCGGCGCAGAAGCCGTGGAACGGTTCCAGCTTGGTCAGCCGCAGGCCCATCGTGCGGATGATCCTCCAGCCGCCCACCGCCGTACCCATGCCCATCACCACCGCACAGACCAGAATCACCCAGTAAGGGATGGCAAACTCCGGCTGGACGCCGCCGAGGTACAGGGTCAGCGCGAACACGCCGATGAACTTTTGCCCGTCGTTGCTGCCATGGCTATAGGCCATGAAGGCCGAAGAGAGGATCTGCAGGCGGCCGAAAACTTGGCGCACGATCCGCGGGCGCGCGCGGTAGAACAACCGCCCGGCCACCAGCGTCAGCAGCAACCCGCCGAAGAAGCCGAGAAACGTGGAGAAGACCAGCCCGACCAATACCTTTCGCCAGCCCTCCCACAGCAGAACCCCCGGGCCAGCCGTGGCCAGTCCGGCGCCGGTCAGCCCGGCCACCAGGGCGTGGCTTTCGCTGGTAGGCAGGCCGCGCCACCAGGCCAGCGTGCTCCACACGATGATGCCCAGCATGGCGCCGGCGATCGTGGGCAGGTTGATGACCTCCGCCTTCACGATTCCCTTGCCGATCACCTGGGCCACGGCTATCCCCGAAAAAGCGCCGGCAATATTCAGTCCCGTAGCCATGAGCAAGGCGGTGGAGGGCCGCAGGACGCGCGTGGAGACCACCGTAGCGATGGCGTTGGGCGCGTCCGTCCAACCGTTGACGAACTCCGCGGCCAGCACCAGCAGCAGGACCGTCAGGGTCGGGGCAGTGATCTCGCTCACGCGCTTATGGCACCTTGGTCATGTGTGGCCCAGTTCGAGGCTGCTGCGCAAGGGAAGGTTCAGCCGCTTTTCAGGGTCACGGCTTCCAGGACGTTGGCTACGTCCTCGCATTTGTCGGTCGCGGCCTCGATGCCTTCGACCAGCTCTTTCCACTTGATGATTTCGATGGGGTTTGTTTCTTCCTCGAAAATCTGCGCGATCAGCCGGCGGCTCAACGTGTCCGCGGCTTTTTCCAGCCGGGTGATTTCCGTGCAGTGTTGGAGGATGTGGTTGTGTTGCTCCAGCACGCGGACGGCGGACACCACTCGTTCGGTGGACTCCAGCAGGAGGCGGGAGAGCTCGGCGACGCCGGGACGCACGCGTTCAATCCGGTAGATGACCAGCCGGCTGGCCACCGCATCAATCAGGTCCAGCACGTCGTCAATCTTGCTGGACAGCTCATGGATGTCCTCGCGGTCAAACGGGGTGATGAAGGTTTGGTTCAGGCGCGTCATGACCTCGTGGGTCATGGTGTCTCCGCGGTGCTCGATGTCCTTGATGCGCCCCACCTTGGCGGCCACGTCGGTGTAGTTCTCTAGAAGTTCGGTCAGCGCCTTGGCGCCCTCGTAAAGGTTTTCGGCCAGCGCCGTGAACCTGTCGAAGAAGCTTTGCTCGCGTGGCAGTACGCGAGACAGCAAACCAGGCATGGTCACCCTCCCTTCGCCGAGCCTTGCAGGGCGCTCGAATATAACGGACGAACCCTCGCCGCGCAAGGCGCGCCGCGGATAGCTGAGACCGCAAAAAAGCAAAAGGCGGCCGGGCTCGCCGCGGCGAGCCCAGCCGCCGGAAGTTTGCGCTGGCTCCGATGCATCCGGGTACGCGCAGGTCAGTACATGCCGCCCATGCCCCCGTGGGCCCCGGCGCCCGCGGCTTTCTTCTCTTCCTCCTTGATCTCTGCCACCAGGGCTTCGGTGGTGAGCATCAGGCCGGCGATGGAGGCGGCGTTTTGCAGGGCCAGGCGGGTCACCTTGGCCGGGTCAATCACCCCGGCCTTGACCAGGTCGGTGAACTCGCCGGTTTCGGCGTTGAAGCCGAAGTTCTCGTCTTTGGCCTCGCGGATACGGCCCACCACGACGGCGCCCTCGTGGCCGGAGTTCTGGGCAATCTGCCGGGCCGGCTCTTCCAGGCTGCGCTTGACGATCTGCACGCCGATGGTCTCGTCGCCGTCGAGCTTCAGACGCTCGAGCGCGGGCAGGCAACGAATCAGCGCCACGCCGCCCCCGGGCACGATGCCTTCCTCGACGGCGGCGCGCGTGGCGTGCATGGCGTCTTCCACGCGAGCCTTCTTTTCCTTCAGCTCCGTCTCGGTGGCGGCGCCCACCTTGATGACGGCCACGCCGCCGACCAGCTTGGCGAGTCGCTCCTGGAGCTTTTCGCGGTCGTAGTCGGAGGTGGTCTCGTCAATCTGGACGCGGATCTGCTTGACGCGGCCCTCGATCTCGTTGGGCTTGCCGGCGCCCTCGACGATGGTGGTGTTGTCCTTGTCGATGGTCACCTTCTTGGCCCGGCCCAGCTTGTCCAGGGTGATGTTCTCGAGTTTCACGCCGATGTCTTCGGTGATGGCCAGGCCCCCGGTGAGCACGGCGATATCCTCGAGCATGGCCTTGCGGCGGTCGCCGAAGCCGGGAGCTTTCACTGCGGCGCACTGCAGCGTGCCACGCAGCTTGTTCACCACCAAGGTGGCCAGGGCTTCGCCCTCCACGTCCTCGGCGATGATCAGCAGGGGCTTGCCCATTTTGGCGACCTGCTCGAGCAGCGGCAGCAGGTCCTTCATGGAGCTGACTTTCTTTTCATGGATCAGAATGCGGCAGTCTTCCAGCACGCACTCCATGCGCTCTGGATCGGTGACGAAGTAGGGCGAAAGGTAGCCGCGGTCGAACTGCATCCCTTCGACCACTTCCAGCGTGGTCTCCATCGTCTTGGACTCTTCGACCGTGATTACGCCGTCTTTCCCGACTTTCTTCATGGCCTCGGCGATGATGTTCCCGATCTGCCGGTCGTTGTTGGCGCTGACCGAACCCACCTGGGCGATCATCTCGCCCCGGACGTCGCGGGAGAGCTTCTTGATTTCGGCCACGGCCACTTCCACGGCGCGCTCAATGCCGCGCTTGAGCGCCATGGGATTGGCGCCGGCCGCCACGGTGCGCACGCCTTCGCGGAAGATGGCTTGGGCCAGTACGGTGGCCGTGGTGGTGCCGTCGCCGGCCACATCCGAGGTCTTCGAGGCCACCTCGCGGACCATCTGCGCGCCCATGTTCTCGAGGGGATCCTGCAGCTCGATCTCCTTGGCCACCGTCACACCGTCTTTGGTGATGACCGGCGGGCCAAACTTTTTCTCGATCACCGCGTTCCGGCCCTTGGGGCCGAGCGTGATCTTCACCGCATCTGCCAGCGTGTTGACGCCGCGTAGGATCGCCTGGCGGGAATTCTCGCCAGTCACGATTTGCTTCGCCATAGGACTTCATCCTCCTTCAGTCAGTAGGGATTTCGTTGCCTCGGCCGGGCGAGATTCGTCCGGCCGGTTACTTCCTTCCGCCCGCCGCCCGGGCCGTGGTGGTGATCTTGGCCAGAATTTCCTCCTCGCGGAGGATCAGATACTCCTGGTCCTCGATCTTGATCTCCGTGCCGCTGTACTTGCCGAACAGGACGCGGTCGCCCGCCTTCACGTCTAGCGGTATCCGTTCGCCCTTTTCCATCTTGCCGGCACCGACGGCAATCACCTCGCCCTCCTGGGGCTTTTCCTTGGCTGTGTCGGGAATGATGATCCCACCCTTCACAGTCTCCTTCTCCTCAATCCGCTTGACCAGAACGCGGTCATGCAGCGGGGTAACGTTGACGGCCATGATCGTCTACCCTCCGGAGTCACATTTCAGGATTTAGACTGCTGGAGGAGCGCCTTCGCTTGCTTAGCACTCCTTTCAGGCGAGCGCTAATATAGTGGCAACCGGGTTTGCTGTCAAGTGCTTGGCCGCCTCCGTCGCCTTCTCTTGCACCATCAGCACAAGGCGTTTATTTGCAAGGTGATACCAGCCGTGGAGCCTTTTTCTTGCACTTGCCACTTGCTTTGCCTGCTCTTAGGAATAGAATCCTCAGCGCTAGCAGCGAGAACGGCGGGCAAGGAGCCACTGTGCCGGATCTGCTCTACATCCAACTGGTAGGGTTCACCGCGGGGGCGATCCTGCACCTGTTTCTGCTTGTCCTCGTTCTGGCTTACCGGCGCCCCCGCGGGTTCGAGCGGCTTCTCTTTCTGCTCGTTCTGGCATTGTTTGTTTTCTACTCAGGAGGTCTGCTCAAGCTCAACCTGGATCTGCACTATCCTGTTCCCCCGCAACCGGCCAATCAGTTCGCCATAACCCTGATGGTGGGAGGCTTGGCCGCGCTGCCGCCGCTGCTGGTTCATGTGCACGCTGAGTACTTTCGCATCGCCAGCGGCCATCGCGGCCCAGCCTGGTTCAGGCCGCTCGCAGCTCTGGCCTACTTGCCGCTCGCCTATTTCCTGTTCGTGGCCTGGGACCTGGTGCGGACCACTTCCTCGCTCGCTTTCCTTGAGCCCGGAGCGAGATGGACGGTGGCCTACGGGTGGTGGCTGACCGCGGCGCTGGGAGTCGCGGCGCTCTTGCAGGGCTGGCTGAGGCGCTTGGCCGCAGGCGCCTCGGAGAAAGCCTTTCACCGCGCGGCGTGTCCCATGTTTGCGGCCATGGCCCTGCTGACGTTTCTAACCTATGTGGTGCGCCTCGGCGAGCCGCCATGGTCTCCTGCGCTGGGAACCGTCGCTCTGCTGGCGGCCATCGTTCCCAGCGCGGTGTTTGGCTACTTCGTCCTGCGCTACAACTTTCTCCAGATCGGTGTGCCGCGGAACCTGGTCTACGCCGTCTCCGCAGTGTTCCTGGCGCTGCTTTACCTGGCGGTCATACGCCGGGTCAGCGGGTGGCTCGAGCCCGTACTTCCGCCCGAAGCGACCATAGCCATCCTGCTCTTCGTTCTTGTGCTTTTCTTCGAGCCGCTGCAACGGCGGATCAGCCGCGGGCTCCATCGCATGCTGCGCGTGGAAGTGGACCGTTTGCAGCGGCTCACCGCCGAGGTTCACCAGGAGGCGCGGCACGGCGACCTGGCGCGCCTGCTGGACTTCGCCGAGCATCGCATCCGCGAGGAGTTCGCCCTGCTCGCCGTGCGCATCGTGCTCCACCAGGGCCCGCCGCGCCCCCCAGTCCCTTCCGGGCGCGTGCAGCGACTCGTTGTCCGGGACCGGGGCAGGGAAGTGGGCGTGCTCGAAGCCTGGCACGATAGCGCCATGCTCTCCGGGGACACCCATGCCGCACTCGAGTTTCTCGCCGAGCAGTTGCCCGCGGCGATAGACCTCTGCCGGCTGATTGACGCCAAGCTGCGTCTGGAACGCGAGCTGGCCGAGCGCGAGCGCCTGGCCCTAGTGGGCCAGATGGCCGCCAGCATCTCGCACAACTTGAAGAACCCGCTCAGCTCGATCAAGACGCTCCTCCAGGTGCAGCTCGAAGACCCCCATCTGCCCGAAGCGCTGCGGCGCGACTGCGCCCTGGTGGTGGTGGAGATGGACCGGCTCAGCACTAAGCTGGGACAGTTGCTGTGCTATGCGCGGCCGGCGCTGCACACCGAGGATCGCTTCAGGCGCGTCGCCGCAGGGGCGCAGGCGGAAGAAATCATGGGCCTGCTGCGCCATGAGGCCGCACGCCGGAACGTCAGCCTGCGCCTCGACCGGCCCGCGGAGGAACTGTACGTTCAGGGCACCGCCGACGGATTTCACGACGTGCTCTCCAATCTTGTGCTCAACGCCATGGAAGCGGCGCCCGCAGGCGGCTCGGTGGAGCTGACGTTGCGCCGCCAAGCCGCCAACCTCGTCATCGAAGTTACCGACGACGGCCCCGGCATTGCTGAAGACATCCGGCCGCGGCTTTTCCAGCCGTTTTTCACGACCAAGGCCACGGGTACGGGCCTGGGTTTGGCCATCGTCGAGCGGCGCTTGGCGGAGATGCAGGGCGCGATTGCCTGGCAAAGTCCGGTGCGCGGAGGCCGCGGTGCGCGCTTCGTGGTGACGCTGCCGCTCAGCGGCTCGCCGGAGGCTGCGGTCGCGCTGGCGCGGCGCGCGGCGTCGCAGGGAGAATAGCGATGCGCTCGATTCTCATCGTGGACGATGAAGCCACCG